>Ga0299915_10000557_pt1 | contig 28056 bp, 27 predicted proteins | sample RVTome_13_FD_200263 | JGI IMG/M metagenome (GOLD analysis project Ga0299915, IMG submission 200263) | Soil microbial communities from uranium-contaminated site in the Upper Colorado River Basin, Wyoming, United States - RVT92D227 (version 2) ...
CCGACGTCATTCCGCCGCTCCTGGAGCTGACGCCGATGGGGCCCGGTTTGAACCATTCCCGCGCCCGCTTGGCCCGGCCGCCGATCATCCCCAGGACCGCCTTGCCGGGGCTCAAAAGCCCGAGCGTGTTAGGGCCGACGAACCGCGCGCCTTTCTCCTTGGCCGCCCGCCAAATCTCAAGCACGTCGAAGATCGGGACGCGATCGGGAACGATGACCAGGAGTTTCACGCCGGCATCGATGGCTTCCAGGGCGGCATTCTTCACGAGCGCGGCCGGGATGAAAATAACGCTGATATCAATCGGCCCTTGCTTCTCCCCTGCCTCCTCGACCGAATCATAGACGGGAATCCCGTAAACGTCCTGACCGCCCCGGCCGGGCGTCACGCCGGCGACGACATTCGTCCCGTAATCCTTCATGAGCTGGGCCCGGGTCATCCCCTCGCGTCCGGTAATGCCCTGGATAACGACTCTCGATTTTTCGTCAACGAGTATCGACATGCTAATCTCTCAATAATTTTTCCCGGTATTCCTTCAATCCCGGGATTGGCAGGTGGATGACAATGGCGTTCTGCTCGTGGAAGCGGCAGAAGATCTCGCAGGCCAGGCATTCCGTGCATTTGCCTTTCTTGGCTTCTTCGGGCGTAATAGCCAGGACCGGCCTGTCCCCCTGGAGCTTCAGGATCCTTGGGGCGCAGGCTCCGAGGCAGCCTTTGGACTTACAGCCCGGGCATTTCCTATGGTCGATGAATAATTTTCCCGTCAATGTATCAAAAGAATAAGCTTCCGCGATGGGTCTGAATTCCGCGATGGGCTTCACCTCATGTTTCGCTTCACGATTCTCGCGGATGAGCTCTTCGAGCCGGCTGGCGCATTTTTCCGGGGCGTCATCCCGTCCATAGCCCTCGACTTTGGCCGGCAGATTCTGGCCATAGGCTGCCAGGATGCGGATGGCTTCTTCCTCATAATTCCCGCCAAGGCGGATGACGGCCGGGACGCTTAAATGCTCTTCCGTGAACGCCTTGACCAGGCCGCGCGCCGAATGATACTGCTCCTGGCTGGCGAGGCCCGATCCCGAAGCGAAATAGCCGCGGATCCCGGCCTGGCTGAGGATGATCTTGGCCGCGCGATAGACCTTGCTCGCCGGCGGGTTGCCGCTCGTGTCACAGTAATTGGCCAGCTTGAAGCCTTTATCCAGCACGGCGTCCATGGACATCATTGACCCGCCGCCGCCAGCGCCGTGGAAGCCGATATATTTCTCGTCTTCCGGGATTTTTTCGGTCATTTGAAAGAAGTAAAACGTCCCTCGATAATCCTTCTCTTCGACCTTGTAGGCGATCTTCTCGAGCTCCGTGGGTGGGCGGTCGAACTCGCGCGCCACCTCGATCCCGAGCTCAGGGTGGCGGAAGACCGCATAATCGTCGATGACCAGGTGGCAGTCCGCAGCGTAGACGAAATCGTCCTCGGTGAGGACAAGCGGGTTGATCTCGGCCGAACGGGCGTCTTTTGTCCGGGCCACTTTATAAAACCTGGTCAAAAGCTCAGCGAGCTGGATCATGACATTTCCCGTCAAGCCTGCTTTACGAACAAGATTTCGGGCTTCAAACTCGCCCAGCCCGGCACCGACGTCGATGGCCAGCTTGGCGATCCTTTCCGGATGCTTCCGGGCGATCTCTTCAATCCCGGTCCCCCCGACCGAGCTGAAAATGAGCAAGGGGCATTTTTGGGCGTCATCCAGGACGAGGCCGGCGAAATATTCGGCTTTGACGGCGAGTTTTTCTTCGACCAGGATGCGGTCGATGACGGAGTTCTTGACCTTCATCCCGAGTAATCGGCCGGCCTTTTCTTCGGCTTCCTGGGGCGAATCGGCGAACTGGATGCCGCCCAGGCCGGCCCGGCCGGTCAGCCAGACCTGGATCTTCAGGACGACGGGTTTCGCGATCTTTCGAGCGATGGCCCGGGCTTCGGCCGCTGAAAAGGCAACTTCTCCCCGGGGAACGCGGACGCCGCCCTCGTTGAGGAGCTTTTTGCTCTGGTATTCGTATAGTCTTGCCACGCCAGACGCCCTTTTAACGTATGAATGGATAAGTATACTGAAATCCCGCCTTGGTGAAAAGGGGAGAAAAAGACGAATTCTGACCGTATATCACTTTCAAATACGTAAGTAATTCTTTTTCCGGGGCGCCGGAAAGTTGAGCAGGGGTGGCGCGGCGAAGGGGCTCCCCGCCGGCGCGCAGCGGCCTGGCGGCGAGCACGGCCGGGGAAGAGCCGCGACAGGACCCCGCCCGAAATTAATACAAACGCGATAAATAAAGTGATAAGGTTCTCTTCCATTTTGTGTGGGTTAAGGATGATCGGAGAAGATCCGGAAACGGCCTGGCTCCCATCCAGGTTTTTAACGCCGTTCTCTCACCGCCCTTTTCGGCGCCGCGGAACTCGCACAGCAGATTTCGGCATCAAACAGATGCTCTAAAAAATGGGGCCCCAAAACTCCCATTTTTTTCATCTGGGCGTTTTCCTCATTTGGATCAAGCTCAGACATCCGCGGCGCCCGGCTTGGCCGGGTACCCTCCGACCCCCAGAGACGCGAACCTTGTTTCCCCCCTTGAATTCCAAGGGGGGAAGGGGGGATTAATATCGCTACGTGATAATCTCAAAACGCGTCTCTGCATCGAGAAGGCTAAACCTTCCACGGTCGCTGCGGCCATTCCCGGACCTTCTCCCTCATTTTTAGCCACATAAAATGGAAGAGAACCAGTGACAATGTATGAGCGGCGCTTGGGCCGCCCTCAAGTCCCCGTAGCGGAGGGGGGCCCCGTCGGCTTTTCCGACGGGGGAACCGACGGGACTGGTTCCCCGGGGCCCGGGGGCTGGGGGCGGCCTAAGCGCCGCCCGAACGGGGATGTCATTTTAACTAATGCGTCGATATTGGCCTGGCACCGGAAAAAGAATTGCTTACGATGAATTCCGTTGATTTTTCGGCCGGAGTGCGAATAGAATACAGCCGCCATCCTCAAAGTCGGATAAGGAGCCAGGCATGAACGACGTGATTCCCGCCGAGCAAAAATTTCCGAAGACTTTTTGGACGGCCAACACGATCGAGCTCTTCGAACGGGCCGCCTATTACTCGATGGCCTCCTTCATGGTGATCTACCTCAAGGAGAGCCTGGGCATGCGGCCGACGGCCGCGACATTTCTCAATGGATCGCTCCTCTGGGGGCTTATCTATTTCCTGCCCATCCTTTCCGGAACGTTGGCCGACAAATTCGGCTATAAACGCTTGCTGACTCTTTCTTTCTTCATGATCTCGCTCGCCTACTTCATCCTGGGCAACGTCCAGAAGTTCTGGCCCGGCCTCAGCGGTCATCAAGCCGCAGAAACGATCGATTACACCCTCCCCATTGTCCTCGGGATTCTCCTCCTCGGCATGGGCGGCTCGATCGTCAAGCCCTGCATCGCCGGCACGGTCCAGAAAACAGCGGGGACGCGGGCGACGCTCGGCTTCGGCATTTTTTACATGATCATCAACATCGGCTCGATCACGGGCCGCGGCGTTTCATATTTTATCCGTAAAATCCTCGGCCTCGGAATCCCGGCCATCTTCACCTATGCTTCGGCGATATTCGCCCTGATCGGCCTGGCGGTCGTGCTCTTTATCTATAAGGAACCGGAATACGTGAGCGACGGCAAAAAGGACAGCCAGCAAGTCCAGAAAAAAACGCTCGGCCAGGCGATCCTCGGAATCTTCATCGTTCTACGCAACATCAAGTTCGTCTTTTTCCTGATCGTCATCGGGCTGTTCTGGGTTCCTTATACCCAGCTTTATAACCTCATGCCTCTTTTCCTGAGGTTCATCGACCCCAATGCCGCCGTGGAGCTCTATACACTGACCAATCCGGTCATGATCGTCAGCCTCCAGCTCTTGATCACAAAGATGGTCAAGAAGTGGCCGCCGGTCAAATCCATGCTCTTCGGCGCCGCGGTTATAACGGCCGGGATGCTGGTCAATGTCCTTCCTCCGCTCCTCTTTTCTGATGTGGCCCGCAAGGTCAGCCTCTTGGGGCTGGCCCTTCCGCTGGCCGGCATCTTCATGATCATCTCCATCGCCTCCATGGCCATGGGCGAAATGCTGGCCTCGCCGCGAATCTACGAATATCTGGGCGCCATCGCGCCCAAGGGCCAGGAAGGATTATATCTCGGGTACGTCAACCTGCCCATCGCCCTCGGGAGCATCATCAGCGGCCTGCTGGGCGGCGCATTGTTCGAGAAATTCATCACCACGCCGCAGAAAAACGGCCTGGCGGTAAGCATAGCCCCCATGTGGCTGATCATCACCGGGATCTCGGTGCTTTCGATGATCGGCCTGGCCGTCTATGACAGGCTCGTCGCAAAAACGAAGAAATAATAATATTTCAATTTGTGGGGGCCTGAGGCCCGTCAGCTGGGACGGACGAGGGCCAGGTTCTTGAGGCCGTTCCGGGCAAATTCTTCATAATAATGCTCGACGAGCTCCCGCTCCATCCGCTCCCGTTCTTCTGCGTTCATGCCATCGACAGCATTCTCTCCGTACCGGGCGACGAGGTCCCGGTCGGCGAGCCGGTATTCCAGCTCCTCCCAGAACGCGTCGTTTTTATATTGATCAAGGTCGGCCAGCCAGCGATCCTCGGTTTCGTTTGTTGGATACCATTCATCGACGTCCTCATCGTAATACACGAGCTTCCCAAGCCCGAAATCCCGCGCCTTACCGTAAATGGTGTCCTCGACGGCGTCCGTTTCCGCATCGCTGTCTTCGGGATGGAAACCGTTGACGACCCAATTTCCAAGATAGGCCAGCCGCATCAAGACTTCGTATTGCCTTTTCGTTAGCTTGATCTCCATGGCGTCCTCTCCTTCCGGGCGCGGACCGTTCTCCGAAGAATACAATACGCTGTCCCGGCCAAGGACGCAAGGCGGGATAAAAAAAATCCCCCTTCCTCCTCCCTTTTAAAGAAGGGAGAAGAAAGGGGGATCTCGGCGCAGGCCAGGGGACGGCGGGCTATTCCAGCCAGACCTTGACGATCTCGTCTTCGTCCATGACCTCGATGAGCGACTTGGGGCCGACCTTCTTCAGCTCGGCGAAGAGGGCCCCGATGTCGATGTCGCAGTCTTCGCGGTGCATCCGGATGCGCTTGTCGTCGGCGCAGCGGAGAACGATCTCGACGATCGAGATGGGCAGCGTGATCCGGACCTTGTCCTTGTTGGTCTTCGCGTCCGTGACCAGGACCTTGAACCACTTCACATCCTTGCCGGCCTCATAAGCCGGGTTTTCCTTGACGGCCTTTTTGATGGCCTGAAGGTCATCCTTTTTTTCGGCCTTCACGACGGGTGCCGCAAAACAACCCAGCATGAATACGGCCAGGGTCCAAACAGCGAATTTTTTCATGCGTGCCTCCTTGAATTTATTCGATCCAAATTTTAATGGTTTTTCCTTCTTTGGCGTCGTTGATCTCGAGGATCCGGCCTTTAACGGATTGAAGCTCTTTGAGGATCTTGTTGATGTCATAACCCTTCATCCGCATCGTCGTTTTCTCCTCCTCCGGGATGGCCCCGAGGGCTAGGTCAGCGAGCGCCCAGGGGATATTGAGCTGGAACTCAATTTTCTTCGTCCGGTCGTCCATGACGACGATCTTCAGCATCCGGACCTTTATTTCGTCGCGCTTTTCTTCGACCCCGGCCAGAGCCTCGGGGGAGACGCGGAGCAGAGCGATCCTCGCCCTGTCCCGAAGCTCGGTGCTCTTCTCCTCTTCGATGATCTGCTTCAACACGGGAACGCTTTTGTCGGCGATCCGCTTCTCCTTGACGTAGCTCAATTGCACGGCCGCGAAGTAGCGGACGACCCTGTTCGGGCTGGAAATCCGGTCTTCGACTTCCCGGACGAATCCCTTATCTCCCTCATCGTAGAGCTTCATGGCCAGGTCGATGACCGAGACCTCGGCGTCCTCGGCCAGGTTCTTGTTCCTGTCTTTGAGCCTCAGGTACTCCTTGTAGGAGCTGAGGGCCTCCCGCTCCTTTCCTTCCTGCTCTTCCAGGCATTTCGACCTGTAGTAGAGGGCCTGCGAATAATAGGAGCTCTGGGGATACCGAGCAAGAAAATCCTCGAGCCGGGACTGGGCTTCCATCCACTTTTCATCAAAGACCAGGAGCTTGATCTCCTGAAACGACTTCTCATCGGCAGTTTGCGCCGTCTGAATCGTCTGGCCCAGGGCGCCCAGGCCGGCCGCGATAAAAATCAAAACCGTCATATATATTCTAATCGTTTTCATCTCAGACCTCGCTTTCCTGGAGCTCTTTCTTTAAGAGCTCGATTTTCAGAAGGAGCTGTTTTTGTTCGACGAAATCCTTGATCCTGGCCGCTTCCTCCGCGGTCAGCTCGTCGCTGATCTGGGAAAGCTCGAGAAAGAGGAACTCAATCTGGTTGCAGACCTCCCGGGCCCTGGCCAATTGCATCTTGTCCAGCTGCTGATTGATGTAGCGTTTCTTGGAAAGCATGTCCCGCGCTCTCTGAGGACTCAGATCCTTCTGTGAGAGCCGCGCCCGACCGGGCGGGGATTGGATGAAATCGAGGATCAAATACTGGCTTTTGTCGAGATAATCGAGCGTTTCCCGTTTCGCGAGCTGGAGCTCCACGCGGTCGATGAAATCGCTCGAAGCGGAATATTTTGGGCCGGCGGCCGGGCGGAAGATCTGCGGTTTAAGAGCGAAAAACATGCCGACGGCGCCGACGACGATCCCGGCGAGCAATCCGGCATAGACCGGCCGGAAGCGCGGCTGGACCAACGCCTGCCAGAATGATGACGCTCTCGAAACCCTGGGAGCGCGTCCTTTCCCGGCAAAAGCAGATTCCGCGATCTGCCGCGGCAGGGCATCCCAATCGACCGTGTCCATGACTTTTTGAATGTCCTCGCGAACGGCATCGGCGCCGTCCAGGATCCTCCGCATATCCTCCAGACTCCGCCGGCATTCCGGGCAGTCGTCGAGATGCTTTTTCATGTGAACCTCATCGTTGCCGTTGAGCTCTCCATCAAGGAAAGCGGCCAGGCATCCTTGGATCTTTTGACAGTCGCTCATGTTTCCCACCCCAGATACGGGCCCATCAGCGCCCGTAAATTACGGACGGCCTTGAAATGGAGGGATTTCACCGTCCCCGGAGAAATGCCAAGAGCCTGGGCGATCTCCTCGTTCTTGAGCTGGTTGTAGTGCCGCATGATGAAAATCGTGCGCTGGCGCTCGGCCAGCTTGTCCACGCAGCGGGAGAGGATGTCTTTGAGATCCTGGGCCCGCTCGCCGCCCTGCGCCCGGCCGTCCGGAACGTTCAGCTCCTCGACGGTCTTTTCGCTTTCGAGCTCGCGGCGTCGGCTCATATTCTTGCGGTAATAATCGATGCAGAGGTTCTTCGAGATCTGCAGGAGCCAGGCTTCAAAATTATGGCCTCGGCGGAAGGAATCGATCTTCTGGTAGAGCTTCAGGAAAGTTTCCTGGACCAGGTCGAGGGCATCCTCCTTGTTCCGGAAGAATGAATAGGTCAGGACGAACACTTTCTTTTGGTACATCCGGGTGAGGGTCATAAAGGCCTCCCGGTCCCCGTCCTTGACCTTTTGAACCAGAGTCCAGGTGTTATCATGATTGAACCCTTTTATCTCTTCCATGCCATATAATGATATGATTTTTTCAGTTGTCATTGCGAGCCCTGAAAGGGCCTGGCAATCCGAGCGACAACATTTTATCTCCTACTTTAACCAGATCAAAACCTTGTCCTGTTCGTCATCGACGGCCACGAGCAGACCGGGCCCGAACTGTCCCAGATCATGGAGGACGTCCCAGTCGAGATCATAGCGGCTTTTCCATTTTCTCCATTCACAGTCGTTCTCGGCCGCCTCCTGGCCCGCGTCGATGGCCAGGTTGACGATCCAGAGCGGAATGGTCAGTTTGATGATCTGATCTTCCCCGTGCTCGTAGACGAAAAGACAGAGGTCATGGGCCCGTCCCAGCCTTTGCGGGTTCTCCCGCTCGATCTTCTCGATTTGCCTATGGACATTGGCGAAATACTCGTCAGGGTTGTCCACATGGCGGATAACCTGGACCCGGAAGCATGCGGACAAGAACAGGGAGCCCGCGATCAAAGCTGCGATTTTTCCTGATTTGACGGTGTTTTTCATGGTCAACCTCGTTTTTAGGACTCCATCAGTAGCTACGAAATCTTTTCGGGAAAGGTTTACGCCATAAAAAATGGGGACATGAACCGAACTAGCGCCGATAACCCGGGTGAGACCTTATTGCAGGGTTCTTAATTCGGTCCATGTCCCCTTTTTAAAACAGACGACCCTCTTCTCGAGATTTCTCTCTCAAAAGGGGGGAATTGTCGCCGTCAGGAAAGATTAGCGATCTATATTAGAACTTGCGAAAATCCCTTCTCTCTCCTCCCTCTCTCCGCTCTCTGGGCCGCTCGGTCCGGGGCCGGGCTTCGTTGACGATGATCTTCCGGCCTTCGACGTCCGTTCCGTTCAGCTTGTCCTTGGCCTCTTGCGCAGATTCGGGAGTCGCCATTTCCACAAAGCCAAAGCCTCTTCCTTGAAGGATGTTGACGGAGGTAACCTCGCCGTACGGAGAAAACAATTCCTTGAGCTTCTCTTCGGTGGTCTTGTAATTGAGGTTACCGACATAAAGTTTTGTAGAAGACATAAAAAAATCCTCCTTGACCTCTCTTTACCGTCCGCTCTTTCTTCGCCCCGAAGTTGAGCCCCCTCGGTAAAAAGGTCGCCCCATTTTTCCATAACTGAAAAGGAAAATCAAGAGAAAATTCCCGTCAGCTGTATTTGATCCACTTGACGATCTCGGGCAGGCTGGGCTTCTTGCCGTACATCAGGATCCCGATGCGATAGATCTTGGCCGCAAGCCAGACCATGGCCACCACCGTCAGTCCGAGCAGCCCGATCGACAGGGCCACCTGCCAGGCCGGAGGCATCAGGACGCAGATGCGCATGAACATGATGATCGGGGCGAAAAACGGGATGAGCGAGAGGATGACCGACGTCGATCCGCTGGGATCTTTGATCACCATGGTCATCAGGAGGATGGGAAGGACCAGGAACATGGTGATGGGCATAAGCATCTGCTGGGCCTCTTTTTCACTGTTGACCGTGGACGCGACCGCGGCATAGAGGGTGCCGTAGAGGAAATATCCCAGAATGAAGAAAACGACGAAATAGAAGAAAATGTAGGGGGGGATGGCAAACTTGATCCCCGATGCCGCGGGGACCAGGGAGGTCAGCATGGACATCCCGTACTGCGACATCACGAACCCGATCAATGCCCAGACGGCGTACTGCGTCAGCCCGACGGCGCCGATACCCAGGATCTTCCCCATCATGAGCTCGAAGGGTTTGAGGGACGACAGCACGACCTCGACGACGCGATTGCTTTTCTCCTCGATGACCCCCCGGAGGATGATCGATCCGTAAAAGATCAGAGTCATATAAATGAGCAGGACGAGGACATAGGCCATGGCGAAGGTGCCGCCGACGTCTTCCTTTTCTCCCTGGGGGGTGACCTTGATCGTTTTCAGGCCCACATGCTTCATGTAATCGGAGACCCTCTGCGGATCCAGGCCTTCTTTCTTCAGGCGCAGACCGACGACGACTCTGTTGAGGGATTCGCTGAGACGTTTGATCTCGTCGAAGTCCGACACGTGTTGGGAGACGAACTCAGCCTCGCCGCCGCTCAGGATGCTGTCCGGGATGAATATGTAGGCGGAAAACTCATTGGCCAGGACCTTCTGGCTGAGCAAGCTTCGCAGCCCGGAGATATCCGCCGTCGGCCTGAATTCCTGGACCGTGTAACGCCGGCTCTCGTCTTTCATCTTATATTCCGCCAGGGTGCGGTCGAATTCCTGAAAGACCTGACCGGTCATATCTACGACGGCGATGGTTTTCTTCTCGCCCGTGGATTTGACCGAGAGCAGCACCGGGACGGCGATGAACGCGATCATGATGACGGGGGCGAGCACGGTGCTGATGATGAACCCTTTGGTCTTGACGATTTGGAGATATTCCCTTTTGATGACGGCGAAGATCTTTTTCATTGTTCGCTCCTGCCGACTTTTTCGATGAAGATGGTGTTGAGGGATGGCTCCTGGATCTCGAATTTGCCGATCCGGACCCTGCCGACGAGCCCGGCCAGGACGCCCTGGGCATCGGCCTTATCCTTGAGCCTGATCTCAGCCGATCGGCCATAGTCATCGATCTTCTCCACTTCGGGCCTATTCCGGAGGAATCCGATGTCGCCCTCATACTCCAAGAGGATCGTATTCTTGCCATATTGTTTTTTAATGCCGGCCAGGTCTCCTTCGAGCACCATGCGGGCCTTGTTGATGAGGCAGATGTTGTCGCAGATCATCTCGACCTGCTCCATGCGGTGTGTGGAGAAGATGATCGTCTTGCCCTGGTCCTTGAGCCCGAGCATAATGTCCTTAATGAGCTTCGTGTTCACGGGATCGAGCCCGGCGAATGGCTCATCCAAAATGACGATCTCGGGATCGTGGATGATCGTCACGATGAACTGGATTTTCTGCTGCATGCCCTTGGACAGTTCGTCCACTTTCTTCGTCTTCCAGCCCGTGAGCTCGAACTTATCCAGCCAATAGTCGATTTTCCCGGGCATCGCGTTTTTGGGGACACCTTTGATTTCGCCCAAGAACTCGAGGATATCGCCGACCTTCATTTTTGGATAAAGGCCGCGGTCCTCGGGAAGGTAGCCGATCCGTTGCTTCATGTCCTCGCCCATGGTCCGCCCGAGCACCCGGATCTTGCCCTCGTCCGGGATGATGATATTCATGATCATCCGGATCGTGGTCGTCTTTCCGGCTCCGTTCGGGCCGAGGAGGCCGTAGATCGTGCCCTGCGGGATCTTGAGCGATAAGTTTTGGACCGCGTAGAAATTTCCGAATCGTTTTGAAATGTTGTCAATCTCTAGGGCATACATGGTTGATCCTTTTCTTGTCTCGTTCCTTTCAGCCAAAGTTCACTTCTCATCCAAGAATAAGAAAATACGAAATTCCTGCTCGGAAGTTATCAAGCCAATAAAATAGCCGAATTCTCAAAAAAAATCCAATTTATGCTATATTTAAGACTCGAACCCGGATTCATCCATTCGGAAAGGAGCCGCCGATGAAGAAAGGCCGATATGTCTTAATCCTTTTTCTCATCTTTTTTTTCTTGATCATCGCCACCGTCATTTCCTTTCTGTACTTCGAAATCGGAAGGCCTCCTTCCGTCGGTTCTTATTCTTATTTAGAGATCCAGCTCGAAGGTTCGCTCGTCGAATTCCCGGAGACGAATTTCTGGACCTCGCTCATCACGGGCGCGCGCCCTTTATCCGTTTATGACATCTGGATGTGCCTCAGGAAGGCCCGGGTGGACAGCCGCATCGCGGGGATTCTTCTGAGGCTCGGCCCGCTCGACTGCGACTGGGCCAAATGCGCTGAGATCCGGGACGCTGTCCTTGACTTCAGGAAGTCGGGGAAAAAGATTTTCGCCTATATTGAAGAGGCCCCGGAATTCAACAAGGAATATTACCTGGCCACGGCCTGCGACAGGATCATCCTCCACCCCCTCGGCTGGCTGGGCATCACCGGCATCGGCGGCGATATCCCGTTCTTCAAAAAAGCCTTGGACAAGTTGGGCATCGAGGCTCAAATCGAGCACGTCGAAGAATTCAAGACCGCTTATAACATGTTCACCGAGAGCGGCTTCACCGAAGCCCACAAAAAAATGATGGAGGCGATCATCGGCGACCAGTTCGCCCAGTACGTCAAGACGATCGCCGAATCCCGCAAGAAAAGCGAAGCCGAGATCCGGGCTTTAATCGACGAGGCGTTCTTCCAAGGTGAGAAGGCTCTGAAAGCCGGTCTCGTCGACGACCTTCTCTTCGATGACCAGGTCGCGGATCTCTTTCAAAAAGATGGGAGGAAATGTCGCCGGGTGACCCTTGGGGAATATGCCCAGATCGATCCGACGTCCGTCGGCCTGAACAGGGGCCGAAAGATCGCCCTCATTTACGGCATCGGTACGATCCATTCCGGCGAAAGCCTTTACCAGTCCATGGGTTCGGCCACGATCGCCCGGTGGATCCGGTCGGCTCGGGAAGACAGATCCATTGCCGCTGTCGTTTTCCGGGTGGACAGCCCGGGCGGCTCGGCTGTGGCGTCAGACTCGATCTGGCGCGAGGTCATGCTCTGCCGCAAAGAAAAGCCGTTCGTGATCTCGATGTCCGACATGGCAGGCTCGGGAGGCTACTGGATCTCCATGGCCGCTCATAAGATCATCGCCCAGCCCCAGACCCTGACGGGATCGATCGGCGTCCTTTCGGGAAAATTCAATCTGGAGAAGCTCTTAGAAAAGTTGGGCATCACCTCGGAAAAGATCCGCACCGGCAAACGGTCGGGTCTTTTCTCGCCGTTTCGGGGTTTGACCGAGGAAGAGCGGCAACTTCTGAAAAAAGAGATCCTGTGGATCTATGATCAGTTTCTGACCAAGGTCGCCGAAGGCCGGAAGATACCCAAAGAGGACGTGGACAAGATCGGAAAAGGCCGCGTCTGGACGGGAAGCCAGGCCAAAGAGATCAACCTCGTTGATGAGATCGGGGGCCTTTCGACAGCCATCAAAGCGGCTAAAAGGTTGGCCGGCATCGCCGAGGACGAGGACGTCCGCCTCGTCGTCTGGCCGAAAAGGATCTCCTTTTTCGGGAGCCTTTTCGGGCGGAGGGAAGCCCGGCTTCTCACGCCGCTTTCTCAAGAGCTCGAAAAAGCGCTCGACTGGGCCGGCCTCATGAACGAAGACAGGATCTGGGCGATCATGCCTCTTGGAATGAAACTCGAATAGAAGAAGGTTGCCTCTATTTGCGTTTTTTGACGAGGACCTTTTCGTCCGGCTTTATCAGCCAAAGCTGTTCCCTCGCCTCTTTATCAACGGCCCGGGGATTTTTTTCGAGCTCGACGATCTCTTTTTCGAGGCGGCTTTTTTCCTTTTTAAGTTTGTCGATCTCCTGAAGCAGGGCCGCATAATTCTTCCTGATATGGTAGATCTCGATCAGGCCTTTTTTCCCGAATATCGAAGTGATGAACAGGACGAGGAGGAGAAAGGCGAAGCCAAAGATGAAGATCTTTTTCTTCAAGGACCCCGGACTTTTCTCGGTCACGACAGCTTCTCCAAGGCCGCTCTCACGAGGTTCCGGAGCTCTTTCTTGGAGCCCGCTTCTGCATAGCAGCGGATGAGGGGTTCGGTTCCCGAGAACCGGAGGAGGAGCCAGTCATCATCGGAAAAGTTGAATTTTGCGCCGTCGATGGTCTCCATGTTCAAGACCGGCCGGCCGGCCAGCCGGGAGGGCGCGTGCTCGATCAGTTTCTTGAGCTTCTTTCCGCGCTCCGGGACAAGCGGGATGTTCTTCTGAATCCCGATCCGCTCGCCGTATTCCTTGAACAAGTCCTCGATCAGCGCGGCGAGGCTTTTTCCGGTCGCGGCCACCATTTCGGCCACGAGGAGGCCGGCGAAGATCCCGTCTTTTTCCGGAAGGTGGTTCTTGACGGCGATCGAAGCGCTTTCCTCGCCGCCGAAGATGATCTGGCCTTTCAGGAACAGGTCAGCCAGGAATTTGAACCCGACCGGCGTCTTATACAGAGGAAGGCCATATTTTCGGGCGATGCGGTCGAAAAAGTGCGTGGTCGCCACTGACCTGGCCACACCGCCGCGCCAGCCCTTGTTCGCTACGACATAGTTCAGCAGGACCGATAGGACGAGGTTCTGGATGACGACCTTTCCTTTGTGATCAACGATCCCGAACCGGTCTCCATCGGCATCCGTGGCGATCCCGAGGTCGCATTTCTTCTCCCGGACAAGTTTCTTCAACTCTTCCAGGTTCTCTTCCGTGCAGGAGGGGGCGATGCCGCCGAAGTAGGGGTCGATGAAACCGTGGATCTCCTCGACAGGCACCTGATTCTCCTCAAGGATCTCGTCGAGATATTCCCGGCTCGTTCCGTAGAGGAGATCCACTCCGACCCTGATGCCCGACCTGCGGATGAGGTCGAAATCGATCTTGTCCTGGAGGAAGGCCAGATAGTCCTTCTGCAGATCGATCTTTTCGATGAATTCCGTCTTCGGATAGCAGGGCAAGAAGGAATAGTTTTTTTGAAGGCTCCGGACCTCGGCCTCGATGGCATCGGTTTCCGCGGGAAGCGCCGGCGCTCCCTTGTCTGTGTTATATTTCAGGCCATTATATTCCGGCGGATTGAACGAGGCGGTAAAATTGATACCTCCCTGGGCCTTGCGCTTAATGATCTGGAATGCCTGGGCCTGGGACGGGGCGTCCCGCTCGGCCAAGAAGACATGGATCTTATTGTGGGAAAGGATCTTGGCCGCTTCAGAAGCGTATCGCTCGGAAAGAAAACGGGTATCATAATTAACGACGACCGAAATGTCCCGGCCGGGGAACTTCCGCTTGAGGAAATTGGCAATGGACTGGACGACGATCCGGACGTTCTGGAAGGTGAACTCCTCCCCCATGACCGCCCGCCATCCGGAAGTGCCGAAATGAATCATTTTTTCAAAAATTAGCACAAGAAACGGGAAAAAGCAACACCGCTCTGAGACAGGTAAGCAGTTTTTTTTCCGGTGTCAGGCTAATATCGACGCATTAATTAGAATGACATCCCCGTTCGGGCGGGGTCTTATCGCGGCTCTTCCCCGGCCGTGCTCGCCGCCAAGCCGCTGCGCGCGGACGGGGAGCCCCTTCGCCGCGCCACCCCTGGTTGACTTTCCGGCGCCCCGAAAAAAGAATTGCTTCCCTGGGATAGCGACTTATTTTTTCTTTTTTAAATTTTCTCCGGTCATGGGGACAAAGAGGACGGGCGTGATGTGTTCGATTTTCGGCTTGCCCTTGATTTTACTGACAAGGGTAAGCGTCTGGACATCGCCGGCGTCTCCGACCGGAATGATCAGCCTTCCGCCCTCCTTAAGCTGTTCGAAAAGCGGGTCGGGAATCCGGCTCGCGGCGCAGGTCACGATGACCCCGTCAAACGGAGCTTGCTCGGGCCAGCCGAAATAGCCGTCGCCGCATTTGACTTCGATATTCGCGTAGCCAAGCCTCCGCAACAGAGCCGAAGCCTTTCTGGTTAGAGGCTCATTGATTTCGATAGAATAGACATTGGCGGTCAACTTGGCCAGAACCGCGGCTTGATAACCCGATCCCGTCCCGACCTCAAGGACCTTTTCTTTTCCCTTGAGCTTTAGGCTCTGGGTCATCAGGGCCACGATGTAAGGCTGGGATATTGTCTGACCTTCCTCGATCGGCAGAGGATAATCTTCATAGGCTTCCTGTCTGAGACCGGGCTCGATGAACTCATGGCGGGGCACTTTTCCCATGACATCCAGCACTCTGGGGTCCCTGATATCCCGAGCCTTGAGCTGTTCGTCCACCATCGCTTGCCGTTTTTTGACAAACCAGGCTTCATCCTGAGGGGCAGAATAAAGTAATACGCTCAATGTTACAAGAAAAGCGGACCATCCCCATCCCCTTCTTTTTGTCTCCTGTCTCATAATTGTATTTTCGCTCACTCGAAAAGCTAAATCAAGCTCGGAAAAAAAGCGAGCATCGCTGAAAGAGGGAGCTTTGGAAAGCATGTCGCCGGAAAACCTCTTTTCCGAGAAAATGCGTCGCATAATGCTCCTTGGAGGGGAGGCCGGGCGGCCGGATCTTCCCCGGCGCCCGTTGAAGGGGAACGCAGCAGAAGGGTTCCCCTTAAATAATATCCGTGCGGAGTTCCGCACCGCCAAGAAAATCGAAATACCCGGGCGTTAGGTCCTCGGCTCGGGAGCGAATCTCCTCCCCGAGCCTCCTTGAAGGAACAGAATCCTTTCCAAAGCCTTCTTCCCCCTTCGAGGTGACGCAAATTTCACCCCTTGATTCACCGTCCTGGGGGATTGCCGTTTTAGCCCCCTGGTGCATAATAAGAGGGCTAAAATGCGAAATGAATATTATTTTTGCCAAAAATTGTCAAAATTGAGTTTGACATGAAAGGTTTTTTCTGCTAATCACATGATTAGACCTTGGATCTAATGAAAAAAAGCCGGACGCCCATGGAAAAAAGAGCAATCTATCCTGGTTCTTTCGACCCGATCACCAACGGCCATGTCGATATCATTCTCAGGGGAGAGAAGCTCTTTCCCCATATTTTGATCGCCGTTCTGGAAAATCCCAAAAAGAAAACGCTCTTTTCTACGGCTGAGCGGATCAAGATCATCCGCGAGATCTTCAAGGACCACTCCCATATCGAGGTCAGGGCCTTTCGCGGCCTGCTGGTCGAGTTCGCCAAGAAACACTATGCCCGTATCGTCATCCGAGGTCTCCGAGCTGTTTCCGATTTCGAGTATGAATTCCAGATGGCCCTCATGAACAAGAAGATCAACCCCACCGTCGAAACTATCTTCATGATGCCCAGCGTCAAATACACTTTTTTGAGCTCCAGCCTCGTCAAAGAAGTCTTCGCCCTGGGCGGATGCGTCAGCGACCTTGTCCCTCTCGTGGTCGAGAAGCGGCTCCATGAGAAATTTCAAAAATTAAAATAGTCCTCTCATATATACATAAGACAGGAGTAAGATGTTCAGTTTTAAGCGGGAAAAAGCCCTTGTCGGCCTTGACATCGGTTCGCACGCCGTCAAAGCAGTGGAACTCCAAGTCCGGAGGAAGGGCAAGAAGGACGGTTTTGAGGTCGCCCGGATTGGCTACGAACCGCTGCCTCACGACGCAATCGTGGAAGGAACGATCATCGACTCGACGGCCGTTGTCGAGACCATCAAGGCTGTCTTCGACAAGAACAAGATCGGAGGCCGGGACGTCGTCATCTCGGTCTCGGGCAATTCCGTCATCATCAAGAAGATCTCCCTCCCCGTCATGGGGACCGAGGAGCTCGGGGAATCGATCATCTGGGAGGCGAAGCACAACATCCCCTATCCCTATGAGGAGACTCACGTCGACTACGCCATCCTGAAACCGTCTTCGGCCGCCGAAAGCCAGAACCTGGAGATCCTCTTGGTTGCCGCCAAAAAGGACAAGATCGCCTCATACAGCAACGTGATCCATCAGGCTCGCAAAACTCTGGAAGCGGTTGAAGTGGACGCCTTCGCCCTCTTTAACGCCCTCGAGGTCAATTACCCCGAGGATTTCCAGGAGCAAACGACGGTCCTGGTCAACATGGGGGCCACGATCACGACGATCGTCATCTGCAAGAAGGGCATTCCCCAGCTCTTCCGGGACCTCCCGATCGGCGGATTTTACTTCACCGAGAACATCCGAAAAGACCTGAATGTCAAATACGAAGAGGCGGAAGACATACTCAAGGGGATCCCGCCCAAGTCCGTCAAGCCCTACGATTTCATGGCCGTCCTGCACTTGAACGTCAAAAGCCTTCTTGAAGAAGTGGAAAAAACATTCACCTTTTATGAAGCTGAAGACCAGCAACAAAAAAAGATCGAGCAGATCTTCCTCAGCGGAGGCCTGGCCAGCCTCAAGAACATCTCCGTCGCTTTTGAGCAGAAATTCGGGGTCAAGACCATTCTGTTTGATCCTTTCCGCACGGTCTTTTATAATGAAAAAAAGCTGAAGCCTGTTTATTACCAGGAAATGGCGCCGTTCTTCGGCGTGGCGGTGGGACTCGCCACCCGCAAAAAAGAGAAATAAACCCATGATCCGCATCAACCTGCTGAAGGTCGAGAAAAAAGAAGCTGAAGCTAAATCGGCCCGCGCGCCCGAAGCCGAACTCAAAATCAAAAAAAAGGCGCCCAAAGGAAACCTGCTCATCTTCTTTGCGATCCTTCTCTTAGCCGTCTTCGCCTTTCTCCAAAAAAGAGCCCTTGACACCGAGCGCGGGCTTCTTAAGACCGCCCAGGAAGTGAAGAAAAGTCTCGAGCCCGCGCTGGCCAAGTTGAACCTGGTCGAACAACAGAAATCGTTCCTGGAGAGAAAAATCAGCCTCATCAACCGGCTTAAGGCCCTCCAGGGCAACGCCGTGAGAATCATGGAAGGGCTCAGCGCAACCCTTCCCGAATGGGTCTGGCTGACCGAAGTTGCGCTCACCCAGCAGAACTTGCAAATCAAGGGCAAGGCATTATCCAACATTCTGATCTCGGACTACATGCGCAATCTGGGGAGCGACGGTCTCTTCCAGAACATCGGACTGCTCGGTTCCACGCAGAAGAGCCAGCAGGGAAGCCTGTTCTTGGAATTCACCCTGTCGGCCGGTGTCGTGCCTCCCCAGGAGACCACGCTAGAGAAGAAGCCGGCCGAACAGGCCAAGACGAAGGGGGCCCGATGAAGAGCCAGCCGTGGTATGTTTATGCCTTGGTCGGAATCCTTCTCGTCGGCCTTGTGTATTTGGGTTATTTCAAGAGACGGGAGACGGAGCTCAAAAACCTGCGCGCCGAACGGGCCAAGATTGAAGGCGAAGTGACGAATCTCAAGTCCAAAAAAAGACAGCTCGACAAGATCGAGGGTGAGCTGGTCGGCCTGAATAAGGCCCTCACCGAGCTCGAGGTCATCATCCCGCGACGAAAGGAGCAGGGCGAGATCCTGAGGAACATCCAACAGATGGCGTCCGAATCCCAGCTCGAAGTCATCCATTTCACCCCGGAGAGAGAGATTAATAGGGATTTTTACTCCGAGCAGCCCATCCCGATCGAGATCGTCGGCAATTATCATAACCTCGGCCTATTCTTCGACCGGATCCTCCATTTTCCGCGGATCTTCAACATCGACGGTTTTTCGATCAAAACCCTCCCCAACCAGTCCGAGGAGTTTACGATCTCGGCCCTCTTTACGGCCAAGACGTATTTCTTTCTTGAAGAAAGCCAGCTCAAAAAACCTGCGTCCGTCAAACCCAATAAGCCTTTGAAGGAAGAAAATGAAATTCGGTAAAACGATCGTCCGTTTCGCCGCGGTTCTCGCCCTCGCCCTCTCTTTGGGGCTCGCCCAAACTCCCCCTCAAGAGGAGAAAAAAGCGACCGGGCCCTCTTTTTCCTACAATCCCGGTGGGCGCCGCGACCCGTTCAAAGACCTCCTTGGGGGACGCGACGTGAAAGAGAAAAAAACAATCAGCGGCCTCTCCGACCTCTCGATCGACGACATCACCCTGAAGGGGATCGTCAAAGCGAAGGGGAAACTCGAAGCCTTCATCAGTTTGACGGAAGGATTCCCCCTCACGATCCATGAAGGAGACAAGCTGGCCGATGGCTTCGTCCTGTTGATCGAAGAGACCCAGGTCGTCTTCCGCAGAACGCGGGACAGCAAAGGGATCCCGCTCACCAAGCCCAGGGATGTCATCAAAGAAATCACGTTCGAGGAGCGCTAACATGAAAAGGTATTTTATATGGCTCTCTCTCCCCGTTTTCGGCCTCCTGTTCGTTCTGGCCGGACTGAGCCAGCAAAGCCAGCCCCTCATTTCCATAAACAAGATCTCGATCCTTCCCGCCCAGACCAACACCCGGATCCTTTTGGAATCCAGCGCTCCGCTCCAGAAAATCAATGCGGTTTACTCCAAGGAGTTCCCTTCCATCCTTGTCGTCGAGCTGGGCAAGGTCCAAATGCCGGCGGCACCCGCGGTGCCCGCCGACGGACTGCAGCTCATCAAAGACGTCAAGATCCAGATGACGGCGGACCTTCGAGCCCTGCTTTTCCTGACACTTAAAGAAGCTGTCCCCTACCGTATTTTTGTGGAGGCCAAAACAACCGTCATCGAGTTGACCAAGATCCACAGGTCGGGCGAAGAGCTGATCGCTCCCGAAACGCAACAGGAGCTCAGCCAAACTCCGCGCCAAAGCATGGCCCTGGCCGATGTCGAGATCGCCGACAAGGACGATCGCCTGGATATTACGGCCCGGCTTGGTCAAAAAGCGACCATCAATATCTTTGCTCTGGACAATCCGCTCCGTCTGGTCACGGATATCTACGATGCGGTCTTTGACAAGCCGACACAGACTTATCCCTTTGGAAAATTCGGTGTTGAAAAGATCAAGATCGGGCAGTTCAAGACGCCCCCGCCGTATTCCATCACGCGGCTGGTCTTAGAACTCAAAGAGCCGCGGCTCTACGCTGTCTCTAACAGCCCGAAAGAACTGACCATCTCTTTTCCCGGTGAATCGAGCGCCGTGATCTTGCCGCCCGCTCCTGCCGCTCAACCGCCGGCCAAAACCGACGCCGGGACAGAGGCTAAGACGACCCCGCCGGCGAATCCTCCGCCCATCGTTCAGCCAACCGTCCAGGCCAAGGAAGAGAAGAAAGAAGACCAGGCGAAAGACGAGAAGCCGAAAGCCAAGACCATTCACGATACCCAAGAAAAATACAGCGGCGAACTCTTGAGCCCGAGATTCAAAGACGCCGACCTCAGAGACGTCGTGCTTTGGCTGGGCGAGAGAGTCGGGCTGAACGTCATGTTCGATCCCAATGTCCGCGGGACCGTCACCTGCAGCTTTGTCGATGTCCCGTGGGACCAATTCTTGGATCTCATCCTGAGAAACAACAATCAGGGCCGGATCCTGGAAGGCAATGTCCTCCGGATCGCGCCTCTCGGGGCCCTTGCCGAAGAAGAAAGGTCCCTCCAAACGCTGCGCGATGCCAAGGAGCAGGGCGGCCCTCTCCTGACCAGGACGTTTACGCTGTCCTACGCGAAAGCCAAAGACGTGCTTGAGCTCATAAAGAACAAAAAATCCGCCCGGGGAGAGGTCTCACCGGACGAGAGGACAAACACGATCATCGTCACGGACGTCGCAGAGAAACTCGACCTCATCGAAAAGCTCATCGCCACCCTCGACACACAGACGCCGCAGGTCCAGATCGAGACGAGGATCATTGAAGCGTCAACGACATTCGTCCAGAACCAGGGGATCCAGTGGGGAACGAGGGGGATCGTCGATCCGTTCTACGGCAATCAGACGTCGCTTCAATTTCCGAATAGGGTCATCGTGGACGGAGCCATGATCCCGCAAGGCCAAATCACAAAAGGCATCGGCGGCCCTCTCGGCGGCTATGGCGTCAACCTGCCCGCCCCCGCTTTCAACAGCGTCCTCGGCATTTCCTTGGCCAACATTCTCGATACGTTCCGCTTGGACATGGCCATCTCGGCCCTTGAAACCTCAGGCAATGGACGGATCGTGTCCAGCCAGAGAGTCACCGCCCAGAACAATAAGGAGGCTTACATCAATCAAGGACGGCAGATCCCCGTCCAAACTCAGGCCAACTTCACCGTCACAACGCAATACGTCAATGCCGGCCTTGAGCTCCGGGCCACACCGCAGATCACCGCTGACGGGACGATCATCATGACCCTCGACATCCAGAACAACGCGGCCGACTTTGCCAACCTCGTCAACGGGATTCCCCCCATCACAACCCAGAGCGCCAAAACGACCGTGATGGTGCCGGACGGCGGGACAACGGTCATCGGCGGCATCTATCGGGTCGAAGACGCCATCACCCGGGAGAGGGTTCCCTTCTTGTATCGGATTCCCCTCCTGGGAAACCTGTTCAGATCGTTTTCCAAAACAACCCAAAACCGCGAGCTCCTCATCTTCATAACGCCGAGGATCCTCAAATAGGAGGAACAAACCGATGAAAAACGCAAGACTCCTCAAACACGTTTTTGAAGCCGTGTCCCTCATTGCCGTCTCATTCTTCCTTGCCGCCTGCAATCCCATTGAAAATGAAACACAATCCGCCAGCCTCCTTGTCGTGGAGAGCATCACGGGGAACGATATCGACGGCCTCGATACGGACTTCTTGCAGTCCGATGTCGTGCTCACGGACTCCGTAACGGGAGCGCAGTCCTGGCGGGCTGATTCCGCCAGTGTGACCCTCTCAGCTTCGATGCTCGATCCCGACCCGCTTTTCGGGACGTCCCAATACAACGATATCCAGGTCACGCGCTATGTCGTGACCTATATTCGATCGGACGGCAAGAACATCCAGGGCCTGGATGTTCCCTATTCGTTCGAGGGCGGACTCTCTGTTTTGGTTCATATCGGGCAACTGGCGAGCGTGAACTTCGTGATCGTGCGCGAAGTGGCCAAACAGGAGGCGCCGCTTTTGAGCCTGTATCAGGCCTATCAGGGCGACGTGTTGAACGTCACCGCCCGGGTGGATTTTTACGGCCATGACCTGGCCAATAAAAATGTCAAGGCCACGGGCTTTCTGCCCATCTTCTTCGCGAACTATGCCGACCGATGAGGACAACGACCATGAGAACGAGAACCGTGCTTTTTATCCTGGCTCTGGGCATCGCACTGATCATGACATCCGCCTGCTATCGCGACGCGCTCAAAGAGCCGTCGCCGGATGGGCCGTCCACCATTCACCTGACCTTCACCCTGACGGCCAAGCCCAACGTGATCTATGCCACAACGCAACGGTCGATATCGGAGATCAAGGTCGTCCTCAAGGACGGAAACGTTCCCCTCATGAATGCCGTTGTCTATTTCTCCATCCTCAGCGGACCCGGCTATTTCTATGATTATTCCCAGCGCTGCGTCGTCCGTTCCAACGAGAACGGAGTCGCCTCAGTGGCGTTTCTGGGTCCCCTCCAATCCGAGATTGCCACGGACCAAGATGTCGTGATCCGGGCCCAACTGGAAACCAACTCCCCAGGTCATCTCCACAAGGATGTGACCGTCCACATTCTCAGAGCTCCCGATTAATCATATATGATCTTGCGACGGATCTTCTGGCCCTGATCGTCTTCGGACATGCGGCCAGGCACCCCTCGAAAGGACCCACGGAATCACAATGTTAGGCCGTCAGGAAAAACGAGATGCTGACAACCTCGCATTCTCTATGGACATGGCCTATGTTTTCCGCTAAACTTGGAATAATTTCATCAACGAGTCCGGAATGATAAGTTATGGAGACCTAGCGTGCCCAGACTCACCCGGCGCAAGTTCCTCCAAAATGCACTCGTAGCAATCGCATCCCATGAGTTGGGCCGCAATTTGGCCCGGCCGGAGGAGTCCAATTTAGCTCCAAGCGCCGAAATCCCGCCCTCCGTTGCGGTATCCAAAGGCACGGACGCCGATTTTCCTGAAACCATCCTCAAGACGGCCCTCGACGGGCTGGGCGGCCTAGGGCGCTTTATCAAGCCCGGCCAGACGGTCGCCATCAAGCCAAATGCAACCTGGGCCTATCCCCCTTTGACGGCTTCTTCGACAGACCCCAGGTTGCTAGCGGCGCTTATTCTCATGGTCAAGAGTGCCGGCGCGGCCCGTATTACTGTCATGGATCACTGCTCCCTGGATCCCGGCACCGCCGATTGCTTACGAACGAACGGCATCGGCGGCACAGTCGATAACCTCGGTGTGGAAAAAATTTTTCCCGACCGCAATCTCTCGCCTAAAAGTCTTTTTTGTCAGGTTGATCTCCCCAAAGGGAAGGCCTTTCAAAGGCTGGGTGTTATCAAAGCGGCGGTTGAGGCCGATGTGCGAATCAATATGGCCGTCGCTAAGAGCCATATTGTCACCAGGCTGACCATGTGCCTCAAGCATATGATGGGTTTTCTTGAGATGCCAAGCGCCCTGCACGCTCAGCTCGAACAAGGCATCGCCGATATTAACACGCCCTCGCCGGTCCAGGCGCATCTTCATATCTTGGAGGCCATCCGGGTCCGATTGCCTACCGGGCCCCGCCTTCAAGCCGGAGGCCCAGAAACCGACATCACTCATCCGGAAAAGATCAAACGTCTGAACCAGGTTATCGCTGGCGTAGACCCGGTTCTCATTGACGCCTATGGCTGTCTTAACTTTTTTTCATTCAAGCCGGAAGAAGTGGCGCATCTCCATCATGCCTACGAGTCTGGACTGGGCGAGATGGATGTGGATAAAGCCCTGGGCGAAGGACGACTTCGCATTTTTTCGACCGGCCAGACTCACCTCACGTCGGCTTCAAAGATGCCGGAAAGCCAGCCACACGTTCTGCTTGAGCACATCGAGGTGATTGATCCGAGGCCTCTCCTCCGTTGGGCACTTGTCCCTGCCGCAGCAATATTTACTGGCCTCGGCATCATGGCCCGCCGCCTGCTGAAGCAAAAGAGAGGGCGTGAGAAAAAGAGCGAGGGATAGATAACGAACGGATTAATCATATCTTACGACGGACCGTCTGGCACCGATCTTCTTCAGACATTCGGCCAGACACGCGTCGAGCGTTTCGCTTTCCCTGGACTTCAGGATCACCTGGACTCCCCTCTCTCCTCTGCCCGGGGACGGCGGCGACACGGCCGGTCCTAGGATCTCGATGTCCCGGCTGAACGCCTTCACCCGGCCGACGAGATCTCTCGCTTTGCGGGCGAGCGGCCTCCGATCTCTGCCGACCAGCACGACCTCGGCCATGGCCGCAAACGGCGGATAATTCATGAGCCGGCGAAACCGGATCTCCTGGTCGAAATAGGCGAGATAATCCTGACGCGCCGCCTCCCGGATGCTGTAGTGGTCGGGGAAGGCCGTCTGGATCACGATCTCGGCTCCCGAGTCTCCAGAGGCGGCGAAACGCATTAGGCGATGGATGGCTTGAAAGGCCTTCTGGGAAGCCCGGAAATCCGCGAAGGCCAGCAACGCTTCGGGATTGATAATTCCGACCATCGCCACGGGCGGGAGTTCCGTCTGGTGAGCGAGCATCTGCGTTCCGACGAGGATATCGATCTTCCCTTCCCTGAAATTCCGCAAGACCTTTTCGCCCGCCGCCTTGGTCCTCACCCGGTCGCTGTCGAAGCTCGAAATGCGGGCTCGAGAGAAAAGCCTCCGGAGCTCTTCCTCTACGGCTTCCACACCGACCCCTCTCGGCTCCATCACCCGGCTTCCGCACGCCGGGCAGGACGAGGTTTTCGGCCGGGAGCTGTTGCAATACCGACAGACCAGCCTTTCTTCTTTTTTATAGTAAGCCAGGGAAATATCACAGCGCTCGCACTTGGGGATAAGGCCGCACCGCGGACAAAAAAGCAGGGACGCATATCCGCGGCGGTTTAAGAATACCAGGCTGGGCCGCCCGGCGCTGAGATTCTTTTGAAGACCTTCCCGAAGAGCTTGAGTTAACAGGCCCCGCTCAGACCTGTCGTCGGCGACCAAGACATTTTTTTTCTCTCCGGATCCGGCCAGGGTGATGAGATAGCCTCCGGTCCGCGCTTTGTGAAAGGCCTCGACGGTCGGGACATCGGAGCCGGAGACCAGCAACGAGCCCCGTTCGGCCGCTATCAGCCATGCTCCCCTTCGCGCGTCATAGGCCGGACTTTCAGATTGAACATAGGCGTCGTCGTGCTCTTCATCGACAATGATCAGGCCAACGTTTTCCGCCGGAGCGAAGAGGACCGACCGCGGACCGACCGCGACACGCCTTGTCCCGGCTTTGATCTTCTGCCATTCGCGTTCCCGGGCATTTTCCGACATCTGGCCGTGGAACGACCCGACGGCTTCACCAAGGCGTATTTCCAGCATGTCCCGTAGAGGGCCGGACGGCGCCAGCTCCGGAAGGAGATAAAGGACTTGTTTGGAGCGCGCCAGTACGCTTCGGATCAAATGGACATAGGCCGCCCGCCGCGCGTCCCTGTCCCCAAAGAGATAAAAAGGGGCGAATATCTTTTTTTCGAGCGGCCCGGCCATCGCGTCCAAAGCGCTCCGGGCGGCAGGATCAACCAGAAAATCAAGCTCGAGTTGGGTCGGCCGGGCACGGGGAGGGGCCGGCCCTCTCTTCTTCGGTCTCTTTTTCCCCTCCAGGACCTGGACAAGTCCTTTTCTGTCCATGCGCAAGATCAAGGACCGAAGGCTCTTCACGCCGGATCTTCGGCGCAGATAAAAAGCGCTGTAGGCGTTCGTCCCGAGAATCTCGGCGACTTTCTTTTCTTCCCTGGACAGCGTCTTATTCTGAAGGGCCTCGATCCCTTTTTCTGTCAGGCGAACCTTGGCCGATGTCTTGATCTCCAAGGACGGAGGAAGCATCGCCTGGAGGAACTCTCCCCAGGATGAACAATAATGCGCGCTCAGACGGCGGGTGAAGGATAGGGCAACCGGAGAAATCACGGCTCCTTCATCAATGACCTCGCGGATCTCCTTGAGAGGGATATCACCCAGCGGTCTGTGCTCATGAACCTGGACGATGAACCCGGCCTGCATTTTATGACCCAACGGCGCGATGACCCTGACCCCGGGCTTTGCCCCGTCGAGGTTTTTGGGCGGGATGATATAAAAAAAGCTCTGACTGAGAGGAAGAGGAAAAACGACTTCGGCGTAGAGGGTCATTTTCTGCCGAGACGGACCATGACCTTCTGCATATCGTCCCAGACCATCTTCTTGATTTCCTTGTTCCCTTCATTGCGGATGAGGTAGGACGGATGAAAGGTCGGCATGACCGGGATGCCGTTCCAGTCATAGAACTGGCCGCGGAGCGTCGTCATGGCGCCGAAGGCATCGGGGATGAAGAAATCGGTCGCAACTTTTCCCAGCGCAACGATCACATTGGGACGGATGTTCAGGATCTGCTCGCGGAGATAGGGCGAGCAGATCTCGATCTCGTCCCGGCGGGGGACGCGGTTGTTGGGCGGTCGGCATTTGACGATGTTCGTGATGAAGACGTCCGCGCGTTCATACGTCATCGCCCGAATGATCTTTGTCAGGAGCTGGCCAGCCCGGCCGACGAACGGCCGGCCCTGAACGTCTTCGTCGTGTCCCGGCCCCTCGCCGACGAACATAAGCTCGGCGTGGAGGTGTCCTTCGCCGGGGACGGCCTGTGTCCGGCCGGCCGCCAAGGGACATTTCCGGCAGCGGAGGATCTCCTCGTGGACCGCCTGGATGTCCCTCGAAGCGGGAGGCGGAGAGGAAGAAGGTCCGCCGGGCGGCGAAGGCGTCCGCACTGGTGCCGCCTCGTTTTTAAAAACGAAGTCCGCTCCAATGTCCCGGAAGAACTTCAACCTCTCTTCGAGATTGGACAGGAGCTTGTCAGCGTCTTTTTCCAAGAGATGCCTCGATCGCGTCCCAGATCACGCGGCTCAGCTCGCGCTTGCTCATTTTCGGGGTCTCGGTCGCATGGCCTTTGGCGTCGAGGAGAAGAGCCTGATTATCGTCCGCATCGAACCCGGTCCCCTCCCTGGAGACGTCATTGGCCACGATGAAATCCAATTTTTTCGCTTTGATCTTTTTGCCAGCGTTGGCCCGCAGGTCTTCAGTCTCCGCGGCAAAGCCGACGAGGAACTGGCCTTTCTTTCGCTCGCCCAAGGCCTTCAAAATATCCATCGACCGAACGAGCCTCAGGGCCTCCGGCAAGTCCTGTCTTTTGATCTTCCGGCCGGCCCTCTCGGCGAACGTGAAATCGGCGACGGCGGCGGCCATGACCACGATATCCGCTTTCGGGAACCGTTTCAAAACCTCTTTTTCCATGTCGGCCGCGCTCTCGATCCGGACGAGATCGGCCTTGGCCGGGGGCGCGACCTGGGAGGGTCCCGCCACGAGGATGACGCGGGCCCCGCGTAGGAGAGCCTCCCTGGCCATTTCAAAACCCATTTTTCCCGAGGACCGGTTGGAAAGAAAGCGGACTGGATCGAGATATTCGCGGGTCGGCCCGGCGGTCACGAGGATGGTCTTGCCCTGAAGGCTGACCCTCTTTTTTAAGAGCTCGAGGCCGCGGCGGACGATATCGTCCGGGTCGGCAAGCCTCCCCCACCCTTCATCCCCGCAGGCAAGGCGCCCTTTCGCGGGCTCGACAAACTCCACGCCCTGGGCGCGGAGCTTCATCATATTGTCCTGAGTCTGGCGGTGGAGGAGCATCGCCTCGTTCATGGCGGGTGCGACAAGGATGGGCGCCTCGACCGCCAGGTAGAACGTGGACAAGAAATCATCGGCCACACCCGAGGCGAATTTTCCGATGATGTTGGCCGTCGCCGGCACCACGGCAAGAAGGCCGACCTCCTTGGCCAAGGCGATGTGGGCCACGGACCAGGGATGGTCCTCCTCGAACAG
>Ga0299915_10000558_pt1 | contig 28041 bp, 12 predicted proteins | sample RVTome_13_FD_200263 | JGI IMG/M metagenome (GOLD analysis project Ga0299915, IMG submission 200263) | Soil microbial communities from uranium-contaminated site in the Upper Colorado River Basin, Wyoming, United States - RVT92D227 (version 2) ...
ATATGTCGAGAATTTTCTGTACGGTTTGAGTGTCACCTAACATGGCTTCAAAAGACAACCTCTTTGGTGAAATAACCAAGTCCAGTCCGCTTGCCTTGGACGCATTTGCGATCCCGTATCCCATGGAATTGTCCGGGTTTTCCGCCTGGCTGGCGGTAGTCTGCAAAGCTTCCCTGACTTGTGCAGGATTCCAATCCGGATTCACCTCCAGAATCAAGGCGCATGCCCCGGCAATCAAAGGAGTGGCTAAAGAAGTGCCTCCGGAGTATGTGTATCCGCCGTAGGAGCTGGCACAATAGGTTCCCACCCCGCAGGCATCCACGTCCGGCTTTATCCTGCCGTCGTAAGTCGGTCCCATGGAGCTGAAACTGGCAATGTTACCCGCTAAATCCACCGCTCCAGCCGCTATTACTCCGAATCCATCCGCTGGTGCGATTATATAATACCATTCGTCATCTCTTTCATTCCCGGCTGCATTCACCACCACTATCCCTTTGGAGACAGCTATATCTGCGGCTATGGTGCATAAAGCCGTCTTTCCATCCATTTGCTGGTAGGTATACCAGTCGTTGTACCCTAAAGAGCTGGAGAGCACGTCCGCTCCGATGGAATCCGCCCATTCCGCCCCGGCTACCCAATTGTCCTCTTCTGATACCACCTCAGAGTCTACCCTCTCGGTTTTAGCTAAGGCAAACTCCGCCCCGTATGCGCACCCGATCAAAGTATCATTGACGAATCCTCCTACAGCCGACCATACAGAAGTTCCATGTCCCCTCTGCTCATCATTCTGATCTTCCACATTGGAATCACCGTTGATGAAATCCCGTGTGGCTACTAGTCGACCTGAATTCAATATGGAATCAAAAGCCAGATGATCCAGCCAATAACCTGTATCCAGGATGGTTATAAGTACCCCTTTTCCACTGTAACCGATATCGTGTAATTCTGGGACACGAATCTGAGCCAACTGAGCGTACGATGCTCCATAACCGAGAACCTGGCCCTCCTGAAGTTTCCCTAATCCTTTGTACTGCTTTTCCTCGACTGAAGGTTTGCTCCGGGTAAATCTTGCTACTTTCTGAATGGCTCTGACAAATGGTAAATCCTTCACTTTCTCGATCTGTTCTCTGTTTCCCAAAATGGAAACGGCATTCAGCCACCGGGAGATGTTTCTGATTTTGACCCCATAATTTTCCAGCTCCTCTACATATTCTTTTTTGACCGGAATGTCGGTGAAATCCAGAGAGGAATTTACGCCTCTGATTGCTCTTCTTTTCATCGATCTTTCTGAGATCTGATCTACGGAAAAGCTGACAGCGGATTTATACTCATCTATCGTTTTTATCCCTTTATCCGTGAAGAAAATCCAGACCGCCGCTGCTGAATCGGATGGAATACTCCCCAGATAGGTTTGTGTTTTGGCATCGATCTTAGGTGTTGCAACCGGACACTCAAATACAATCTGCGCTGTACACTTCTCCCGGGGAAAGATTAATTGGATCAAAAGAAGTATGACCCAAAAATACACCCGGAAAGACCATTTGAATCTATCGGTTAGAATCTTTCTTTTCGATGAATCCATAAACATCCTCAGGCGAAAGTAGTACCACCTTTGTCATTTCCTACGAATTTACGAAAACAAATTCAACTGTCAACCATTTTCTATATACGTGTGACACAACGGTTCATGTTCAAAAACTTCAATGCGAAATACGGATTCAGAGCCCCATGTATTTTGTTCTCAACCTGCCCTCCATAAAAAAACCCCTCGCTTAACGCAAGGGGTTTTCATACACGAAATTTATGGCATTACTTTATTTCTTCTCAGGTGTTGGGGCAGCTTTGGGGGCATGATGTTCCACCAGCTTATAAGCATCGGCATACTTGAAGGGTTTGTATGTTGGGCTGTCCTTATTATGACATTTCACGCATAGCTCTTCACTCGGCTCCACCAAACCGTTTGCCATTGCTGTCTTTTTGTTCTGCATTATCTTCATGGTCCAGTAATCACTGCCCGGTCCATGGCAAGCTTCGCAAGTCACCCCTTCTTCCATGGTATATTTGTCTGCTGACGGCTCCTTATAACCGCTGACATGGCATCTCAAACATTTATCGCTCTTGCTGGCATCGTCTATGCCCATTTTTTTGGCGATCGCGATGGACTGCTCATTAAGCAGGGTCTGGTACGCCTTGGCATGACCGGTAGAAGCCCATTTATCGTAGATCTTTCCCTTGGCTTCGCTGTTGTGGCACATCTTGCACTTGGCAGTTCCGATGTATTTATGAACCACCTTGGTACTCTCTGTAGAAATTGTCTCTGTCTTAGTTGTCACTGTTTTGGTTGCGTCTTTATTGGTTGTATCTACTGTACCGGTGGTTGTCTCTGTTGAAGTTGTCACTGTTTTAGTTGTCACTGTTTTGGTTGTATCTGCCGCATCGGTGGTTTTCTCTGTCTGAGAAATGGCCAAACCGAATATAAGGAAAGATGCTACAGCAATAAGAATCAAGATCAGCGTTAACTTCTTCATTCTCCTTTTTCACCTCCTTCGATGGTTTTAGTTTCGCACTTCAACAATTTAAATCCTGTAAATGTGACTGTCAAGATGAATTTGAAAGAAGGTTGATTTTTCCTGCTCCTTCAATTTTCTTATATACTATACGAATCTCAAAAATCCTTCTCTAATATATATACCACTAGGTCGAAATTAAATTCCCACCATCGAGTGTTTTCGTCGATTTCCCTCTCCCGGCAGTTCTTCTATCTTATGCCTTGGTATACTTTTGCCCTTTTTTAGAAAGAGCTTATATCTTAAATCGCTTCGACCTTTTTCTCCATGATCCGCTCGATCGCATGTTCATATACTTCCGCCAGCTTTGACACCGGCAGATCAATCATCCCTTCAATGTTTAAATTATGACCTTCTACTTTTCCCATCACCGAAAAAGGAATTCGATGCTTTTGGGCGATCTTTTCTAAATCTGACCAATGCTCTGGCTTTACCGTAACGATTATCCGGGATTGTGATTCTCCAAAAAGGAGTACATCCGTTCTGATTTTATCATCCAACTTGATTTTTGCTCCCCAGAGATCCGGAGAAGAGATACAGCATTCTACCAAAGCCACCGCCATTCCCCCCTCGGAACAATCATGCGCCGATTTGATCATTCCAGTCCGGATCATCTCCAAACAAGCGTCCTGAACTCTCTTCTCCTTTTCCAAATTCAATTCCGGTGTATCTCCCTTGACCAAATCAAAGATCACCTTCAGGTACTCGCTTGCCCCCAACTCCTCCCGATTCTCCCCCAAAAGTACTATCCAATCCCCCTCATCTTTGAACCACATGGTGGTGATCTGTTTCAAGTCTTCTATCAGACCGATCATCCCCACCACCGGAGTGGGATAAACCACCCTCTGCGGGTCCTCATTGTAAAAGCTAACGTTTCCGCCGGTAACCGGTGTTCCGAAGGTGCGGCAGGCCTCCCCCATTCCTGCTACGCATTCGACAAAGGTCCAGTATACTTCGGGATCATACGGATTGCCGAAATTCAGGCAATTGGTGATGGCTAACGGTTTGGCTCCGGAGCAGACCAAGTTTCGGGCTGCCTCCGCTACTGCTATCCTCCCACCCCTGTGGGGATTAAGATAGCAATAACGGCCGTTGCAGTCGGTGGTGGTGGCTATCGCCTGGTTGATCTTCCTTAAGCGGATTACCGCTGCATCCGAGCCCGGTCCTACCACCGTTCCGGTCCTCACCATGGTATCGTATTGCTCATACACCCATTTCTTGCTGGCTAGATTTGTGGAGCTTAAAAGCTGCAGAAGGACCGGATTGAAATCCCCGGGGACTTTTAACTCAGACAGGTTGAGCTGATGGGCTTCATCCAGATATTTCGGTCTTTTACTCTCCCTGATATATACCGGTGCACCGCCTCCCAGTACTAAAGAGGCAGCGGGGATTTCTGCAACCACTGTCCCCTGATTTTTAACCCTTAACATCTTATCCTCGGTCACCTTGCCGATGATCACCGAGTTCAATCCCCATTTGTGGAATATCTCCTGCACTCTCTTTTCGCACCCCCTCTTGCTGATCACCAGCATCCGCTCCTGGGATTCGGAAAGCATGATCTCGTATGGTATCATCTTCTCCTCTCTCACCGGGACCAAGGAGACGTCGATTTCCATTCCGCTTTTTCCTCTGGCTGACGTCTCAGAAGTGGCACAGGTAAGGCCCGCTCCCCCCAGATCCTGTATCCCCACGATCAGATCCTCCTGGATTATCTCCAAGGTGGCTTCCATCAGGAGCTTTTCCATAAAAGGATCTCCGATTTGTACCGAGGGACGTCTTTCTTCCGATTTCTCCGAAATCTCCTCGGAGGCAAAGGTCACCCCGTGAATTCCGTCTCTACCGGTAGAAGCTCCTACTAGGATGACCGGATTGTCCTTTCCCTCGGCTTTGGCCCGGGCTATCTGATCCACCTTCACCACCCCGATGCACATGGCATTGACCAGCGGGTTTCCGGTATAGGATTCGTCGAAATACACCTCCCCCGCCACGGTGGGAACTCCGAAGCAGTTCCCGTAATCCCCGATCCCCCTTACCACGCCGTCAAACAGATAGCGCACTCGCGGGGATGAGAGATCGCCGAAGCGAAGGGAATCCAGACAGGCGATGGGTCGTGCTCCCATGGTGAAGATGTCCCGCATGATCCCCCCCACCCCGGTAGCCGCCCCCTGGTAAGGTTCCACCGCGCTGGGATGATTATGGCTTTCTATTTTAAAGATGACAGCCAACCCGTTCCCGATATCCACTGCTCCGGCATTCTCCTCCCCCGCCTTGGCTAACAAGTGCTCCCCCTCCCGGGGGAAGGTCTTGACCAAGGCGATAGAGTTTTTGTAGCTGCAGTGTTCGGACCACATGACCGAAAAGATTCCCAGTTCGGTATAGGTAGGCTTTCGTCCCAATATATTCAAAATCATCCCGTATTCTTCCTCATTCAAACCGTGTTCTTTTACCAGATCCAAAGTCACCTCCGGCTCGCCGGAAGAACTGGTTTTTGAATTCATCTCAGGCGTCCTCTTTTTTGATTTCATTGATTGATATGCTCTCATTCTCCCATGGTAATAAAAATATAGGGGAAGCATAATTTAAAGTCAATAAAAGATTGAATGGTAAAGATTGTTAAAAAGAATCATGATAAAACGTATCAAATAATTGAAAGAACTATAGCCTAAATGTGGACAACAGCATCTACTATGCCACTTTTCCAAGTAGATGGTTGACTCCGTAAGATGCTTTAACTAAATTCTGTCTGATAATCATGTTTATTATGAACGCATTGAACATAATAAAACAGATGGTTAGATTTATTTTTGTAAATCTCGTGTTGCTCATTTTTATCTTACCCCCTCAGCTTTTCGCTCAAAATCAAGCCGGATCGGCATCCGCGGATAAGGATTCTATCATGTACGTTGGCGACATAAAAATCATCCGCAAAAACGTATTCGATCCGGAGGTGCAAGAGGAGAACAAAAAACTCTATCTGTGGGTGAACAAATTGCACTTTCTCACCAAGGAAAGGGTGGTCCGGCAGGAGCTCTTGTTGAAAGAGGGTCAGGTATATGACGAAGATCTCTTGGAGGAGAGCGAAAGAAATCTGCGCAATTTAAATTTCCTGGGAAAAGCTAAAATCGAGGCAATCCCCGGGGAAGACGGGAGAACCGACATTCTGGTGAAAACCCAGGACCAATGGAGCACCACCGTCTCTATCACTGCCCAGATGATGGGCAGCTATTATTCGGCGGAAGCCTATTTCGAGGAACACAATCTTCTCGGGTGGGGAAAGAACTTGATCTTGGGATATCAGAAGAACTCCGAGAGAGATCACCGGCAGCTATCCTTCCTGGATGGAAATATAGCTGGAACGCATCTGGTCTTCCAGACCGACCTGTATAAGTTGTCGGACGGGCACTCCTATAATTTCTTTTTTTCCCGACCGATATATTCCCTTACTTTGAATTCCGCATTTGACATTCGATATCAGAACGAAAAATGTCAGGTACGTTATTATCGGGAAGGGGAGGAGGTCTTCTCCTATCAGAGAAGAAACCGGTTTTTCTATGCCGAATTTGACCGGGTGACCGGGAATGATTGGAAAAAAACAGCGGCACTGTTTTATCAGTCGGAAAACAAAAGCTTCTCGCTCTCTTCAGCTTCCGATTCGGCAAACTACTCGGAATTGCTCCCGGTGAACAGGGAATTGCAGCATCTGGGTGTCACCCTCAAACTCTGGCATCCCCAATATGAGAAGTTAAGCTTCCTGGATAATTTTGGCATAATCGAGGATGTGGATCTGGGTTGGAGAATTCAAGGAAGCTGGGGATTGAATCTCAATCGCCCTTTTGACAAGAATAGGACCGACGTCGTTTCCTTGAAATTTCTTCTCCCCTTTCGTCTGAGTACCAAACAATTCCTCTTCTTTTCCCAGTCAGTCCATGGGGACTGGGCCAATAACCGATGGTATAAGATTCTGTCCCAGACCGAAACCCGTTTCTATTTTACAACCCCTTATTGGCAGACTCTGGTCTTCCGGGTTTTAACCGTCTCCTCCCGGAGGCAGGAAAAGGGCTTTCAGCTGATATTAGATGGCACTAACGGTTTGCGGGGATTTGAGAAATTCAGATTCTCCGGGAGGAATGAACTGGTCGTAAACTTTGAAGATAGGCTCTACACCCCCTGGCGAATTTTAACCGTGGCTTTGGGAGGGATTATATTCTGTGATGGCGGTTATGTGTGGAACGAAGAACTGACGGTACGAAAGCTGCATGCGGATGTTGGAGCAGGCATGCTCTTGGGTCTGACCAAATCCTATAGCTGCAGGATACTCTATTTAAATGTGGCAAAATCACTCGATTCCAATAACTGGATCGTCTCGTTCGGCTCCGGAATGTATTTCGAGATCGGGGACATGTGATCTGGCAGGATTCGTTTTGCTGGTCAATCGTTCGCCATCTTGAATCCATCATTATTTTGATAATGTAAAGGGTGGATGCCATGAAGCATCCACCCTTTTTCATTAAACCGGTACATTCACCGGTCGGATTCCATATCCTGTCTTAATTAACCACAGTATCAGAATCGGAATTCCAACCTGCGATATACTGAACACTTGATGCCTCTACTTAATCCACGGCGGGGTGCAACAATTGGGATCAGGTACTGCGCCGCCTTTGAAGAGGTAATTGAGCAGTATAACAACGTCACCCACAGCGACTATGTTATCATTGTTGACATCACCGACGCAGTTTAACGGCACAGGTGCCGGTCCACCTTTAAATAGGTAATTGAGCAGGTAGACCACGTCACCGACGGCGACTACACCGTCGTTGTTCACGTCGCCGCATTTGATTGGAGGTTCTCCCGCATGACCCGTGATCACGAACGCCAGATCCAGCGATGTCCCCACGCATTCGTGGTAGATCCACCCGTTGATTATAACGTCCGTTGCTACAAAATCGACCGACACCCACTCCGGATTGTAGGGAAGCGTATAGTCAATGGTGTTAGGACCGGGGACTACCGGAAAGACCTGACGCCCTATATAGAGCATCTCGTTTTCCCCGGGAAGCGGTGGCCTATCCATTCCCAGTGTATCCCATGCGGGGGTGGACCAGTTGATGGCAAACTGGGCAGTAGGCTGAGGACCGACCGGTTCGATATTGAAATTCAGCTGGATATGCTTCGGTCTCTCGAAAGTGAATGGATTGTCATAGAACCACATGTTGGTCCAGGACTCATATCGATACCATCCTTGGCCATAGTAATTGGTCGATCCATAATCTTGGGCTATTCCCTGCGAGTTGAAATAAACGTCAAACCAGTTGCATCTTGGCGGTTCGATAATCGGATACCAAGGTCCGGCTGGTCCGTTAGCTGAATATACCGCATCATCCATGAAATGATCCGTTGTGTTCTTCCAGCCCCACTTGAATGGCTCCGGTATGTTCATCGCGGCGACATTAAGCCAGTATATCTGACCCTCATACTGGAAGAATGAATCTGCCGGTGGATAAGCTTGATTTACAAAGAAATCGTAACGCCAGTATGGGACATGATCGTTGCAATGCCAAGCACCGGTGGCTGGATCATACCAGCTCTCCATCGTGGGCGGCTCGGACGGTACTCCTTGAACCTCCCCGGCCCAACCCCACACCTGCCGTCCCGGTCTGCTCCACGGAGTATCGGCACTGGCGGGGATGTTCTCGTGGATGCTGAGTATAAAGAATGGCATGGGGGTGTAATAATCGTCGGTGGTAGGATTCGAGTCTAAATCTTTCCAAGATCCCCAGAAGTGAATGTCCGTCACCCAGCCGGTTTGTGAACACTGCCAGTCATCTGCCAGAATCATGGGCATGGTCGCATTAACGTCCCAGCCGATTAAATCCGGCAGCTGCGGGAAATGCATCTTGTGATCTGGCCACGGCTCCGCTATTTCGCCGGTCAAATAAAATGCCGCATCAATAATTGGGTTGGTGTTACTCCAAAATGGCAAACTCAACAATGGGAAACCCTGGACCGCATTATGAAGCTGTATGCCGCTCGTTTGTGCCCAACCCCACTGCGGTGGGTAGGGGAACTTCGCCTGAATGGCAATCCAGTACTTCACCCCGGCAGTAGCGGTGAAAGACGGGCTTAAATTCACGTTATACTCATGGAATCCGTTAGCATCCAAAGGCAGTCCTGTTACCGATGGGAAGAAATAAGTGGCTAATGCAGTAGGTGAGGGATCACCCATTCCGCCGCCGGTAGGGGCATTACCCGTACCGTTATCTGCATAGATGTATATGTAGAAAGGCATGGGATCGTATTCCTGAACCGGGTTCCAGATATAGCCCCACCAGTGGACGTCGGTTACCAGCATATCCTGGGTAAACTGAAAGTCGTCTGCCACCTGGGAGACGAACGGATAGACGGTATCTTTCTGCGATGAAGCCGCGCTTCCTCCGGAGACTGTGCTGCCGTTGTTCCATATAATAGACTGGCTAAGAATAGGATTGGGATTAGTTGGCACATTTGCATTCGTGGCATTAGTTTTATAGCTGGTGGTAAGCTCCGTTTGGTCGGCCAAAATTGGCACGCTCCAGCCCAGCAGGACCATGCTTAGAACACAAACAAAAACAAGTTTCTTTGACATGTCTTGCTCCTTATAATGTAAAAGGTTAATCTTTGTCTGTTTTAGCGAAATTATTCTCCATCCAAGAGATGTTTCTCAAGATACAACTCTTCCCTTTCCTTCGTAAGCGCTTTTACGAATTCAGGTACTATTAGACTTTGTAACCCTTTCGCTAAACAGCGTAACTGACTTTTTCTTCGAATTAATTAAATAGAACCTTAACCAAAATCAAAATGAAGAGCTATTCCCTTTCATATGACAATAACCGCCCCCAGCCTTAGTTGCTTTCGAATCTAAGGTTAAGATTCAAAAAATACCTATTCCTAGCGTTTTCCCCTTCCCGTGAAATATAACCGCTGACTTCTTATTTGTCAATAACAAAAATGGAAAAAGACGGAAAATATTTCAAGGATCTCCTTTAATCTTGATTTGATTCACAATGAATTACCCTGTCAGGATAGTACAAATCACCGGACCAAACGGGATAACTCGTTCATATATAAATTATTATCAAAAAGACAAAAGCCCCCGGCACTTTGCGGGGGGCTTTTGATCTTAATTCTCCTACTTCAGTAGGATATTACGGGTCGCAGCACTTAGGGGCAGGTCCGCCCTTGAACAGGTAGTTGATCAGGATGATAACGTCTCCCACGTCGATATTCCCATCGCAGTTGGTATCACCCTCGATGAACGGAACCGGTGTCGGTCCATGCTTGAACAGGTAATTGATCAGGTAGACCACGTCGCCGATATCCACCACTCCATCACCGTTGGGTATATTGACGTCGCCGCGATAATCCCAGGGTGATATCTGCACTGCATACTCCACCTCTGTGATTACAGGAATACTTCCGCTCGGTCGCGTGACACTCACGCCTTGGAATTCAACCGGGATATTTTGGAGGGTCAAATCATCGCAATACCAGGGGCGTTGTGATACGACATAATCCGCAAGTTCCCATAGTCCACCCGGGCTGATGGGATTGTCAATCACATGATACAGGTCGTGCGACACATTCCCTTCGTCGTTATGGGCTGTCTGAGCGTGTCCGGGAGTGTGCCCTATATAGTGACCATTCAGAACCCGACCCGGATTGCCACCTTCAGCCCAATCGAACATCGGGTCGGATACCGCTATCAAGAAATCCTGGGAGTTTATACCGGCTACCGTGACGAAGTGACCACCGCATCTAAACCACTGCTGCGTGTTACTATCGAACCACCAGAAGCCCAAAAGCAGAATTACGTCTTCACATTTTTCCACCAGCCCTCCCACCAGTTGGAAGGTGGGTTTCTGCCACAGGTTCACGCATAGACTATCAGATATGGTACCGCCAGTATTAAAATGCTCGGAGTTGAACCAATCCTGAATCCCCTGATACATATCGTGAACCTCTGTTCCGTTATGCTGGCAGTATCCGGTTTTAACTCCATCGGTATTGAAATACCAAGCCAGTCTCTCCACCAGTTCACCCCAGGGAACCATCGGTTGCGGAGGATTCTGGAATCCGGGAATGAAAGGCTGAGGAGTTCCAGGAGGTGCTGGGGTTCCCCCAAACAGCCACGGAGTAGCGGGGTGATCCATATTATAGGGATCATGGTCGTCCTGCAAAGGTCCGACCAAAGGGGGAAGCCCATCCAGATAATCTCTTACCAGCGGGAACCTGTCCCACCCGTCACCCGGAACGCCGGGAGCAACTTGGTTATACTTGGAATCGAACCACTTGAAGCAGTTGCCAACTGCGCAAGGCCCGCAGAAGGTGTGAGCTCCCGTTGGGTCCTTGACCCAGACAGCCTGCATCTGGCTCAAATCAGGCATGCCTGACGGAGCATAATCCTGGTAAGGTGGTTTCCAGTATAACGAATCCTGGGGAGCTACATAAATCTCCATGGCATACATCTCATCAACGGGGGAACACTGACTAATACCGAGAAGTGTGACGTTTTCCCCTTTTGACGGATTTCTTTCCAACACACAAAGCCCGCCTGCTATTCCACTTACGCCCGGATCATCATCCCCCCACCCTGAATAGACCACTCCCGTATACACGCCACTGGCTAGGTTAAACTGATACACATTAATCGAATCTTGCACATGGACCCAAAGAAAAGGACCTCCCGGGGTGTCATCATCATATGCCATCCCATACACACTGCGGTTATAAGGATCAGGGAATGAATCTGTCATCACCCCAGACCGATTAAATCCATAAATCTTACTGCCCCAGTTTTTACACCAGAATTTGTCGTTATTCTCATCGTAAGCCACCGCCCGGATAACAAAGCCGGTGGGCAGGTTGGGGACGTCAATGTTGTTTGCTGGAACATTCGCCATTCCACCGGGAGTTACATAGAAGCAGCGAAGCCGCTTAGGGAAATTGTCGGCAGTACCGTAAAGGTATTGATCGTCGGCAGCCAGATCCCTAAAACCCCATGAAGTAGACCCGGTCTGTTGAACGCTGTAAAGATACTGGCACGTCCCACCGCTTCGGAGCCAGGCATAAATATAATTGAGGGTATCAGTTGTACTTGCTCCGGCTCCGCTGGTATAGATAGTATCCCGGAGAGTTTCCAGTCCGACGATGCGGATATCGTTTGGGATTGTTTGGACATCACAGTGCCACAGGATGTCACCTGTAGCTTTTAGCCCGGGAGATGGTACAATGTTCTCTGCCTGATCAGAAGCATTCTGATCAGCCATGACAGACCAACTCCATCCACATAAGACTATGGACAAGACACAAATCAAGAGAGATTTTTTTATCATGTCTTGCTCCTTATTTGAGTAAAAGGTTAATCTTTGTCTGTTTTAGCGAAATGATTCTAAATCCAAGAGATGTTTCTCAAGATACAACTCTCCCCTTTCATCCGTAAACACTTTTACGAATTCAGGTACTACCGGACCTTGTAACCCTTTCGCTAAACAGCGTAACTGACTGCAATGCGAACTAATCAACGATTTAAATCAAACAACCAGTATGAGCTATTCTGTTTTTTTGATAATAATTTTGCGTTAGTTTTCGTTTTTCCTGAAATCCAGTGCTGCGATTCAAAAAATCCTTATTACTAACGTACCCCTTCTTTTAAAATATAGCTTCTAGCTGGCGATTTGTCAAGTAGAAAAGGAACTGAATCCTGTTTATTTGAATCGGCATTTCATAAAGATTTTTGACTGAAACTATAGAGCTTGCTTGAAGAAATATTACTGTGAAGCCATGTTCTATCTTAATAAACTAATGTCTCTTTCTATATTAATTATGGAAACGCAAGACATTCATATGGTTAGAGGGTTTGGATAAGACGCAAATAAAATCGCCCGGTATCGCATTTTTTTCTTGACAAGTGCACGAATGTGCAGTATATTACCTTCGATAATAGCAAATGGTTTTACCTACGAACTACGAGCCACGAACTACGAGCCGCATTAAACTGGAGGGCTAAAAATGAGGATCGAAAAGCTTATCAGATACGGGATACCCGATTCGGTAATCGGAAGCTGGAAGAAAACCCAGGGGGATGAGCTTTTGCCGTTACAGGCAGCAGCGGTTGTCAAACATGATCTTTTGAACGGAAAAAGTCTGATCGTCTCTGCCCCCACCTCCTCCGGCAAAACCTTCTGTGGCGAGATGGCGGCAGCGGTGAACCTGTTCAAGAGAAAAAAGGTCGTCTTCCTGGTACCGTTGAAGGCCGTGGCAGAGGAGAAATATGCCGATTTCTGCAGGAAATATTCACCCCTCGGCATCCAGGTAACTGTCTCCACCCGGGATCGGCAGGAGGATGACCGGAAAATAGAGAGAGGTGATTTCAACTTAGCGATCATGATCTATGAAAAATTCAACCAGCTTTTGATCAAGAATATGGACGTCTTAAACTCGATCAATCTGGTGGTGGTGGATGAGCTGCAGATGATCGGTGATCCTTCACGGGGAGCGACTTTGGAGCTGGCTCTGACTAAGATCAAAAGCTCCAAATACTCTCCGCAGATTCTGGGTCTCTCTGCGGTTTTGAAAGACCCGGAACAGTTCTCATCCTGGCTGGGCTGTCATCTTCTCTTGGAAAAAAACAGGCCGGTGGAGCTTCTGCAGGGTGTGCTCTTGAACGGAGAATTCCATTTTAGAAAGCATAACTCCGGTGAAGAGGGGACCCAAAAGCTGGTAGGATTGGAATCGGAGGAGCCTCACCTGATTCTCTTCGCCAACCTCAATCAGCTTTTAGATGAAAAAGAGCAGGTGCTGATATTCCTGAAAAGCAAAAAGAACTGCGAAGACTGTGCCCTTCTCTTTTCCGAGCAAGCCCACACTAACCCAAGCACAGAGGCAATCCAGGCGCTGTCGGAGTTGGAGAACACCACCCTAAGGGAAAAGCTGGTTAAGTGTCTGGAAAAGGGGGTGGCTTTCCATAATGCGGATTTGACCTTCGATGAAAGGAGAGTAATTGAACATTTCTACTTACGAGGGGATATCCGGGTCATCTTCTCCACCACCACTCTCTCCCTGGGGATAAATCTCCCCGCCAAAACGGTCTTCATCGAGACGCAGAAATACGAGGTGGGGGAGTATTCCGGTAAGGCGGTGATGTCCCCTTTGAGCTGGAGCGAATACGAGAACATGTCCGGGCGGGCGGGAAGGTACGGGCTGGAAAACCAGTTCGGCAGATCGGTGATCATTGCCCAGAATCAGTTTCAGTTCGATACCCTGTGGGAAGGTTATATCGAGGGGGAGGAGGAAAAGATCACCTCTCGTCTTTCTCCCGAAAATCTAGATGATGCGATCTTGGATCTGGTTACCTCCGGGGCAGGGAAAACTCAGGATAGATTGAAGAGCATCTTATCTAATAGCTTGAGCGGAGGGTTAATCCTCAAAAATGAGGATATAGTCAAAGAAAAAACAGAAGAGCTTCTAAAAATGAACGTTCTTTCAAAAAACGGAGAGATCCTCTCCCCTACCCAGATAGGGAGTTTGTGTGCTTTTAAGGGAATCACCGTAAAAACCGGACTCGCCTTGAAGAGGAAACTTGAGAATCCTGCAGATTACGATCCTTTTAGCTGGTTTTATTCGGTCTTGAATACCCAGGATGGAGAGGAGATTTATATCAGCGTCAATTTCCTGGAAGAACAAAACCGGGTATATGAAAAAGCCTTGATCGAAGAATATCGTGATAAACCAACACCCGGTGAAGAGATTAAAGCTCTCTTGGATAGGAATACCGGTTTATCACCTGCCGAGACTAAAAGATTGAAGATGTCTTTTATTTTATCCGAATGGATCACCTCCCGGTCCACTATCGATCTGGAAAATAAATATCTCTGCCGGTCAGGTCAGATTGAACAAATTGGCAAACAAGTAAGCTGGCTTTCGGATGCGGCCGGTGGAATGGCAAAAGTGTTGAATAAGGACCGGAGCATCGTTTTCTTTTTAAAGCGGCTCTCGTTGAAGGTGAATTTCGGAACGGACGATTTGGGGATCAAGTTTGCCCGGTTAAGGGTACCGGGATTGGGCAGGGATTATATCTGGGCATTGGTCAAAAAAGGTTACTGCAGCTTAAAATCGATCCGGGAAGCGAAGATCGAGGATTTAGCAAAAATAATACCTGCCACGGTAGCGCAGAAGCTCAAGGAGGCAGTAGAGGAGAAATCGAAATCCGCTAAAAGAAAGAATCAAAAGAAGAAAGAAAAACAACGGTTCTGGCAGAAGACTGACGTTTCGATAAAAGACAATGTCTCTTTGGTGATCGATGGAACGCCTGTTAAAGACAAGTTTCTGGTTCTGGTGAACGGAAGGAAAGTAATTCTGCCGGCTAAGAGCTTCAAGTATCTGGTTAAATTGACCTGGGCAGCTTATAGAAACGAAGAAGGGTGGATCCACAAAAACGATTTCGAACCCGGAGAGAACCAAACCCGCTACCTGCATCGCTTGAAAAAGCAGATAATGCCCGGTATAATTCCCGGACAGTCTTTTATAGAGAATAACCGTTTGGGTGGTTATCGCTTGAGCTTTCCCAAGGATAAAATTTCAATCAACTCCGCTCTCCTCTTGAAAAATCCCGATATGGAAATAAAGAAAATGGCGGAAGAATTAGCGTATCTTGCTTGATATCTTTTTACACATCTCCGCGTAGCTGAGCCTTTACGGCTCAGTATAGTGGAGCCTTCATATTTGTCCTGAGCGAATTCGAAGGACAGCTCTATAGTGCGTAATCGCGTAGCGGAGCCTTCAGGGCTCCGAAGACAGTAAGTCAATATCCTTTAGGCGCCTAACATCAACGCTGCAATTTATTGTCACGACCTTATGATTTTGGAGTGCATCAGCTTGCTGATGCGGTTTTTCAGGAAAAATCTAAGTCCCCTTGATAAGGGGGATTTAGGGGGTTCTAAGACGAAAGTAAAGAACTCCCACACTCATTTGGGCATAATATTGAAAAAATGGTGAAACTCCACTGAAATAATTCTTGACAAGGTCGTATAAATGCTTATAATATATCATATAAACAGAATTGATTTCGCGAGAAATCGGGTTACGATAAGAATATCTAGGGGTATCACCGGTTGACGGGTTGTAGGCCGATTTATACAGACTGCATAAATCAGGAGCGATTGAGAGGAATTATGCAGATAAATGGTTGATATGAATGTCATTACGTTAAAAAGTAAGAAGAGAAGAGAACTTCTTATACAGAAATAGACCGTCTGCGTTTCCGGTTTTATGCAGAATGTATAATCATTGTTAGGCGGCAATTCAAAGAAAGGAACACAATGAAGTTATTAATACTTGTTATTTCTATTTATTTTTTTAAGGTCAAGTAGCTTAAACCTAAACGTTAAATTAATCAGAAAGAAGAGTTAAAATGCTAGCAGATAAATTTATCAATATTATGCCAATTAAATCTGAATTCTTGAGGCTATTAATTGGCTCAACACTAACAGCATTGACACTTTTTTATGGAGGTTTTCATAATGTTGCTTATTCTCAAAACTTAATTTATTCGGACCCCTTCCTTATTTCAACTGATACGAATATGATTTCAACTATGGCTGCATCAGCGCTTGATAAAAACGGCAAATTACACATCGTTTTTGTCGGTTGGTATTATGAACAAGGTGCTACGGATGATGTTGCCAGCGAAATATTTTATACCAATAATCTGAGTGGAGAATTTATTGAACCTGAGAAACTCCCGGAGGCAGAGCTTCCCTTCCCACCGTCAGTTCCATATGATTTCTACTATTCTAAAGAACCCACTATTGCTGTGGATTCGAGCGGTACGGTTCATGTAGCATATTATAGGACTGAGTTCCAGTTAGCTGGAGTATCCTGGATATGTTACACAAATAACAAAAACGGTGACTTTTCTGTTCCAAAAATTCTATACTATGACTCAAATGTCTGGCATTCAGAATATTATAGCTATGGAAGAGATATCATGTTGGCCGCCGTCCTTTATGATGACAGTATACATATAGTATTTACTGGTAATAGTGGCACTGGCCATGGTGGTGCTCGCTATTCAGTAGGTCTCGATGGAAATTTTAAAGTGCCCGTAACATATACCCGAGAGTCTGGAACGCCTACAATAATGCTTGACAATGAAGGTATACCAAACATATTGTATTGGATTAATTCTGACACAACCGTTAGTTATTCAAATGTAAATTTAGCAATATCAAAAATACTGAATGGTCAGTTTACATCGCCAACAATTCTTTTTGAATCAAACAGTACCTCTTCATGGGAGAATGCTTTTTCATTTGACCAATATGATAGTGCTCATATTGTATTTCGATATCTCCCTGGCGGTGCAGGTGCTATCCAAATGCATTATATAAAAGGTATAGCAGGAAATTATACTCCTGCAATACAATTGACAACAAACACTTTAGTTTCTTTAATGTACTCTATTGATATAGGGAATAATCAAACAGAATATATTGCTTATAAGCAAGCAGCAGACCATCAATCTCTAGGGTTCATGTATAATGATGGGAGTGGATTTATTGATATTTCTCCAACAGATCATTTTAAATACGGTTTTATGTCCGCTGGGCCACAATGGTTTACTTTAGATAAAGACAACAATATGGCATATTTTGTATATACAACCGGACAGATATATGGTGACAGTTGATTTGAATACTCTAAACGGTGTTGAAGATCAAATAGATCCGCTGAAATCCGTTGATTATAATCTATGCCAAAACTATCCCAATCCGTTTAATCCAACCACAAATATCGAATATAATATACCAAAATCGACATATGTAAATCTTGAGGTATACAACATTCTTGGAAAAAATGTGGCAACACTTGTCGATAAGTTTCAGCAAGCGGGAAAAAAGTCAGTTGAATTCAACGCAAGTAAATTACCAAGCGGAGTGTATTTCTACCGATTGCAGGCGGGTTCATTCATTGAAACTAAAAAACTTATTTTACTCAAATAAATTAATTGCCGCATAACCAGGCGCTCAAGCTGACCGGATGAGCGTGGGTGCAATTGGCATGGCAAGCATAGGTCTGGTGCAATTTGAGAATAATCTACATGAACTTGTTTCATTTAGTGCTTTTTGAGAGTTATCAGCGCGGCAGCTTAGCGCCCATCCGTTATCACCCTACGGCCTCATGTTGAAAATCCCGCCCTTCAACAAGCTCTAGGTGGTTAGCAACATGTCCTGAAGCAAAGCTGAAGGGCTTTGTCCTGAGATGAAGCCGAAGAAAGTCAAACCACCAAAGGCATGGATGGACTAAACCCCATTTATGGTGAGCTTCGAACCATTTATGGTGAGCTTCGAACCATTTATGGTGAGCTTCGAACCATTTATGGTGAGCTTCGAACCATTTATGGTGAGCTTCGAACCATTTATGGTGAGCTTCGAACCATTTATGGTGAGCTTCGAACCATTTATGGTGAGTCTCGAACCATTTATGGTGAGTCTCGAACCATTTATGGTGAGTCTCGAACCATTTATGGTGAGTCTCGAACCATTTATGGTGAGTCTCGAACCATTTATGGTGAGTCTCGAACCATTCTAGTACCTAACCCGTAGTATCTCTTACCCCAACTAGCAAATTCACAATAACTTCTGTGGTGAAAAGGATAGCGCCGGTATTTATGAGAGGTTAGTATATTTTGTATGCACAGTTTTCAATACTCAAGCGATGAAAAAAATTAAAAAACAATCACCATTAAGATCAGAAATGCCAGAAACATCGGTTTGGCAAATCCGCCATTTCCTTTGGTATGAACAGAATAGCTCATATCTAAGGACGACTGAAAAAAATCAAAAACAACCATCCATAATTCCAGTAAGGTCAGAAATATCAGTATCGCAAGCCGCTATTTCCTCCGGTATGAACTGCATAGTTCATACCTTTGGTATGAACGTTATGTTTTATATTGCAGGACAATTGGAAAAACAAAAACCACAATCCGCAAGTCCCGCATGTCCGTATGCGGGTCTTCAAGGGACTGTTGAAAAACCCAATTCGCAGGGCTAAATGACCTGCTCTATGGTTGATAAGTGATTATCGCTCATAGGGGCGGGAATTCATCCCGCCCCGAAATTTGACTTTTTCAACACGCCCACCCAGCACCGCAAGAAATCAGGAGCGATTGCTCCTGTCCTAATCACCTTTTACTCCCCATCTTTCTTCTCCCACCACCAACAATAATGATGCGGACAAGAAACACATCCCTGGTTTGGTGTGGTCCCCCCTTTATATAGATAATTGATCAAGTAAACGACGTCGCTTACGCTGACAAGACAATCACCATTGCAGTCCGCGGCTTCACAGACACAAGGTTCCGGTCCTTCATGGTACAGGTAGTTGGTAATGAAGACCAGATCACCTACGTCCACCAGGCTGTCGTTATTGGCATCTCCCGGCACGCTCCACCAAACCATCAACTCGCCTGCATGATAGCGGATTGGAATCGGATCACCGTTTGTGCCGATCACGTAACTACCGGGTGACAGGTAGATTTGCACAGAGCGTTCTGTCGCCGAATCCGGGATACAGCACACATTCATACAAATCCTCAAAAATTCGTTATAATTAGGGCTTGGTGGAATATAGATGCCCATTGTGTCAATGACAATAACACTTCCGCTGTCCTGGCAGAACCTGACTATGCTTGGATTACTCAATGTCAAGACAAGGTGATATCCTGTTACCGGGACGGGATTTTTCATCATCACATGAACTGATGCAGAATCGGTTCCGGGATATGCGCTGCCGAAATAAATCGTGATATCCACTGTATCAGTGGTCGCCTTCTCCCGAGAACTTAATACCTGACTCTGGGCAGAATAGACGAAAAGAAACATTGACAGCACCAGACTGAACACCGTAATGAATAGCTTTCCTCTCGATTCCAAGAGAAGCCATCCTCCCACCCCCGTCTTTGCTTTTAATGGATACATAACGACCCTCCGCGTTTTGAGGTTAAAGGTTTTATTTTTTAAACCTTTAGCAAAGGGTCATGAAATTTAATCTCTGAATTTGAATTTCAATTAATTGATAATACATAAGGGGTATTTTGTCAAGTGTTTTCTGTAGATTCTTTAGGGAATCTTATATTTAGCGACATACAATGAACTCACTTTGTCAACTGAGTTTCTCTCAAGTAGACTTTATGCCTTGACAACTTTATGAAATGGCATATATTAGACGTAGATACTAATATTGGAACCTAAATCAGGGTTTTAGGTTCCGAGGCTGGATTTACTTGGAAACGAACCAGACACTTTCCTATGTAATTGATTAAACACAGTTTAACCCTTTTAACATTTCAACTTTCTTAAAGGAGTCAGTTCTGATGAAACACAACAAAGCTTTGGTAAGCTTTATTGTATCGGTTTCATTGGTGGGGCTGCTTTTTGCCGCATTTTATGGGACCTCCTGGGGAAGTCCGCTTACCGGCAGAGTTCCGGTGGTGCCCTCCCCTGGAGAGAGCTGGGTGGCAACGGCAGCGACCACCGGAACGGATGATGCAGCCGGGGTGGTGGAGAGCCAATCGGTATTAAAGCTGAAGAACACCAATGTTCCGGTTAACGCCTACCGGCGCCAGGGGGAGATCAGAAGATTGTACGGGGAGTCATTCTCCTCGGGATTAAGCCCCCGGGAGAGTGCGGAGAGTTTTCTGGAGTGGAATGCAGCCACATTGGGGGTGGAGCGCTCGGATTTAAGCGATCTGTCACTCCAGCCGGTGATGTATCAGAAGGAAACCGGGAATTACAAATTTACTGCGGTGAATTACCTTCAGATGCGGGGAGGGGTACCGGTATTTGAGTCGAGGCTGGTGCTTTTGGTGCGGAATGAAGCCAATTATCCTCTGGTATTGGTCTCTTCCGGTCTTCATTCTCTGGGGGAGTTTGATCCTGCGAAAGAATCCCCCCGGATCAGCTCGGAGGAGGCTATAGCGAATGCCAGGAAGCTGACCCCCACCTTAACGAACTTCAGTACACCGGAGATGGTGATCTGGGCGGGAGTGGACGACATCAAATCTTCTCCGGTATTAGCATACAGTTTTGTGGGGGACAACTATCCTGCCACCGGCGATGACCAGAAGCCGGAGAGATACCGGTTTGTGGTTAATGCAGCTACGGGAGAGATATTATACCTAGAGAATCTGATCATATTTGTGGATGTGACCGGACAGGTGCAGGGGAAGGCGACGCAGGGGAAGGCAGCGGACTATTGTGAGGAGGAGCTGGCCGAGGGGATGCCGTGGGCGCGGGTGTCAATAGGGAGCACGCTGGCGTATGGGGATTCTTTGGGTAACTTTGTCATCCCCAACAGCGGGACGACCCAGGTGACGGTGGAGTCGCGTCTTCTGGGGCGGTGGTTTTCGGTCAACAACCAGGCGGGCTCCAATTCGATTCTAACTCAAGTGGTAACTCCTCCTGGACCGGCCAATTTCATGCACAATGATGCCAACACGGACGAGCTTGTGCGGGCGCAGGTGAACGGTTATCTGCAGGCGAACGTGGTGCGGGACTTTACCCTTAAGTACAACCCTTCCTATCCGGGCTTGCAGCAGAGCCAGTTTCCGGTGAAGGTTAACGACAATACGGGCTACTGTCCGGGGAATGCCTGGTATGACGGGAGTTCCATCACCTTCTGCCGGGCGGGGAGCGGGTATCCCAACACGGCCTGGTCGACCATCGTCCATCATGAATACGGGCATCATCTGGTGGCGATGGCGGGGAGCGGGCAGGATGAATACGGGGAGGGAATGGGGGACGTGATGGGGAGTCTGATCACGGACAATTCGGGGACGGGCTACGGATTCACCGGCAGTTGTACCACACCGCTGCGGAATGCGGACAATACCATGCAGTATCCTTGCAGCGGGGAGATCCACTATTGCGGGCAGCTTATCTCCGGGTGTGTGTGGAGCACGCGGAATGCTCTTTTGGTCACCAATCCGACTACTTACCTGGACATCCTTGCCAATCTGGCGGTGAACGCGATGCTGCTGCACAGCGGAGGAGGAATCGATCCCAGCATCACCATCGATTACCTGACCTTGGATGATGACAACGGCAATATCAACGACGGGACCCCGCATTACAGCGAGATAGCCACCGGCTTCGGAGCGCACAACATGGATGCGCCGCCTTTGTCGCTTTTGGCATATTCTTTTCCTAACGGGCTGCCGGAGCTGATCTCGCCCTCGGGCGGAACTACGGTACGGGTAGTGGTGACCGCTGTATCTCAACAACCCCAGCCCGGCACCGGTATTTTATTCTTCAACAACGGTTCCGGCTGGATCCAGATACCCATGACCCAAGTAGAGCCTAATGTCTATGATGCGGTCTTCCCCCAAACCCCTTGTGGAACCCAAGTTTCGTATTATTTTCGCACCCAGACCACGACCGGACAGTACCAGGCATATCCCACTAATGCACCCAGTGAAGTGCTCCATGCCCTTGCCGCCTCCAGCATAAGCACAGTATTTACCGATAATTTCAACACGAACTTGGGTTGGACCGTTCAAAATGGAACTGGCTTAACCACCGGTGCTTGGCAGCGCGGGATTCCGTCCCAGGGCGGAACTCGTTGCGATCCGGCTGAGGATTTCGACGGTTCCGGATATTGTTATGTAACCGGAAACTCTTACTATGAAGATATCGACGGTGGAATCACCTGGTTGATCTCGCCTACCTTGGATTTGAGCCAGGAGAACGATGCGGTGATTCACTATGCCATCTGGTACCAGAACGATTGCGGGGACGATCCGAACAACGACCTGTTTAAAGTATATGTCTCCAGCAATAATGGCACCAACTGGACCACGGTGCAGACCATTGGGCCGACGAGCCTGGGCGTTTGGACCGAGTTCTCATTCATGGCGAGAGACTTTGTCACCCTGACCAATCAGGTCAAGGTTCGTTTCGAGGCTTCCGACTTAAATTCCGGCTCGGTGGTGGAAGCGGGAGTGGATGCTTTTACGGTTTCTGCATATCAATGCAGTCTTATCTGCGTGGATTCGGATACCGATGGATTTGGCGATCCGGGTCATCCCGAGAATACTTGTATGGTGGACAACTGTCCCTCCATTTATAATCCGAATCAGGTAGATGCCGATCTTGACAGCATCGGTGATGTTTGTGACAACTGCACTGATACCGACGGGGATGGCTTTGGAAACCCGGGATATCCGGCCAACACCTGTGCTTTGGATAACTGCCCCTTGGTTTATAATCTGAGTCAGGCGGATGCGGATAGCGATGGTTTGGGTGATGCCTGCGATCCCTGCCTCTACGATCCCCAGAACGATTGCTGTAATCCGGTAGGTTCTAATCTTCCGCCTAATGTCACTTCTCCCGCTGCGGATACCGCAGCTCCATCCCCGGATCCGTTTATTTATGTAGCCCATGCCACGGATCCAAACTGCGACGGTTCCGAGTTGGATATAAGCTTCATTAGAATGCCGTCCTGGTGCACCGTCTCCGGTGACACTTTATCTGGTTTGGTAACTTGCAGCTATGCTGATACCTCATTCAGAGTGATTGCCTCGGATGGGAGTATGGCAGATACTCAACTGGTTACCTTGAGAATCGACCATTCCAATGCTGCTCCTTCCATTACCCCTATTGGGGATCCGGTCATTGTTCCCTTCCTGGAGAGCTTTGTTTACTTTCCGACCATAGTCGATCCGGATGATGCAAATCATACCATCACCTATCTGGAATACCCTCACTGGTGTTCGGTCCGGAACGATTCGGTGATAGGAACGGCACCCGATACCGTATTCACGGAAAGGCTGACCGTAACAGCCAGGGACTATTGCAAGTCAGATACCCTCTCGTTCCTGGTGCGAACCTATCTGTTAGGGGATGCTACCGGGGATGGGATAATCGATGTCGGGGATATAGTTGGTTTGATAAACTACCTGTTCAAAAACGGTCCGGCTCCCGAGCCCTTCATTTCCGGGGACAACAACTGTGACGGCAACATAGATATCAGTGATGTGGTATACTTAATCAATTACCTGTTCAAAGACGGACCAGTTCCGGATTGTCCATAGAACGAATGAAGGTTTGGTAAATATAAAATGCCCGGCGGGTGCACACCCGGCGGGCATTTCTTTAATAAAAAAGAACCGGTTTGAATAAAGATCAATTTTAGGCAAGTCGAATGCTTGACAAGTTCATAGAATTACGTATATTTAATAATAGTGCAGAATGAAAGAAGGAAACCGAATCCATAACTTTTTTAATGCTTTTCAAACCGCCTTTTGTATATGCTATCCAAAGCTGAAACACTGAATCGTTTAACTTGGAGAATAAATCCATGAGAAGAATAGGTCGATTTTTGCTGTTGGCATCAAGCATATTAATAACCGCTACCTTGGTGGCACTGGCAGGAAGTACTGTGGAGCCACTGCCGGACCCGCCGCATACCTTCGATCTGCGTAATGTTGGCGGAGTCAATTACGTGACCTCGGTAAAGAACCAGTCGGGGGGAACCTGCTGGACCCATGGGACAATGGCTGCCATGGAAGGAAACCTTTTGATGACCGGTAACTGGGCCGCCGCCGGTGAGACGGGTGAGCCGAATTTGGCCGAGTATCACCTGGACTGGTGGAACGGATTCAACCAGCACAACAATGACGACATCAATCCTCCCTGGGGTAGTGGTTTGATCGTGCACGAGGGGGGAGATTACCGGGTGGCTTCCGCCTATATCATCCGAGGAGAGGGCGCGGTACGGGATATAGACGGGCAATCATACGGAACCCCTCCGGAGCGATCTGACACCAGCTATCACCACTATTATCCCCGGGACATTGAGTGGTACGTGGCCGGTTCTGATCTGCACAATATCAACCTGATCAAGCAGAAGATAATGACCCAAGGAGCTATGGGGACATGTATGTGTTCCAGCGATGCTTTCATGTCCGCTAACTATATTCATTATCAACCGCCCAGCGATCCCACGGATCCCAACCATGCGGTTACCATCATCGGGTGGGATGATTACAAGGCAACCCAGGCTCCCCAGCCGGGTGCCTGGCTGGTAAAAAACAGCTGGGGGACGTCCTGGGGCTACAACGGTTACTTCTGGATATCCTTCTATGACAAACATGCTTGCAAGCACCCGCAGATGGGTGCGGTCTCTTTCCAGAACGTGGAGCCTCTCGAGTACAAGCACATATATTATCACGACTACCATGGCTGGCGGGACACCAAAACCGATTGCAGCGAAGCTTTCAATTCCTTTACCGCCTTGGGCGTAACCGAGGGTCAGGAGATATTGAAAGCGGTCAGCTTCTTTACGGCACAAGACAGTGTCAACTACACGGTGATCATATACGACCGGTATGAAGGGGGACAACTCCTGGATATATTATCCACTAAATCGGGTTTTATCAATTATAACGGATTCCATACCATTAACCTATATACCCCTATTGATTTAACCCAGGGGGAAGATTTTTATGTCTATCTCGAGCTTTCCTCCGGCGGACAGGCGTATGATCGGACATCGGATGTGCCGGTTCTTCTGGGAGCGCAATATCGAACCATCGTTGAATCATCGTCCCGCCCGGGTCAGAGTTATTACCGGAGCGGGTCAAACTGGTTGGATTTTTACGATCTGGACAGCACCGCCAATTTTTGTATAAAGGCTTTATGTTATGCCGGGACTTCGTTGGGTTTCCGTTTCCCCCAAGGTTTGCCGAAATATCTTGATCCTGGGGTAAATACTCCTCTTTTGGTAGAGATCGATAATCTCAGCGATACGCTGGTTCCGGGCAGCGGGATGTTCAATTATAGATTGAATCGGGGAGGGTATCTATCCGTTCCCTTGTCACCCTTGGGTGGAAATCTTTATCAAGCCAATTTACCGGCAACCGCTTGCGGTGATACCCTGGAGTACTATTTCAGTGCTGAGGCTCTTACCCATGGTTTGATATACAATCCATATTTTGCAACAGATTCCGTTTATTTAGTCAGATCGGGAATACAGGCTATGGTCTTTTCGGACAATTTCCAGACCGATTTGGGCTGGACCGTGATGAACGATCCGGATCTTGCCGATGGTGCCTGGGAATGGGGAATTCCGGCGGGCGGAGGTGGCTTGGGTGATCCCCCCTCGGATTTCGACGGTTCAGGCAAATGCTTCGTTACCGGCAACAGATATGGATCAGATGTCGATTTATCGCTCACCTGGTTGATTTCACCATATATAGATTTAAGCTCTGGCTTTCTGGCTCAAATTCATTATGCCCTGTGGTATACCAACTATACCGGAGCTGATCCGAACAACGACCTTTTACTGGTTTGGGTAACTAGCGACGGTGGCATCAACTGGACCTTGGCAGAGACCATTGGACCCCAGACCACCTCCGGGTGGAAAGAACACAGCTTCACCCTGGATGATTTTGTGAGGACTTCCAGCCAGTTCCAGATCCGCTTTGAAGCATCGGACATCAATCTCCCCTCGACGGTCGAAGCCGGCATTGATGATTTCTATATCACCATGTATACCTGCCATGCCTCCAGTGGGGATGCCAATGGTGACGGGGATATAGATATCGAAGACGTTATCCTTTTGCTCAATTACCTGTATAAAAATGGCCCTCCGCCGGAATGCACACCCATTACTTTGTGCGCGGACATCAACGGTGATGATGCGGTCGAGGTGGGTGACATGGTGTATTTGATAAACTATCTTTTTAAAAGTGGGCCGGCACCTTTTTAATATCCAAAGCCGAATCGATTGGATTAACGAATGCCGGGTTTTACAGAAAGAGTAAAATTTGGAATAATAAAACGGGATTGAACTAATCCAGTCGAGGTGTCGATCTGAGATGGTTCCCTCTATTCAGATATCATGTGTTGTATATATTTAAACAATCTTAGGAATGTAAGACAATAAAACGTAACTATTAAAGAGAACCTGAATTTGCTTTTTAAGCATGCGGCTGGATTTACTTGAAAAACAAACCTAACACTTTCCGATTTAATTGATTAAACACAGTTTAACCCTTTTAACATTTCAACTTTCTTAAAGGAGTCAGTTCTGATGAAACACAACAAAGCTTTGGTAAGCTTTATTGTATCGGTTTCATTGGTGGGGCTGCTTTTTGCCGCATTTTATGGGACCTCCTGGGGAAGTCCGCTTACCGGCAGAGTTCCGGTGGTGCCCTCCCCTGGAGAGAGCTGGGTGGCAACGGCAGCGACCACCGGAACGGATGATGCAGCCGGGGTGGTGGAGAGCCAATCGGTATTAAAGCTGAAGAACACCAATGTTCCGGTTAACGCCTACCGGCGCCAGGGGGAGATCAGAAGATTGTACGGGGAGTCATTCTCCTCGGGATTAAGCCCCCGGGAGAGTGCGGAGAGTTTTCTGGAGTGGAATGCAGCCACATTGGGGGTGGAGCGCTCGGATTTAAGCGATCTGTCACTCCAGCCGGTGATGTATCAGAAGGAAACCGGGAATTACAAATTTACTGCGGTGAATTACCTTCAGATGCGGGGAGGGGTACCGGTATTTGAGTCGAGGCTGGTGCTTTTGGTGCGGAATGAAGCCAATTATCCTCTGGTATTGGTCTCTTCCGGTCTTCATTCTCTGGGGGAGTTTGATCCTGCGAAAGAATCCCCCCGGATCAGCTCGGAGGAGGCTATAGCGAATGCCAGGAAGCTGACCCCCACCTTAACGAACTTCAGTACACCGGAGATGGTGATCTGGGCGGGAGTGGACGACATCAAATCTTCTCCGGTATTAGCATACAGTTTTGTGGGGGACAACTATCCTGCCACCGGCGATGACCAGAAGCCGGAGAGATACCGGTTTGTGGTTAATGCAGCTACGGGAGAGATATTATACCTAGAGAATCTGATCATATTTGTGGATGTGACCGGACAGGTGCAGGGGAAGGCGACGCAGGGGAAGGCAGCGGACTATTGTGAGGAGGAGCTGGCCGAGGGGATGCCGTGGGCGCGGGTGTCAATAGGGAGCACGCTGGCGTATGGGGATTCTTTGGGTAACTTTGTCATCCCCAACAGCGGGACGACCCAGGTGACGGTGGAGTCGCGTCTTCTGGGGCGGTGGTTTTCGGTCAACAACCAGGCGGGCTCCAATTCGATTCTAACTCAAGTGGTAACTCCTCCTGGACCGGCCAATTTCATGCACAATGATGCCAACACGGACGAGCTTGTGCGGGCGCAGGTGAACGGTTATCTGCAGGCGAACGTGGTGCGGGACTTTACCCTTAAGTACAACCCTTCCTATCCGGGCTTGCAGCAGAGCCAGTTTCCGGTGAAGGTTAACGACAATACGGGCTACTGTCCGGGGAATGCCTGGTATGACGGGAGTTCCATCACCTTCTGCCGGGCGGGGAGCGGGTATCCCAACACGGCCTGGT
>Ga0299915_10000562_pt1 | contig 27841 bp, 20 predicted proteins | sample RVTome_13_FD_200263 | JGI IMG/M metagenome (GOLD analysis project Ga0299915, IMG submission 200263) | Soil microbial communities from uranium-contaminated site in the Upper Colorado River Basin, Wyoming, United States - RVT92D227 (version 2) ...
GATGAAGGCGAGATAACGGGAAGCCAGCTCATAAGCTTCACTGATGCCCAGTTCCTCCAGAAGTATGCTTACGATCAGCGCCCGGGCGTTGTCGTCGATGCTGTAGCCCTCACGATAGTTGGGCACCATGAAACTGGCATGTTGCAACATACCGGTCCCGTCCGTCATGCGGTGTAGGTGATCGAGTTTAAGGGGCGGCAGCTCAACCGGACGTTTGTCGATCGGTTTGACGGCAAAGCCGGAGGGGGTAAAATGCCGGCGTTCACCGCGGGCACGCTCAAAACTCTCCATGTAACGGTGCGCCACCTGCGGCCAGATCATCGCCCGCCCAAATAGATAGGCGCGCTTGCGCATGGCGTGACGCTTGGCTTCGTTATCCAACAGGTCAATCACTTGCTCGGCTAAAGCCGTCGGATCGCGGAACGGCACCAGCGCTCCCCGTTCTTCGGCCAGCATCTCTTCCGCATACCAATAGGGTGTCGAAATCACGGCTTTTCCCGCTCCCAGGGTGTAAGCCAGTGTGCCGGAGACGATCTGCGCCTGGTTGAGATAGGGCGTGATGTATATGTCCGCTGCGCCGATGAACTCAATCAGTTCTTCCAAACTCACAAAACGGTTGTAGAAGATCACGTTGCCTTCCACACCTTTCTCCTGAGCCATCCATTGCAGGGACAGTCGATACGTTTCGCCTTCGTTCCGTACAACGTGGGGATGGGTTGCGCCGAGTATAATGTAGACCACGTTCGGATAACGTGCCACAATCGCGGGCAGGGCGGCGATGACATTTTCGATCCCTTTGTTCGCAGAGAGCAATCCAAAACTGAGCAACACGATTTTGCCCTCGACTCCAAACAGGTCTTTGTGAAAACTCGGGTCAACAAATGGCACATCGGGGATTCCATGGGGGATGAGATCAACCTTCTCAGTCCGCACCCGGTAGACCTCATCCAAGAATTCCACGCCCCGCTCACTCATAACGACCAACCGATCGGATAGAGCCGCGACTTCTTCCAACACCCGGCGCTGATCGGGGTCGGGGTCGCGCAGAATGGTGTGCAAGGTGGTAACGATGGGCATGCGTAATTCACGCAAGAGAGCTAGGATGTGACTTCCCGCCCGCCCACCGAAGATACCATACTCAAATTGCAGGCACGCTATGTCGACATTGTTGATGTTCAGGAAGTCGGCGGCGCGTCGATACGAGTCGATATCCTTTTCTGTCAGTTCAAATCTAACCCGGGGCGGATAGGCGTAGCCGGTCTCGATATCGTTGACGGGCAGGGCGATGCACTTTGTCCCGGCATATTCTGCAGCGATGGCTTCACACAAGTCGGTGGTGAACGTGGCGATGCCGCACTGGCGCGGCAAGTAGTTGCCGATAAATGCAATCCGGTTAATCTTTGAATCGGTGGAACTGTATTCCATGATGAATATCTCCTTCCTGGCTTCCACTACGCTTCTTGGGGTTACCTCCTGGTTCCGTAGATAGTCTATGGGGAGCTTACGGTTCCGGATCTACTTGTTTGCTTGCTGCTTCTTCTCCATCTTTGCCCATTCATCGCGCAAGGTGACGGTCCGATTGAAGATCAGTTTTTCCTTGGTCGAATCGAGATCGACGCAGAAATAACCCAATCTCTCAAACTGGTACTTAGCTTTTGGTTTTGCATTTGCTAAAGATGGTTCCAATTTGCAGGATTTCAAAACCTCGAGCGATTTAGGATTCAGATATATGGTGAAATCCGAACCCTCGGGAACGTTATCCGGGTCTGGTCTGGTGAACAGATGTTCGTACAAACGGACTTCAGCTTCGATGGCGTGACTGGCAGAGACCCAGTGCAGCGTTGCTTTCACCTTTCGATCTGCCCCGGTAGAACCGCTTTTTGTCTCCGGATCGTAAGTGCAGTGAAGCTCTATCACCTCGCCGCTCTTCTCGTCCTTGACCACACTCTCGCATTTGATGATGTACGCATACCGTAATCTTACTTCTTTCCCCGGTGACAGCCGGAAGAATCCTTTGGGCGGTTCCTCGCGGAAATCGTCGTGTTCGATATACAGCTCCCGGGAGAAGGGGACTTTCCTCATTCCGGCGCTCGGATCCTCCGGATTATTAACCGCTTCCAATTCCTCCACCCTACCATCCTGATAATTGTCTAAAATTACCTTAAGCGGACGCAGCACCGTCATCGCCCGCGGCGCCCGTTTGTTCAAATCCTCGCGCAGACAGTGTTCCAGCAAAGCAATATCTACCACGCTGTCCCTTTTTGCTACGCCGATTTTTTCTGCAAAAGTTCGGATCGACTCCGGGGTGTAGCCGCGCCTGCGTAAACCCGATATGGTAGGCATCCGTAGGTCATCCCATCCGGAGACGAACTTCTCCTGCACCAGGCGTAAAAGCTTTCGTTTGCTCATCACCGTATAATTGAGATTAAGCCGGGCAAACTCGATTTGCTGGGGGTGGTAGACCCCCAATTGATCCAGATACCAGTCGTACAACGGGCGGTGATCCTCAAACTCCAGCGTACAGATGGAATGAGTTATCCGCTCGATGGAATCCTCCAGACCGTGCGCCCAATCATAGGTGGGATAGATGCACCATTGGTTAGCGGTGCGGTGATGTTCCGCGTGGACGATGCGGTACATCACCGGATCGCGCATGTTCAGATTGGGGGATGCCATGTCGATCTTTGCCCGCAACACCCGGGCACCGTTGGGAAATTCTCCAGCCCGCATCCGCTTGAACAGGTCCAGATTCTCTTCGATGGAGCGTTTGCGGTACGGGCTTTCCCTCCCCGATTCGGTCAGAGTGCCGCGATACTTAGTGATTTCGTCAGCGCTTAAATCGCAAACGAATGCCCGACCCTGCTGGATCAACTGCACCGCATACTGGTACATCTGCTCGAAATAGTCCGAGGCAAAGTAGAGCCGGTCCTCCCAGTCGAATCCAAGCCACCGCACGTCCTGTTTGATCGACTCCACGTACTCCGTCTCCTCCTTGCTCGGATTGGTATCGTCGAAGCGCAGGTTGCACTTACCACCGAATTCCGCCGCAGTGCCAAAATTCAGGCAGATGGATTTGGCATGCCCGATATGCAGATAGCCATTCGGCTCGGGAGGAAAACGGGTATGCACCCTCCCCCCCCATTTGTTAGTTTTCAGATCCTCCTGGATGATCTCCTTGATGAAATGGGATGACGGAGCAGGACTACTTGAGCCTGGAGTTTTCCTTTCGTCTTTCTTTTTACTATGATCCGAATCAGCATCTGGCAACTTCATGTTTTCATCCTTGATTATGAGTTAAGCAGGTATTATCCTTTTCGAATGTTCATTGAGAATATATTAATTTTAAATTCATCCCGCCATAAGAAAAGTTGATCTTGGAGAAATTAGATATGCAATAATTATCTGTAGTGGTGGAGCTTTAGCTCCACCCTTTGAAATAATAAAATTAATTCGGCCAAACCAGAAGGGACTGTTGATAAACCCCGTTCTTTATTATTTCATAGAAGACAAGCACAGGTTTACTATTCATAGGTTGTGCTCGATGAATCGAGCAACTACGATTTTGGCAAGAGGATTTTTCTGTTGACTAACTTCGGCTGGTATGATATACTTTTCAATCGACAGGTAAATGTTGAAGCAATAGATCGATAGGTTATAACCAAAATATCCTTCTCCCCTTATGCGAATTCCTCTCTTGAGCAGAGCACGGAGTCTTAAGCGTTACCGCCAGATCATATCCGTGCTTTTAAAATACGGCTTCGGCCAAGTGCTTCACCGGATGAACATCTTCGCCCGCCTGCGCATCGGAAAGATCACCCAGAAGAAAGCCAAAGGACTGGAAAGACTAACCTACGCCCAGAGGATAAGACTGGCTTTGGAGGAGCTGGGACCCACTTTCGTCAAGTTGGGACAGATCCTCTCCATGCGGCCCTTTTTGATCCCGTTGGAATTAGTATTGGAGCTGACCAAACTCCAGGACGAGGTGGCACCCTTCCCCTTTCCCCAGGTAAAAGAGATCGTGGAGACAGAGCTTAAAGCACCGTTGGACGAGCTTTTTTCATCTTTCGAAACCATCCCCATCGCATCCGCATCCCTGTCTCAGGTGCATAAAGCAATTACCAAGGATGGGAACATAGTGGTGGTAAAGGTTCAGAGGCCCGGAATTAAAGAGGTGATCGAGGCGGATCTGGAGATATTAAGGGATCTGGTGAACCTGCTGGAGAGATATGTGCCGGAATCCAAACAATTCGACCCATCCGGGATTAGAGATGAGCTGAAGAAATCGATCCGCCGGGAGATCGATTTCAACAACGAAGCCCGCAATATCGAAGTTTTCAGGGAAAATTTCAAAGAGGAGAAATCGGTTTTCATCCCCCAGGTATTCTGGAACATAACCACCTCCAAGGTGCTGACCATGGAGTTCATCGACGGGGTGAAGATAAATGATTTGGAGGAGCTGGAGAAACGGGGGATCGATAAAAAAGAGCTTGCCCGAATCGGCGGGCAGATGGTGTTCAAGCAGATCTTCGAGGACGGTTTCTTTCACGCCGACCCGCACCCGGGAAACCTGTTTGCCCTGGAGGGAAACATAATCGCCCCGGTCGATTTTGGGATGATGGGACGTCTATCGGAAACCAGCATGAACGAATTAGCCGACATCCTGATCTCCGTGGTCAGCTGGCATCCGGCAGGAGTGGTGAAGGTCTATCAGGATATGGAGGTGGTGGGGGAGGATGTGAATCCTAGGGCTTTGGAAGCGGATTTGGCGGATTTCCTCTATAAATATCATAAAATTCCGCTCTCCCGTCTGGACATGAAGACTTTGATCAACGAGGCGTTCGAGATAATTCACCGTTACAACATCCACATCCGGTCCGAGCTGATGCTCTTCTCCAAAGCGTTGATCACCTACGAGGAAGTGGCAAAAATGCTCGATCCGGAGTATGATCTGGTCACCCAGGCGGTCCCCTATGTCAAAAGATTAGCTTATCGCAAGTTTAAACCCAAAGCACTGCTGAAGGACTTGTTCAACACATCCATAGATTTGCGCGATCTTTTGACCACACTCCCCTTCGAGCTGAAAAGGATCGTCAAGAATCTGGCCAAAGGTCGGATAACTTTGACTTTTCAACATAAAGGCCTGGAGAGATTGATCCTGGAGATCGATCGGGCTTCCAACCGGCTTTCGTTCGCTTTGATCATTGCAGCCATCATCGTCGGTTCGTCTTTAATCATGCGCCTGGAGACTAAATATACCCTCTTCGGCTATTCGCTGATCGGAATTTTGGGTTATGTCTTTGCCGGGGTATTGGGAATCTGGCTGGTGATAGCTATTTTAAGATCGGGGAAAATGTGACCTCCCCCCCTTAGCCCACTCTCTACACTTAGGAGAGGGATTCACGGGGTGAGGTCAAATTTTAATTGACAAAATCGAGTAGAGAAATATAATTCCATCTTTCGACGGAGAAAACCATGATCGCAAGCATGACCGGCTACGGCCGATCCGAGTTGGTTGAAGAAAATTTAAAAGCAACGGTGGAGATCAGCTCGGTAAACAACCGTTTCTGCGAGATTCAGTTCCGGCTTCCCAAAAACCTCTCCCCTCTGGAATCGAAGCTTAAGGAGATGATCCTCTCCACCATCAGCCGGGGGAAGATCAATTTCATTTTGACCTGGGAGGAAACCTCCCCACCAGCTACCTACGTCAAGCTGAACGAAGAGGTGGCTGACGTTTACTATGCGCTTATGTCCCAGCTGAAAGAGAGATTCAACCTTACAGGCGAAATCAAGATGGATTATTTCCTGAACCTGCCGGATTTGGTAAAGGTGGAGAAAGAGGAATACGATCTGGACAAGGTCTGGAAGATACTGGAAAAGGTCACCCAAAAGGCGCTGGAAGAGTTCAACCGAATGCGCAGAACCGAAGGTGCCAAGCTATCCGAGGATATGTTTGAAAGGGTAGACAAGTTGAACCAGACCATAACCGAAATAGAGAAATTGACACCGCAGAGTGTGGAAATCTACCGGCAAAAACTCAAAAACAGGATAAAGGAATTGACTGAAAACCTGCCGGTGGAAGATCACCGCATCGAGCTGGAGGTGGCATTGATGGCGGAGAAATGTGACGTCACCGAGGAGTGCGTCCGGTTCAAAAGCCACAACCAGCAATTCCTCTCGGCTCTAAAGGACAACGTGGCGGTGGGGAGACGGTTGACCTTCCTGTTGCAGGAGATGAACCGCGAAGCCAACACCATCGGGTCGAAATCAGTCGATGCCAACATATCCAAGAAGGTGATCTTTTTGAAAGAGGAGATAGAGAAGCTCAGGGAACAGGTGCAGAATATCGAATGACGGATGAATAATCAAGACTAAGGAAAATGGAAGAAGAAACAAAGAAAAACATTATTGCAAATTGCAGAATGCAAATTGCATATTGAAAATAAAAATAATGGCTGGCAACAGATGACAAAGATCGAATTTCGAATAAAAGACTACTAATCCAAGTAACATCCTAAATAATCATAGATATGAAAACTAAAGAGACTCTCGTGGTTTTGTCCTCCCCTTCCGGTGCGGGCAAGACCACAATATGCCAAGAGATCCTAAAAAAACATAAGGACTACATCTATTCCATCTCCGCCACCACCCGGGAAAAAAGAAAAGGCGAAGTGCACGGTAGACATTATTTCTTCTTAAGCGAAGAGGAATTCAAGCGAAAAATAATAAAAGGAGAGTTCGTGGAATGGGCCTGGGTTTTTGGTCAAAGGTACGGGACGATGAAAAAGTTCGTCATCCGAGCTAAAAAAGAGAGGAAGGTGGCGCTGTTTGTTCCGGATGTCCAGGGAGGGACGGCTATCAAGAGGGAATATCCGGACAGCGTTCTGATATTCATTCTCCCTCCGTCTTTGAAGGAATTGAAAAGAAGGCTGGTCCACCGGGGGACGGAAGGAAAGGTGGAACTGAAAAGAAGACTCTCTACCGCATTAAAGGAAATGAAGTTTTGGTCGAAGTATGATTATGTCGTGATAAATGAGGATATAAATCAGACCGTTAAATCCGTCGAAGATATCATAAAATCAGAGAGATTGAAATCTACCCGGTTTGACTATTCCGGATGGCAAATAACTCAGGGATAGCGATTGACGACGATCGGAAATCCTGGTACCTGTTCGATACCCGTCATGGTTCGATGAACTCACCTCATGGTTGTCATTCGTTATTTCTTGTCTATTATTCAAAGATTTCCCGCAGTTATCTCGTTTAGTGTTTTTACCATGCGAATTTAATCCCATAGGAGGAACTGATGGAATTGGATGCAGCCGAAAGAATGAGAAAGTCCGGCATCAACCGATATGAAGCGGTGATAGCGGTAGCCAAATACGCCCGCCGGTTGAACCAGGAAAGACAAAAGGAAAAATCGGAAGGTGAGGAAAGCAATACCGCATCGGACCGGTTACCCAAAATCACTTCTCAAGCCTTACGTGACGTATTAAATGGGAAGGTGGAGTTTGAGAGACCATCGAAAGCATAGCTGGATGTTGGTATTTGCTAAGGCGGGATAAGGAATATAGGTTAACATAAATCATAGACATAAGGATTTTCTTGTGGAAAAGAATCTTCTGATTGTGGAATCCCCCACCAAAACCAAAGCATTGAAGAAATTTCTGGGCAAGAAGTTCATGGTGGAGGCTTCGGTGGGACACGTTAAAGACCTTCCCCAGAGAAACCTGGGGGTTGACGTGGAAAACGACTTTACCCCCCGCTACGAGATCATCAAGGGGAAGAAGAAGATATTGGACCAGCTTAAGTCGGCGTCCAAGAAGGTTCAGACGGTCTTTTTAGCTCCGGATCCGGATCGGGAAGGGGAAGCCATTGCCTGGCACATTGCCCAGGAGATCAAAAAAAGCAACGCAAAAATCCTGCGCGCCTCTTTCAACGAGATCACCAAGGAGGCGGTGGAGGAAGGAATAAAGCAAGCCGGTGAAATAGACATGAATAAGGTAAACGCCCAACAGGCCCGCCGGATTCTAGACCGCCTGGTGGGATACAAAATCTCCCCGGTTTTGTGGAAGACCGTTTATAAGGGTTTGAGCGCGGGCCGGGTGCAGTCGGTGGCTTTGCGGATCATCTGCGAGCGGGAGGAGGCGATAGCCAGTTTCGTCCCGCAGGAATATTGGAGCATCACTGCCATTCTCGAGACCGAAGATAAAAAATCCTTTCCTGCCCGGTTGGTAAAGATCTCCGGCAAGGATTTCGAAATACCCTCCCAAAAAAACGCACAAGATATCGTCTCCGAACTGAAAAACAAAAAGTTCGAGGTGGGTAAGATCAGCCGTGAAGAGAGAAGACGCTTCCCCTATGCTCCCTATATCACCAGCACTCTTCAGCAGGATGCTGCCCGCCGGCTCTATTTCCCCGCGCAGAAGACCATGAAGGTCGCCCAGGAGCTGTATGAGGGAGTGGAACTGGGAGAGGAGGGGAGCGTGGGTCTGATCACCTATATGCGAACCGACTCCCCCCGGATTGCCGAGGTGGCAAGAAAATCGGCCAAGGATTATATTGAACGGAATTTCGGCTCAGACTACCTTCCTTCCAAACCGAGGGAATACAAATCGAAAAAACTGGCACAGGAGGCGCACGAAGCCATCCGTCCTACTTACCTCGAGCATGCGCCGGAGAAGATAAAAAAGTACCTGGGGAAGGATCAGTTCAAACTGTATCAGATTATCTGGAACAGGTTCATCGCCTCGCAGATGGCCGAGGCGGTTTTTAAGGTTACCACGGTCGACATCGAAGCGGATGAATATCTTTTCCGGAGCTCTGCCTCCGCGCTTTTGTTCGACGGGTTTTTGAGAATCTATCAGGACGTAAAAGAGGAGAACGGGGACGAGGAAGCGGAATTCAAACTGCCGGATTTAAAAGAAAGAGAATTGTTACGTCTGTTGGAGTTGATTCCCAAACAGCATTTCACCAAACCTCCCCCCCGATTTACCGAGGCGAGCTTGATCAAGGAACTGGAGGAGAACGGAATCGGCCGACCCTCCACCTATGCGCAGATATTGTACACCATTAAACAGAGAAAATACGTGGACGTGGAGAGCCGTCGGCTCTTCCCCACCGAGCTGGGAAAGACGGTGAACCAGATTCTGGTGAAAAACTTCACGGACATATTCGAGGTCAAGTTCACCGCTAATATGGAGGAGGAGCTGGACAAAATAGAAGAGGGGGAGGAAAAGTGGGTGGATGTTCTGAAAGATTTCTACGAACCTTTTCAGCACAATCTGGAAAAGGTAGAGAATAACAAGGGCAAGATCAAAAAGCTCACCCAGGAGAAGACCGAGGAGATATGCGAAAAGTGCGGCAGTCCCATGATCATCCGCTGGGGGAGAAACGGGAAATTCATGGCTTGTTCCGCCTACCCCAAGTGCAAGAATGCAAAACCATTGGGACCGGACGAGAATGGAAAGATAGTGCCGGATCAGGTGTGCGAGCTCTGTGGCGCCCCGATGGTGGTCAAAACCAGCCGGTTTGGAAGATTCCTCTCCTGCTCCAAATATCCGGAATGCAAGTTCACCCAGGGTTATTCCATTGGGGTAAGCTGTCCCCAGGAGGGCTGCGGGGGTTCTTTAATCGAAAGAAAAACCAAGAGAGGACGGATTTTTTACGGTTGTTCCAATTATCCCCAGTGCAAGTTTGCTTCCTGGGACAAACCGATAGCCGAAAACTGCCCGACCTGCGATGCCAAGTTTCTGGTTTTGAAATCCTCTAAAGCCAAGGGGGAATACTTAAAATGCCTTAAGTGCGGGTACGAAAAACTGGAGCTGGTGGAAACTGTTAATGGTTGATGTTATGACCACTGTCTACTGTCTGTCGTCCATTGCTAAGCAAATCCAATAAGATAAACTCAGATACAAGAAAAAAACTGGCGTATAAACATTCATATTTATCCGAAACAAAACCAAACCCTCAAGAATCTGGTTAAAGTTTGAATAATAAGATAAAAAGATTATATGGAAGATATTGATAAAGAGAAAGAAGAATTCCTCCACCACCTCAAGAATGTAAAAAACTATTCAAAAAACACCGTCATCTCCTATCGCGATGCTATTTCTTCTTTTACTTCCTTCTTAAAAGAAAGAAAACTATCGGTAAATCCCCCGTTTGAATATTCTCGATCCATCATGCGGGATTTTTTGGTCGATTTAAAACAAAGAAAGAAACTCAAGGAGACCACCATAGCTCACCGCGTATTTGTGCTGAGATCGTTCTTCAAATATCTTCAGAGGAAGAGGAAAGTTGAGGTAAACCCGGCCTCTTTTCTGATAAGTCCCAAAAAAAGAAAGAGTCTCCCCTCGTTTCTTACCATTTCGCAGATGGAGGAATTGCTCAAGCTCCCCCCGCGGGAGGACGTTTGGGGCTTAAGAGACTCAAGCATACTGGAGCTTTTTTACAGCACCGGCATGAGGCTTTCGGAGCTGGCGGATTTGAAACTTTCTTCCATCGATTTCGACCGGGAACTTATTCGGGTGTGGGGTAAAGGTGAAAAGGAAAGAATTATCCCGGTAGGAGAAGAGGCGCTTTCGACTCTGAAGAGCTATTTGGATAAGCGTAATTCCAACCTGAAAGATCCCACTACTGTAGACAGCGAAGTGCTTTTTTTAAATCATTCAGGGAAAAAGCTTACCAGCCGCAGCATTGCCAGAATAGTTAAAAAACATGCTCAAAAAGTTAGCGAGGATAAGAAAACCAGCCCTCATAAATTAAGACATACTTTCGCCACCCATCTTTTGGACAGCGGGATGGATATCATGGCGGTGAAGGACCTTCTGGGGCATTCGAACCTATCCACTACCCAGATTTATACCCATGTGACCATGGAAAGATTGAAGAAGGTGTATAAGAAGGCACATCCCCGGGCGGAAAAGGAAGGCGATTCCAAACAACCCAACGGATAATTGAACAATTTTTACGTATAATATTAATAATCCTCGAAGTTCGTTAAGGGTTTCGCTGTATAGAGGAGCATTTTCCTGATCTTATCGAAATACGCGCTTCGTAACTGAGAGACGAAAACCGGGTTTTAAAATTTGTGTGGAGAAACTGAATGATAAAATCGACCACCATAATAGGTTTACGGCACAACGGCAAGGTGGCTATTGGTGCAGACGGGCAGGTGAGCCTGGAGGAGACCATAGTCAAACAGAACGCCAACAAACTGCGCAACTTATATAACAACAATATATTAGCCGGCTTCGCCGGAACCTCCGCCGATGCATTCACTCTGTTTGAGCGTTTTGAGGCGAAGATAGAGGAATTCAGAGGAAATCTCCCCCGGGCTGCCGTGGAGCTGGCAAAAGAGTGGAGGATGGATAAGTATCTTCGCCGGTTGGAAGCGCTTTTGGCGGTTCTGGACAAAGAACATGCATTGGTTATTTCGGGTAATGGAGACGTGATTGAGCCGGACGATGGAATAGTAGCCATAGGTTCCGGCGGACCATACGCTCTGGCTGCCGCCCGGGCACTTAAATCTCATTCCAATCTGGATGCCAAGACCATCGTAAAAAGATCCATAGAGATAGCCTCTTCCATCTGTGTCTATACCAACGACCATATCATCATTGAGGAGCTTCAGTAGGATAAAGGATCATTGGGAGTGTGATATCCTAAACTTGCAGTTTTCTAAGGGTTATTACACTCCTTTAATTTTCCGGGAAAATTTACAGCCTTTTGTTATGCGATAATAGAGACTACATCTATACGTAACTTGTTGAAAACTAATGACATGCATTGAGCCGCCCCCAGCATCAAACCGTATAATCGAACTTAAATTGGCTGACACCGTATTATAGAGGTTGGAAAAATTCTTGGCAGTATCCAGCAAACCGCTTTGAAAAATCAAAAATTTGCTTATATTTAAACTGGGTGATTCTGGGTAATTGATTTAAAGAATATGGAGAGCCATAAAATATGAAACAGATTAAGAATCACGTTGCACCTGAACTTAAGGACACAAGCGAAAAAGAGGAAATCCTGGATAAAGACCAACGTCGGGAGTTAACCCCCCAGCAGATCGTCAAGGAATTGGACCGATATATCATCGGGCAGGACCGGGCCAAAAAATCGGTAGCCATTGCACTCCGCAACCGGTGGAGAAGACAGCAGGTGGAGGGGGAGTTGAAGGACGAGATCATGCCCAATAACATCATCATGATCGGACCCACCGGCGTGGGAAAGACCGAGATCGCCCGGAGATTGGCGAATCTGGCTAATGCCCCCTTCATCAAGGTGGAAGCGTCCAAATATACCGAAGTCGGCTATGTGGGAAGGGACGTGGAATCGATGGTTAGGGAATTGACCGACCTGTCGGTCGCCATGGTGAGAAGGGAGAAAGCAGAAGAGGTCAAACCCAAAGCGGAGATCTTGGCTGAAGAAAAAATACTGGACCTGCTTTTACCCCCCAATCCGCGCCGGAAGAAGGTGGATTTCCCCCGGCCTTTGGCAGGAGAATACGGAACCCCTTCCTTTCCTTTTCCGGAATCGGTTGAGGAAAACGCAGAGGAGAACGGGATAAAGACCAGGGAAAAATTGAGAGATCAGCTACACCAGGGGAAACTGGCTAAAAGAAGCATCGAGATAAATGCCCCCAATGAAAGGTTCCCCATCATTGAGGTGTTCTCTCCTCAAGGGATCGAGGAACTCGGGATAAACTTCCAGGAGATGTTCTCCGGCATGCTGCCCAAGAAGACCAAAAGAAGAAAGGTTACCGTAGCAGAGGCACAGAGGATCTTGACCCAGGAGGAGCTGGATAAGCTGATCAATTTTGACGAGGTAATCGGTGAGTCTTTAGAAAAGGTGGAGAACTCCGGCATAATATTCATCGATGAGATCGATAAGATCGTGGGTGACCGGCCCAGGGAGGGACCAGATGTCTCCCGGGAGGGGGTACAAAGAGACTTGCTTCCTATCGTTGAAGGCACCAACGTGATGACCAAGTATGGGATGGTCAAAACCGACCACATTCTCTTCATTGCTGCCGGTGCTTTTCACGTTGCCAAACCGTCGGATTTGATTCCGGAGATGCAGGGCCGCTTCCCCATCCGGGTGGAGCTAGACAGCTTGACCACCGAGGATTTCGTCCGCATCTTGACCGAACCGAAGAACGCCCTGATCAAACAATATATCGCCCTGCTCGGCACCGAGGAATTGGAGCTTTCTTTCACGGATGACGCCATTCGGGAGATCGCCAAAATCGCCAATATGGTCAACGAGAGGACGGAAAACATCGGAGCCCGGCGTTTACATACAGTGATGACCATCCTGTTGGAGGAGATCATGTTCAAGACGCCGGAAACAAAAAGCAAAAAGGTGAAGATCACCCGGGAACTGGTCGAAAACACGCTGAAAGACATAGTGGAGGACGAGGACTTAAGCCGATATATCTTATAGACTAAGATGGAGACCGAGACTGAGAACTGATAGGGATATTAGAATTCTATATAGTATGAGTATTAAGATTAGAATTTAATTTTAAGAAAGGTTTGAATGCAGGGGAGTCCCTCGCCTCGGTACTGAACGAAACTGAAGTGTGGACTCCCGTAATTCTATTAGCAGTAAGCTTCACAAGAAGGAATGGACGAAGGTAGGATATTTCATTTGAGTATCCGATAAACTCTTTGATGCTTTGGCAATGGAAATTGCCGGAACTCATGTATGCGTAAATTCTCTGGAGATATATATGAAATACAAAGTGAACATTAAGAAAACCGAAGAAGGCTACGCGGTTTGGTGCCCTGGTTTGCCTGGATGTTGGTCACAAGGTCAGACTGAAAAAGAAGCTTTGGAGAACATCAAGGATGCTATCCAAGCATATTTGAAAACGGTTGATGAATTAAGTAAAAACAAAAAGACCCGCTATGTTGAAGTTGCTGGGTAGAATATGCCTAAGCTCTCGGGAATAAATCATGAGCGGGCAGTAAGAGCTTTTGAAAAGGCAGGTTTTTGGATTGCCCGGCAGGGTAAGCATATCACAATGACTAATGGGGAGCGTATTATCACTATTCCGCGAGTAAATCCGGTAAATGCATACACCATGGCTGGGATTATAAAAGATGCCGGTTTAACCATAGAGGAGTTCAAAAAACACCAATAGACGATTGATTTGGGTCGGATATGGACGAAACCCTATCCGACAAGTCATTTATCGAGTTATTGAACCTACATACTTGAAAAACAGGAGAACTTGTGGAATTTAAAAATCTTAAACGGACACATACTTGCGGAGAAATAAGAAGATCGGGTCAAGGGAAAATGGTAATCCTCAACGGCTGGGTGAACAAGTGGAGAAATCACGGCGGCCTTTTGTTCATTGACTTAAGGGACAGATACGGGGTTACCCAGGTGGTTTTCAAGCCGGATCTGGTGGACGAGAAGACCATGAATGAGGCATCTCACCTCAGGGCGGAATATGTTATCAGCGTTGAAGGTGAGGTGAGCACCAGACCGGAAGGCATGGCAAACAAGGAGATGCCCACCGGAGATATCGAAGTCATCGTGAAGAAGATGACCATATTGAATGAATCGAAAACTCCACCATTCGATATCGTCGAAGAACCAAAAGCAAGCGAGGAATTGAAGCTGACCTATAGATATTTAGATTTAAGGCGCCCGCCTTTGCAGTGGAAAATGAAGATAAGGCATGAGGTAACCATCGCTGTTCGGGAATATCTGAATTCACAGGGTTTTTATGAGATCGAAACCCCGCTTCTGATGAGAAGCACCCCCGAAGGCGCCAGGGATTTTATCGTCCCCAGCCGGGTCAATCCGGGGAGATTTTACGCTCTTCCGCAGTCACCCCAGCTTTTGAAGCAGATTCTGATGATCTCCGGTTTCGACAGGTATTTCCAGTTGGCCCGCTGTTTAAGGGACGAGGACTTGAGAGCAGACCGCCAGCCGGAGCACACCCAGATCGATATGGAGATGTCCTTTGTGACCGAGGATGACATCTTTTCCGTGATCGAGGGGATGATGAAGCATGTTTTCCAGAAGGTCCTTAATGTTGAAGTAGAAACTCCTTTCCCCCGATTCAAATTCCAAGAGGTGATGGAAAAATACGGGAGTGACAAACCCGATACCCGCTTCGATCTGCAGATAAAGGAGCTAACCAACTCGGTGAGGGATTCTCAGTTCAAGGTATTCTCCCAGACCGTTGAGAACAACGGGATAATCAACGGGATCAATTTCAAGGATGGAGCCAAGCTGTCGCGCAAAGACATAGAGAACTTAGAGGGAGTAGTTAAAGAATGCGGAGCCAAAGGGCTACTTACGATTGCCCGGACCGGTGAGGGTTTTAAATCCTCCTTTGTCAAATTCATAGCCCAGGAGGAACAAGACTCCATAGCCAAAGCCCTGAATTTGGAAGAAGGGGATATCGGTTTGATCATAGCCGACCAGCCAAAAACCGTATTGTCCGCTTTGGGAAAATTGAGACTCTATCTGGCTCATAAATATGATTTAGTCGACAAAACCAAATGGAATTTCCTGTGGGTATATGAATTCCCGCTATTTGAATACAACCCGGAGGAGAAACGCTTCGATGCCATGCACAACATCGTCACCATGCCCTTCGAGGAGGATTTGGGGAAATTGGAGGAGGGATTTACCACCACGATTCCCGTGGACCATCGGGAACATCCCTGGACCAGCATAAGGGCACGGCAGTACGATCTGGTCTTGAACGGAACGGAGATTGCCTCGGGCGGAATCCGTAATCATAAACGAGAGCTTCAGCAGAAAATATTGAATGCCCTGGGGATCGACAACGAGCGGGCAGAGAGAATGTTCGGTTTTCTTCTCAGAGCTTTGGAATACGGCGCCCCTCCGCACGGCGGAATCGCTCCGGGATTGGATAGAATAATAGCGTTGATGACCGGCTCCGATTCGATCCGGGACGTGATCGCCTTCCCCAAGACCACCCAAGCCCAATCCCTGATGGACGGCGCTCCGTCGGAGGTGGATGAGAGACAGCTTAAGGAATTGAAGATAAAGATAGTGAAAGATAAGGAATAGTTTAAGCAATTGAAAATGAAGAATGAAAAATGCAAACTTATCCGAATTTGCCCACTGAACTCAAATTCGAGGATCCTGCAGACAATTAAAAATTCTTAAAGAACATCTATGGTAAGTAATTGTGAACTTTGAATTGCAGTTTTGAATTTTCTACTTTTCATTTTGAATTTGGTTGTGGTTGGATTCATCCAGCCGGGATAACCGGCAGAATCATGACGAAACAAAAAAGAATCGATATATCTGACGTGGACCAGAGGCTGCTTTTCGGCCAGGGCGGGTCGTTCTTGCGCTTAATCGAAAGCGAATTCGACGCCAAGATCGTCGCCCGGGGTGATTCCATCATATTGCAGGGGGAAGAGCAGGAGGTAAAGAATCTGGAAGCCTTGTTCTTCGATCTGATCAACTGTCTTAACAAAACCGGTCAACTCTCAGAAAGATACGTTCTTTATGCCATTGGCATGGTAAAGCAAAACGGGGTTGGACCTTCCAATGACCTTCAAACAGACGCTGTGGTCACTTCCATATTCACCCGGGAAAGCATAAAACCACGCACCGTAGGTCAAAAAAGTTATGTGAAAGTAATGGAATCCTATGACATGGTTTTTGTCATAGGTCCGGCCGGTACCGGAAAAACTTATCTGGCAGTGGCCAAGGCGGTATCCGCTTTGAAACAGAAGACCGTCGGGAGGGTGGTTTTGGTGCGCCCGGCGGTGGAAGCGGGAGAGAGTTTGGGATTTCTTCCGGGGGACATCCGGGCCAAGGTGGACCCCTATTTGAGGCCGGTGTATGATGCTCTGCACGACATGCTCCCTGCGGAGAAGATTCGCAAGCTGATGGAGATGGGGGTGATGGAGATCGTCCCCCTGGCTTTCATGCGGGGCAGAACCTTGAACAATTCCTTTGTCATCCTGGACGAGGCTCAAAATACCACGGTGGCACAGATGAAGATGTTTTTGACCCGACTGGGAGAAGGCTCCCGGGCGGTGATCACCGGAGACATTACCCAGATAGATTTGGACGACAAGAAAGCCTCCGGCCTGGTGCAGATCCAGAAGATACTGGAGGGGGTTAAGGGGATAGAATTCGTCTATCTTACGGAAAAGGACGTGGTCCGGCACCGGCTGGTGCAGGAGATCATCAAGGCTTATGAGAGATACGAAAAACAACCGCAGCCCTCTGCTTCTTATCACCCCCGGTCACCCCAGAACCCCGCCCCAAAAGAGCTGCATAAATGAGCCGGTACTTTTGAAATCTTAAGTAAAAGTTGGTGAAATTTTATGAGTTCTGCAAATAAACCTGTTTTCTTCAGATCCGGTAATTCGGATAAAAACAACCTGGAACGCAAGACCAGAATCTATGGTTTCCGTCTGATCTTGGCTCTGGCTATCATCGCCGTCATTGTCTTTTTGTTCCCTTTTTCATCCATCTATCAATCGTTTAATCTCCCTCCGGAGGGAAGTATCGCTAAGGAGGATGTGATAGCCCCTTTTACCTTTCCGGTATTAAAAAACAAAACGGAACTGGAAAGAGACAGAAAGATGGTTCAGTCCAATTTACCGGTGATATTGCAGTTCAACTCGACCAAAGAGGAGTCTGTGGCTGCGGAGCTTAAGAGTTTTTTCTCCAGGGTGGAGAGTATAAACCAAGCTCATTCCTTGCCCGAAACCCGGATCAAAAACCTGCGCTTGGCATTTCCTCAGCTGGAGGAGGAGGGGGTATCGTTTTTGAGTTACGATCAGGATCTGCCCGCCTTCAGCTCCAATCTTATGTCTATACTCAGGGAGTTTTACCGAAACGGGATGGTGGAAAAAGTGGATGAGCTGCCGTTCGGGGATAACCGGAAAGCAGTTATCCTTAATCATAATAAGGAAACCCAAATCCCCGCCGATGAGCTTCTGGACATTCCCAAAGCCAAGGAAAGGCTTCTATCTTTGGCTTTAGTTAAGTTCGAAGACAACCAGCTTATGGTCAAAGCCATGTATGAGATCGGAAGCCGGTTCTTAGTCCCCGATTTGACCCCGGATAAAGATGCGATGGAGGCTCAAAAACAGAAAGCTTTGGATTCTATCACTCAGCACAAGGGAATGGTATTAAAAGGGGAGGTGATTATGTCCAAAGACCAGAAGGTCACCGAAAAGGATTTGGAAAAACTATCCTCCCTTTTGGCGTTCCGGCTCAAGACCGGATTTACCTCTGATCCCTGGCATTTTATCCTTCCCCTTATGGGAAGAATCTTTTTTGTGGGAATGGTGATTTTGGGATTGGCTATGTTCCTTTATCTTTTGCGTCCCCATATCTTCTTCAACAATAGCCAGCTGTTGATGATCGCCTGCACCCTGGCTTTGCAGATGATCCTGACCTATCTGATCATATTCCGCTGGCATCTCTCTGAATATCTCATCCCGGTAACCATCGCCTCCATTCTTTTGACCATCCTTTTGGATCTGGAGACGGGATTAGCCTTCACCATCTCCCTGGGGCTTCTGGTGGGTGTGGTGAATTTCTTTGATTTCAAGCCGGCCTTCATCACCGTTTTGGCCGGCAGCCTGGCCTGTTTCAGCGTCAAGGACGTCACCCAACGTTACCGTTTCTACCGTCCCATGCTGTACATCTCTTTCGCCTATGTGGTATTCATCTATTTTTCCGAATCGCTGAAACTCTCCCCCTCCACCTCGATCCTCTCTCTGTGCGGTTACGGCTTATTCAACGGTTTCATCTCCACCATCCTGACCATGGGGCTTTTGCCCATTTTCGAGTCCTTCTTTGACGTAACCACCGACATCACCCTGCTGGAGCTTTCCGACTTGAACCGTCCCCTGCTCAAGCGCCTTTCCCTGGAGGCACCGGGAACTTATCATCACAGCATCATCGTGGGAAATTTAGCCGAGGCGGGAGCCAAAGCCATCGGAGCCAAAAGCCTGCTGGCGCGGGTGGGGGCATACTATCATGACATCGGCAAGGTGGAAAAACCGGAGTATTTTGTGGAAAACCAGATGGGGGCAAAAAGCAAACACGAAAAGCTCACCCCCTCCATGAGCGCTTTGATCTTGGAGTCGCACGTCAAGGAGGGGATCGAGATGGCCAAAAAGGCTAATCTTCCTCAAGCGGTGATCGATTTCATCGGCCAGCATCACGGCACCACCCTGATGAGCTATTTTTACAACAAGGCATTGGAGCGGGGAGCCGGACAGAATCTAAGAGACGAATACCGCTACCCGGGACCCAAGCCTCACACCAAGGAGATCGCCATAGTGATGCTGGCGGATGCGGTGGAGGCGGCATCCCGTACCCTGGAGGACCCCAAACCCTCCCGGTTGAAGAGCCTGATAAAGAAGATCATCGACTCCAAGCTGGAGAGCGGAGAGCTGGCCGAATCCAACCTGACCTTCAGCGAGCTTTCTGCGGTTGAGCAGGCTTTCCTGCCGGTGCTGATCAGCATGTTTCATCCCCGGGTGGAATATCCGGAGACGGTGGAGAAAACTTTGTGATAGTCTGATCTTATTAACAATATAAACGAAAACCATGCCGGTAAATGTCAACAACATTCACCCCCAGCTTAAGGTCAAAATCAGATCGCTTAAGATTCTGGCAGAAAATATCTTAGATTCCGAGGATCAAAACACCTGCGTTGATCTCATACTGGTGGACGACAAGTTCATGCGGGATTTGAACCGGAGATTTACCGGAAGAAACAAGACCACCGACGTCCTCTCCTTTGGGATGAAGGAGGGAAAGCCGGAGTCGGTGGAATATCCCAATCTGGGCGACATTTATGTCAGTTTGGATCTGGCTCAAAGACAGTCAGAGGAGTATGGGGTCAAATTCGAGGAGGAGGTGCGGTTGCTGGTGATCCACGGCCTACTTCATCTTTTGGGGTATGATCATAAAAATAAAAACCAAGCAACTATTATGAGGAAAAAAGAGAAGCTCTATTTGAAAATAACGGAATAATCTTAATGGCAGAGGTAATCAAAAAAGAACTCTAATTACAAAAATCCCTTCTTCTTTCCCCTCTGTTCTTTTATTGATAGGGAAAGTGACGGGGTAAAGTCAGAAGATACCGAGATGAACCTGCTTCAGAAAATAGCCCATCCTATATTGCGATTTTTGATTCGTTTTTTTCACTACACTCCGGAGGAGGAAAACAAGGGGGAGGAGCATCCGGGTGAGAGATCCGAAGAGGAGTTTGAATCCTTTACCCGGGATTCGGAATCCGATCTGGAGGAGGAGGAGAGAAGAATGATCCACGCGGTGGTGGAGATGGGTGAGACCCAGGTGAAGGAGATCATGCTCCCCCGTCCCGACATGATCTGTGCCGAAGAAAACTCCAGCCTGGAGGAGTTGAGAGAATTGGCCAAAAGATACGGACATTCCCGTATCCCCATATACAAGGAGAACATCGACCACATCACCGGAATCGTTCACGTCAAAGATCTCTTCATCCATGCCAATGATCCGGAGAGAACTTCCAGGCTCTCCAAACTGGCGCGGAAAGCATATTTCGTTCCGGAGAGCAAAAAAGTGGATGAGCTTCTAAAAGAGTTCAAAAGAGACAAAAATCACGTCGCCATAGTGGTGGATGAATATGGCGGTACCGCCGGTCTGGTCACCATGGAAGATATCTTGGAGGAGATCGTGGGGGAGATACAGGACGAATACGACAGGGAGCTCCCCCCTATCCAGCCGCTGGATGATAGAACCTACCGGGTGGATGGAAAGGTGAGCATCAAGGATTTGAACGAAACCCTGGGAACCGAAATCGAGGAGAAGGGATTCGAAACCGTGGGGGGGTTCATCTATGACCTGGTAGGGGGGGTGCCGGAACAGGGACGGGTGATCGAATACCGATCGGGCGAAACCTGTCTCAAGCTGTTGGTTGAAAAATTACAGGGTCAAAGGATTAAGAGCATAAAGATAACCGTGATCGCAGCGCCTCCGGTCGAGCCGGATTCAAGCGATATCCTCTCCCCCAAACCTTCCGAAAATGAATAGCCCCGTTTCCATTGTAAGGTGTGACGACTACACTTTGGATAATGTCCGCCTGGCAGTCAGAACCTCTTTTGACCATCTGGGCGGATTGGCCCGTTTTGTCCGGAAAAGTCAAAAGGTTTTGATCAAACCTAACCTGCTCTCCGCCAAAGACCCTATCCGTGCCATCACTACTCATCCGGCCGTAGTTCAGGCGGTGGTGGAAGAGGTGCAGAAACTGGGTGCCATTCCCCTGCTGGGAGACAGCCCCGGCGGGGTGGACCGGGGGGTGAGAAGAGTCTGGGAGAACACCAAACTGGCGGAGGTTGCAGGCCAGACCGGTGCCAAGCTTCTGGCATTCGAAAGCAAGGGGGTGTATCCCAAGACTACTCCCGACGGGAAAACCTATTACATCGCCAAACCGGTGATGGATGCGGATGTGGTCATAAGCCTGGCCAAGCTGAAGACGCATACTTTGACTTTGATGACCGGCGCGGTCAAGAACATGTTCGGATCAATCCCCGGTTTCAGAAAAGGGGAATATCACAAGGAGGCACCCAAGCCGAAGGATTTCGCCCGGGTGGTGGTGGACATCTTCTCTTTGACCCGGCCGCATCTGACTTTGGTAGACGCCATAGTCTGTATGGACGGGGACGGACCATCCGCCGGCGACCCCAGATATGCAGGTTTACTACTTGCCAGCACCGATGCGGTGGCTTTGGATATGGTCGCCGCAAAGATCATGGGATTCAAGGATGGGGAGATCGATACCACAACGGTTGCTCAAAAGAGAAATCTGGGGGCAAAATCATTCGACCAGATCGAAATCAGGGGGGAAAACTTAAATACACTGCTTTTGCCAAAATTCGTCCTTCCTTCCAATCGTTTTTATAAGATGATCCCGGAATTCATGGTAAAGCTGGTCGCTCCTTTGGTTTGGGTAAGGCCAAATATCCTGGATGGGAACTGTATCAATTGCAATATCTGCGTGGAGAATTGTCCTACCAAAAGTATAAATCCCGGAGAAAAGAAACCACGCTTCGATTACACCCACTGCATCAACTGCATGTGCTGTCACGAGCTCTGCCCCCAGAAAGCGGTTTATTTGGAAAAAAGCCGGATTGCCAAAAGGATCAAGTGAAGATTCAGAGGAAGTGGATTGTAACAAAAGTTCAGGGTGAACGTAGTTGCTCAATATATAGAGCTTGTAACCAACAAGCCTGATAAATCAGACAACTACAAGGGGAACGAATGTATGTTACCTGCCATTAGTCGAAAGAAAGTTTCCATTATTTATATTGGAATGTAAAACCCTCTCCTACACGGAATCAATAAGTCATTCGTTATTTGTCATCCGTCATTAGAGATTGGATATTAAACAATCTCCACCGCCTCTTTGGGGATCCAGCCCTTTATTCCATTGGGAAGGGAGATGCGGTACCATCCCTCCGCCTGTTCATCCACCCGGAATTCCAGACCCTCGTGTCCGGTGAATTGCAGAACGTAGTCCGATCCCGGTCCGCTTCTCACCTCTGCCTGGGAAGCCATCACCACCCCGTATTCAATGGAATCGGACTTGATTTTCGCCCAGAGTGACGTTCCGGAAATCGCAAACAAAATCAAAAAACAAACCAGCCCAAATAGAAGATATCTTTTCATACCCCGGAAGAGGATGAAGATGCCCGCCACCACGGATAAGGTGTAGAACAACGAAGTTAAAAGAGCCAAATTATCCTTGCTCCATAGACCCAAAAACCACATAAGTAAATTTGCGAGGGGATTGATCTTCTGCTCTTCGAGTTTGTCCAAGGTGAAAAGCTTGACGAAGGCTAAATTCGCTTCGGTGTCCTCGTCACTGGGTTTTAAAACCAAAGCCCTCCGGTAGCTTAGGATGGCTTGGCCCAATTGATTCTGGCGGAAATAGGCGTTGCCTAAATTGTAATATACCTGGTAATTCTTGATTCCCAGATTGATTATCTTTTCATATTCTACGATAGACTGATCGAATTTCCCCTCGTCGTAGTATTTATTTCCTTGGTTGAATAGTGCCGTGGCAGATTCAGTGTCTGCTTTGGCACACAATAAGGGTACCAGTAAAAAAAATACCACCAGGAGAATTTTCGTTGGTTTAAATGATAAGTTATTCATTTTTCATTCAATCAGGTTTTGGATTAAGTGCAAGGTTACGTATAGTCTATCTATTATTCGGTTTAGTTTATCGTAAGACCTAATCGTAAACCTGTTTAAAAATCTTTACTTACCTCACCCCCTTAGTCCCCCTCTTCACAAAAGTGGAGAGTGGGAAGAAAAGGGGGAGAGGTTTATTCCTCCAGCTTAACGATAACTTCCTCTGCCTGGCTTAAAAAACCGTTCATTTCCTCGGGCGAAGAGGACCCCGGAGCAAACCGGGCAAAATCGCAGGAGTCCAGAAGCTTCAGCAGCTGATTCATGTCCTCTTCTTTCACTCCTTTGATGGTTAGCTCGGTTGCTATTCGATCCTTGGTCAATCCGTGAGCCGAGAGATTCAGCTTGTCGCCTAAGTACTGGAGCAAAGCCCGTGACACCTCACAGTAGAAATCCTGGGAGTTGCCGGCAGTGATAAGTTTTTTAGCTCGGTCCAATCTCTTCTTTGCCAATTTATGTGCCCGTCTCTGGCGCGCATATCCGATGTCGGAGTTCAGCCGTTCTTTTTCCTTCTGATACCTCCAGGAGAGGGCAAATGCAAGTAGTGGAACCAGCTGCAATAACAGAAACAAGGGGTTTTTATACAGATGACCTCCCTGGTTCTCCAGTTTTCCGGTAGCAAGCTTGTTATAGCGGATGTCCTTGACCGACTTACCGATCTCCTGTTTGGAAAACTGGGCGATCTCCGTCTGGGATGCCTGGGAAGGGGGAAGAACGCCTAGCAGCATCGGCTCACTTTTTAAATTCTGATAATTTTTGGTCTTGGGATCGAAAAAGGTAAACTCTATCGGAGGAATGGTATATTTGCCGGCTTTCTTGGGGATTAAAACCTGCTCATAGGTTTTAACTCCCTGGACCTGATAATTATCCTTGGAAACATTCTCCGAGCTGCCAGAACTGTAGCTTCGGAAATCGGGCAGATCCGCCATGGCAGGTTCTCCCACCGATTTTATATTTCCGACACCGCTGATCTTGGTCTTTATGGTGACTGGCTGGCCCACCTCCACCTGGTTTTTGTCCGCCCGGACGTCCAGCTTGTAATTTCCCACCGTGCCGCTGAAATCAGCCGGCTTGCCCATCTCCGGCAGAGGTAAAACCTCTATCTCGATCGGCTTCGACTTGAGCACGACCGGCTTTCCCTGGCGGAAGAGGCTGAACAGGTCCCGGTCGAACATGGCAAACGGATCCCGGTTCATAAACCGGTTCACGTCCTCCACCGTGCACTTCAGCTCAGCTGGTCCTATGGTAAGCTTTCCCGTGGAGGTGGGGAAGATGGCGGTCTTCAGCTCCTGCACGTAATACTGCCTGCCGTTTATCACTTGGGAGTATTGTCTTTTAGGAGGAAGGTCCTCAGCCCAGAAGCCGATGACAGAAGGGGGGGTGTATTCCGGATTGTTGAACAACCTCACTCCCTGATAGAATCTCAGCGTGAGGGTGACCTGTTCGTTCACGTAAGCTTTCTTCTTGTCCACCACCGTCTCCACGAACAAATCCTTTCCGCTAAGCTGGGATTGTTCCACGGCTTTTCCTTTCGGTGAAGGCGTAGCTGAAGGTGGGGTTTCCGCTCCGGCTACTACCGTAATATCGATCGGGTTGGTCTGATAGGTTTTCCCTTCCAGTTCGATCTGAGCCGGTCCGATGGTAAACTTTCCTGCTTTCTTGGGTACCAGAACGTAATTAAATGATACCGACGAGGACATCTGTCCGTTGACGTAGTTGATGTTCTGCGATCTCCCCGCCGTGTAGATGGTGAAATCGACCAGCGAGGGAAGCTGCGGTTGGGGTATGGATTTTACGTTGCTGGAAACGGAGACGGTGAGAGTGATCTGGTCATCTAAACTTGTTTCGGTTTTGTCCACGGTAGCATTGAAACTGATGTTCTGGGCAAAAGCCGCCGAGTTCAAAAGAACAAGTAACAATAAAGTTGCTCTGAAGAGAACTCTCTCTATTGATCGAACAATCTTCCCCTTCTCCTTTATTCTCCCCTCGATGGTGTGAGAGAGAGGTCTGCTATTATGAGAATTATTACTTGACATCATTTACCAGTCCTTTCCACCCCTCATCCCTTGTCCCTGGACCTCTTTCAACTTTTTCTTCTGCATATCCTTCTCGTCGTCCTTGAAGGCGTTTAATATCCTCTCGGCTTCCTCTTTGGTCATCCCCTCTTTGGGCTTTAATTGCTGCTGTTGTTGTTGTTCTTCTTTCTTCTTCTGCTCCTGTTCCGATTGCGACGCCTGGCTTTGCTTTTCCTGCTGTTTTTGCTCCTGTTCCTGCTGTTGCTGCTGCTGTTGTTGGTTTTGCTGCTGGTTTTGCTGTTTCTGGTTTTCCTGTCTCTGTTTTTCCTTATCCATCATCTCCTTCATCTTCTTTCGGATGAATTCGAGATTGTATTTGGCGTCCTCGTCCTCCGGGGTCAATTCCAGACACTTCTGATACGCCTGGATCGCCTCCGGGTATTTCCCGCTGCGGTAGAGGGTGTTACCCAAATCGTAATTTGCCCAAGCCCGGTGTTTGATGTCGTCGGCACTCAAGCATTTATAATATTTGTCCAGGGCAGCCTGATATTTCTCCTGCTGGTACATCACGTTACCCAGGTTGTAGGAAAGCTCGTTGGATTCCGGCTTCTCTATCTCAGCATCCCGGTAATATTTCAATGCCTCTTCCCAGGAATCCGCGGCTTTGCTTTTATCCCCTTTTTGCAGGAGATTCACCCCTTCTTTGTATGCCTTATTCCCTTTTCTATTTAAGGAGGAAAAGGAGCTTCCCCGAGCGGAATTTGCAACCAGGAAAATAATAATCATCAAAACAAATAAGTTCAGTCTTCTCAAAATTATCACCTCGTAAAATCAAGGGTTCAAGGATTCAAGGGTTTTAAAGTTTAAAAGTTAAAGACTCAATTGATCAATCGGTTCTCAAAGGTTTATTTTCGGATTTCAAACGCTCCACCGCCTTTTTGCTTCTTCTTTCCGATATCAGAAATTCGGATACCAAAAGCACAATAGATATGAACAGGAAGTATTGATACCGGTCTTCATATTGCACCATCAGCTTACCCTCCAGCTCCTTTTTCTCCATTTTGGAGATGTCGTCGTAGATTTTATCCAGCTCCATCTCCCCGCTGGAGGCGTGATAGTATTTCCCGCCAGTGGTCAGAGCGATCTTCTGCAGGGTAGTCTCGTCCAGCTTGCTCACCACCACGTTTCCCTCCTCGTCTTTTTTGAATCCGGTCACCTCTCCCCTCGCGTTTCTTATCGGTATCGGTTCCCCCTGGATCGATCCGATGCCGATGGTATAAATTCTGATTCCCTCCTGTGCCGCCTCCTCGGCTGCCTTCAGCGGATCGGAATCGTGATCCTCCCCGTCGGTAAGAAGTATCAGCACTTTGTATTTCCGCTCCTTCTGGCTGAAAGCCTTGATAGAGGTGCGGATGGCATCGCCGATAGCGGTGCCGGCCTGGGGGATCAAATTGACGTCCATGATGTCTAAAAACATCTGGGCGGCGGAATAGTCGATGGTGAGAGGGCACTGAACGAACGCCACCCCGGCAAAAGCCACCAGCCCTACCCGGTCACCCTGCATCCGGGCGATCAAACCGTTCACCTCCTGCTTGGCTTTCTCCAGCCGGTTGGGTTTGAAATCCTCGGCCAACATGGAGAGGGAACAATCCATGGCGATGATGATATCCACCCCCTCCCTTTTCATCAGGGTGAGCTTGGTCCCCAGCTGGGGTCGGGCCAAGGAAAATAAAAGAAAGAAGACGGCCAAAACCAACAAAGCCACTTTCCACCTCTGCTTTCTCGGGCTGAAAGAGAGGGTGAGCTTTTGCAATAAAGCCAAATTACCGAATCTCTGCATGGCCCTTCTTTTCATCCTGAAGATCAGCCAGAAGAAGACCAAAAGCAGGGGGATCAGAACCGCCAGAACATATATGAAATCAATCTGAGCTATTCGCATATATTTACCTTAACAAACCTCCATGTTAGGCTACAGTCATAGTGCTTAGCTTGATTCAAGTCCCTTTAATCGATCAACTTCGGTTTCACCTAAAGGCGAACACTTCGAATTTTGAGTTTTTAATTTCAATTTTTCATTTTTCTTTTTGCGTTTTGAATTCCGGTACTCCCTCACCTTTCTTCCCTCTAATCAAAAGGAGAGGGAACACAACGATACAAAACCTACGGTATTTTTCTGTATCTGGTATTCGCCAGAACCACCTCCACCATCAGAAGCAACAATCCCGCCAAGGCATATTTGGAGAAAAGCTCATTATATTGCAGGTACTCTTTCACATGCACCTTGGTCTGCTCCATCTGGCTGATTTGCCGGTAAATACGGGACAAGGCTTTTTCGTCCTCCGCCCGGAAATATTCCCCACCGGTGATCTGGGCGATCTGTCTTAATGTAGCTTCGTCAATTTCGTTTTCGATATAGATGTATCTTCTGCCGAAGATGGGATCATCCACCGGATAAGGGGCATTCCCCGGCTTACCCGCCCCGATGGTGTAGATTTTCACGTTCATCGCCTTGGCTGCCTGAGCCGCGGTGATCGGATCGATCTCCCCGGCATTATTCCTCCCGTCCGAAAGAAGAATGATCACCTTGCTTTTGGCATCGCTGATCCTCA
>Ga0299915_10000563_pt1 | contig 27841 bp, 25 predicted proteins | sample RVTome_13_FD_200263 | JGI IMG/M metagenome (GOLD analysis project Ga0299915, IMG submission 200263) | Soil microbial communities from uranium-contaminated site in the Upper Colorado River Basin, Wyoming, United States - RVT92D227 (version 2) ...
GTGCCGGGGTTGAAGTCACTTGCGAGCGCGATCGGGGCACCCGCGGCGATCATCGCGCGTGCCGCGGGCGGCGTCCCTCCCACGAGAAGCGTGGAGGCCGGCAGCAGGAGCGCGACCGTCTCTCCCGCGCCGAGGGCGCGGATCCCCTCGGGGCTCGCGTTGTTCAGGTGGTCCGCGCTGCGCGCCCCGAGAGCCACGGCGACCTCGGCGGCACCCGAGGGGCCGAGCTGATCGGCGTGACAGCGGAGCGGCAAGCCGGCGGCCTCCGCGGCCTCTGCCACCGCTCGGAGGTCCTCGACGGTGAAGGCGATGTCCTCGACGTAGACGTCCACCGCGTCCGCGAGGCCCTCGGCGGCGGCCACCGGGATGAGCTCGTCGCAGGCCGCCCGTACCCACTCTCTCGGTTCCATGCCTTTCGGGACGGCATGGCAGGCGAGCAGAGTGACGGTGCAAGTCTGGGGCGCCTCCTCCGCCAGCGCGCGGGCGAGACGGGCCTGCCGCAGCTCGCCCTCGACGGACAGGCCGTACCCCGTCTTCAGCTCCAGCGAGGTGGTTCCGTGATTCGCCATCTCCCGAACGAGCGGGCGGCAGAACGCAAGTACTTCCTGGTCGTTCGCGTCTGCCAGCAGGCGCGCGCTCCGGTAGATGCCGCCCTCGCCGTGGAGGTCGCGGTACGTCGCTCCGGCCAGGCGGGTCTCGAACTCGTCGGCCCGCCAGCCGAAGAACGGCAGGTGAGTGTGGCCATCCACGAACCCGGGGACGATCGTGCAGCCCTGGAAGACCTCGGGGTCCTCGAACGGGAGTCCGTCGGCCGGCCCGACGTAGACGATCTCACCCCGCTCGTTCCAGACGAGCCCTGACTCCCCAAGGACCTGTGGCTCGCCGAGCGCTCTTCCTCGCGGAGGTCGACGACCGACCGGGGTAACGAGCGTCGAGGCTACGACGGCGCCTCCGGTGGGAGCGTTGTCGCTCATGGCGTGCCTATCGAAAAGGACAGGCGGCCCTGGTGCAAGCAGGTCGGCCGTTGCCGAGGGCCAACGCGGGGTCCTAGAGTGGAGCCGCGAGCAGGGGAGCCCGGGGGACCGGGCTGAGAGGCCGGCTGGCACTCGGAGGCTCAAGCGGCGACGCGAACGTCTCCGATCGCCGAGGCCGGCGACCCTTGGAACCTGATCCGGCTAGTACCGGCGGAGGGAGCCACGTGGCAAGCTTGACCGATCGCCTCGAGCGGCTCGCCGAGCGCGAGGCGCCGTCATGGGGCATCCGGCCGGTGCCTGCCGAGCATCGGCGGCTCTCGGGAGTCGACCTCGCGGTCCTGTGGGGAGATCTCTCCGTGGGCCTGCTGGTGATGGTGACGGGCGCGCTCCTCGTCCCGGCGCTCGGTCTTCCGCGCGCCCTTCTCGCGATCATCGTCGGCGGCGTGATCGGGTGCGTGGCCCTCGCGCTCGCCGGCCTCGCCGGCGAGCGCGAGGGCGTCCCAAGCATGGTCCTCTTCCGTCCGGTGCTCGGCCTCCGTGGCTCGTTCCTACCCTCGGCTCTGAATCTCGTTCAGCTCGTCGGTTGGACCGCGGTCGAGTTCTGGGCCATGGCGGAGGTGGCCAACGTGGCATCCCGGCGGGCGTTCGGGTTCGACGCCCACCATTTCTGGCTCGTCGTCGTCGCGGGGGTGTGCACTGTGCTGGCGGTGGGCGGCCCGATCTTGGTGGTGCGCCGCTGGCTCGAGCGGTTCGGCATCTACCTGCTGATCGGCACGAGCCTGTGGATCACGGCGCGGGTGCTGTCGCGGGGCGATCTGGGCGCCATCTGGCACTCGCCGGGCAAGGGCGGCCTCCCGTTTTGGCTTGCGGTCGATCTGGTCGTGGTGATGCCGATCTCGTGGTTGCCGCTGGCCGCCGACTACACGCGGTTCGCGAGGAGCGGGGCGCGCGGGCTCGCCGGCACGTTCTGGGGCTACTTCGTTGGGAACACCTGGTTCTATGCACTCGGGGCGCTGCTCGTCCTGGCTGCCGGGGCAAGCGCGGACGTATTCGGGATCGGGACCTCGATCGCGGCGGTGGCCGGAGGTCCGCTCCTGCTCCTCGCGCTACTCGTCGGCGAGAGCGACAACGCGTTCGCGGACATCTACTCGGCCGCCGTCTCGTCGCAGAACGTCGTGCCCCGCGCGTCGCAGCGGGGGCTCTCGGTCGTCCTGGGGTTGTTGGCGTTCGCCCTGGCTCTGTTCCTGTCCGTCGAGCGCTACGAGGTCTTCCTGTTCCTGATCGGTTCGGTGTTCGTCCCGCTGTTCGGCGTCTTCGCGGCCGACTACTTCGTCAAGGCTCGTCGGCGGTACAGGGAGGAGGAGCTGTTCGCGGGAACGGGCGTCCGATGGCTCGCGCTGGTTCCCTGGGCTCTTGGCTTCCTCCTGTACCAGTGGAGCGTGGCGCCCGGGCCGATGCCGGCCGGCTGGACGGACGCAATGACGATGCTATTCCACAGATGGCTGCATCTCCCGTTCCCGCTGTTCGACGGAAGGCTCGGCGCGAGCATCCCGAGCTTCGCCGCCGCGTTCGCGCTCACGCTGGTGCTCGTTCGGGGACGCGCTCGCGGCAACGGCGGATAGACTGAGTGCCTGACCTGCCGAAACAAGGAGTCCGTGGTGGCCACCTTCGCCTGTTCGACCGATGCTCCCTCCTCGATCCGTGCCGATGTGCTCGTCTTGCCCGTGTACGAAGGGCCCGAAGCCGGCCCCGGCGTGCGAGATGTGATGGGCGTCGACCTCCTCGCGCTGTACTCGGCCGCCAAGCTCAAGGGCAAGAAGGGCGAGAACCTCCTTGTCCCGAACACGGGCATCGCGGGGCTCGCGGCCACCTCAGTGCTGCTGGTCGGTCTCGGCAAGCGGGGAGAGGTGACAACCGACACGCTTCGGCGGGCGATCGGCAAGGTGGGGCCGCAGCTGGCCAAGCAGGCCAGGGTGGCGACGACGTTCCCGCAAGCTGCGGGGCGCGGGATCGAGGATGGCGTTCAGGCGACCGTCGAAGGGCTGCTCCTCGGTTCCTACCGGTTCGATCGTTACAAGTCGGGCAAGGGCGACGACGTCCCTGAGAAGCCAGCCCTGAAGGACGTCACGCTGCTCGGGTCGCCGCGGTGGAACCTCCATGCGATGAAGGAGGCGGCAACGCGCGGCGAAGTCGTGAGCGAGTCAGTCGCCTGGGCGCGTGATCTCGTGAACATGCCGGCCATCGATTGCACACCCGACTACCTCGCCAAGCAGGCGCAGAAGATGGCGAAAGAGGTCGGGCTCGAATGCAAGGTCTGGTCCGAGGTTCAGCTCAAGAGGGGCGGCTTCGGCGGCATCCTCGGCGTTGGCCAGGGGAGCGTGAATCCCCCACGTCTCATCGAGTTGCGCTACAAGGGCGCCGCGGCCAGCCAGGCGCCGATCGCCCTCTCCGGAAAGGGCATCTCGTTCGACTCCGGCGGCTTGTCGATCAAGCCGGCGGACGGCATGGAGTGGATGAAGTCCGACATGGGTGGCGCCGCCTCCATCCTCGCCGCGATGAAAGCAACCGCGCGACTCAAGCCCAAGGTGAACGTGATCGCTGCCGTGCCTTCGGCTGAGAACATGCCCAGCGGTTCGGCGATCCGGCCCGGCGACGTCCTCGTGCATCGCGGCGGCACGACGTCCGAGGTCCTGAACACGGATGCCGAGGGCCGTCTGGTCCTAGCTGATGCCCTTGCCTACCTGGCGGAACAGAAGCCGCGAGTCATTCTCGACACCGCGACCCTGACGGGTGCCTGCATGGTGGCGCTCGGTGAGGAGATCTTCGGCGTGATGGGCAACGACCGCGGGGTCATCCGCAACGTCATCGCGGCCGGCGAGGCGGTCGGCGAGCAGGGGTGGGAGCTTCCCCTCTGGCCGCGCTACCGAAAGCTGATCGACTCCGAGGTCGCGGACATCAAGAACGTCGGCAAGCGGTGGGGCGGCGCGATCACGGCGGCTCTGTTCCTGTCGGAGTTCGTCGGGGAGACGCCGTGGGCCCATCTCGACATCGCCGGTCCGGCCTTTGCGGAGAAGGCCGGGGACTACTGGCCGAAGGGCGGGACCGGTGTGCCGGTGCGCACCCTCGTCCGGTACGTGCTCTCCCAGGCGGAGCGGCCCACCCGACGCCGATGAGGCCGTGACGCCGGAGCATCCAACCGGCCCGGTTCTCGCGGTCTTCGCGCACCCCGACGACGCGGAGATCTCCTCCGGCGGCACGCTCGCGAAGTGGGCGGCGGTCGGTCGCGAGGTGCACCTGCTCATCCTCACGAACGGGGACCGGGGCTCGAACGACCCGAGGATGGACCGGGCCGAGCTGGCGCGGATCCGCAAGCGCGAGTCCGAATCTGCCGCCGACGTGCTCGGGATCGCGAGCGTTCACCTGCTCGATGTTCACGACGGGGAGCTGGAGAACTCGGCGGCGACGCGCGGAGTGGTCGTGCGTTCGATCCGTGAGCTCCGTCCCCGGACCGTGCTGTCCTGCGACCCGACCGCGTGGTTCTTCGATAACCGCTACTACAACCACTCGGACCACCGTATGGCCGGGGCGATAGCGCTCGACGCCGTGTTTCCCGGTGCCGGCAACCCTCACTTCTTCGCGGAGCAAGTTCTCGAAGGCCTTGCGCCGCACGACGTCAAGGACATATGGCTCGGATGGAGCCTCGAGCCCAATCACCACGAGGACATCACGGGACATCTCGAGGCCAAGCTCGCGGCGCTCGCGGAGCACCGGAGTCAGGTCGAGGAGGATGGCATCCGGTTCTTCGAGGAATGGTTGCCGAGGCGGGCGGAGGAGGCGGGCGCGAGGATCGGCGCCCGCCACGCAGAATCCTTTCGGGTGCTCGACCTCGAGTAACGGCCGTCAGACTTTGGTACCCACGGCGAGCCAGACCCGTCGGAAGTCGTTGATGGGGTCGGCGAATCGCTCCTCGAACGCCCGACGCACCTGCCGACGGAAGCTCTCCCAAGACGCGTCGCCGAGCATCGAGCTGACGAATCGCCCCGTGGACCAGGTTTCGAGGCCTTCGACGTACTCGTCGAGCCCGTACACGAAGTGGTACTCGCGGAAGTCGGTGCGGACGCGTCGGAGCCCCGCCCCGATGAGGGCCTCCTCGAGAGCGCCACGGTCGGCGAAACGGTCGCCCCAGGGCACGGCCTGAGTGTGGACGTCGCCGAGCATCTCCTGCCCGACCACCCCCTCCACGAGCTCGAGCCAGGTCCTCTGCAAGTCGTCGGTGTTGCGCTCCGCCCACGCCGAGACCGCGAGCCGCCCGCCCGGCCGAAGCACCCGGGTCATGTCGTGCAGCGCCGTCTGGTATCTGGTGAAGTGCGAGAGCACGAAGCTGGCCACGACGACGTCGAAGGTGCCATCGCGGAACGGGAGGTCGATCGCCGAGGCCGCCGCCAGCAGAAGGCTCGGGCGCGCGGAGGCCCCCACCGCCAGCATGCCGAGCGAGATGTCAACGCCGACGACGAGCCCATCCGACCCCACCGCCTCCCGCGCGGTGGCTGCCGCGATGCCGGTGCCCGTCCCGACGTCGAGGATGCGTCCCCCCGAAGGCGGTCCCGCGAGCGCGACGAGATCCTTGGCGGGTTCGGCCAAGCGCGGTGCGTGCACGCGCTCGTAGGTCTCAGCCACGCTGTCGTAGGAACGCCACTCGTTCATGGGGCGACAGCCTATCGACTGGCGAACCGGACTGCCTCGGAGAGCATGGCTTCCACCGGGGGAGCGGGCCTCGGTCGGCGACGTGTTCGGGCTTGCCAGGTTCCCGTGCCGTTAGGCTTACCTGTGGCGATGAAGACGAGGTCCCTTCGGTAGCCGATGGTCCCGGCCGTCTTGGTCCTCGGGCTCGTGGCGGAGGGGACCGCTTGGTGGGTCGTCACGACGCGGAGCGTGAGCATCTGGGCCTCCGTCGTCCCCGTGGCCGGTGCGATGGGGATCGCTTCACTGGCGCTCGGGCCACCCCCGCTCTACCGAGGGGTTTCACCCGCGATCGCGTGCTTGGCAGGGGTCGCCGCCGGCACCGGGCTCTACGTCGCGACCCGAGGGTTCCTTCTCGCGATCCGAGGATGGGCGCCGTTCCGCGAGCACGCGATCCTCATCTACCTGCGCCAGGGGAGCGTTCCGGTCGCGCTCGCCGTGCTGCTGTCCGTCGGCGTGAGCGCGGTGGGAGAGGAGCTGTTCTGGCGGGGCCTGTTCCGAGCGCATGCCGTCTCGGGGGCGCCGGTTGCGAGCGCCGTTGTGTCATGGGCCGGCTTCGTCCTGGCGAATCTGCCCAGCCTGAACCTTGCGATCGTCGCCGCGGCTCTCGTGGGCGGGGCGGTGTGGACGGTGCTCGCCCTGTGGTCGGGGGGAGTCCTTGCCAGCCTCCTGTGTCACGGCCTGTGGACGGGGCTAATGCTGATGGCGCCTGTGGTTGACGCCAGGAAGGGACTGGCCGGCACGTGAGCAAGGGGCTCCCGGACGCGATCGTCGACGTGCTCGAACGAGGCACCTTCTGCCACATCGCCGTGGAGACGGGCAGAGGACCGCACCTGACGCCTACCGTGTACGTGCTGTCGGGTGAACGCCTGTGGCTGACCACGTCCCGCGAGTCCGTGAAGGGGCGGGTGTGGAGGCTGAACCGGCGGGTGGCGGGGCTGGTGCGGGCCGGCGAGGCGGCGGTGAGCTTCCTCGGACGGGCGCAGACATACGACCTGCTCGATGCGGACACCTGGGAGAGGAGCGTCCGACGCGCTCCCGCTCTCATGGCTGCGAGCGTGCGGTTCACGAGGAAGAACGCACGCTTCTTCGCGGGGTACGCGGTTGATGCGCGACACGTCCCGCTCGCATGGATGCCGCCCGGCCGGATCTTCGCCGAGATCGAGATCGAACGGGCCGCGCTCATCGAGGAGAACGCCGTCGTCAAGACCTGGGGCCGATGGAGGCGGTCGCTTGTCTCGGGCGAGCGGTTTCGGGCGACCGGGAAGAGCGCCGGCGCCCTGGAGGATCTCCCCACCGGAATCCGCAAGGCCTTGGGCCGCAAGGGGCTCGCCGTCCTCGCGGTGCATGGACGATCCGGCGCCGTCGCTCTCCCCGCGGAATGGACGATGGAGGGGCCGTGGTTGTACGCGGCCCTACCTTCGGCGAGCCTAGCCCTGGCCGCCTGCGACGAGGCGCTCACGCCGGCGGCGCTCTCCCTCGATCGCCCATCATGGTGGCGCGCCGGACGGATGGTGGGAGGGATGGTGCAGGGGACCGCGGAGCTGTTCGTCCTCGATCGTCTTCGGTCGGGGAGGTCATCGGCCGCGGAACGGATTGCCTCGACCGGGATCGATCGGGCTGCCTCGGCGCTTCTTCGGCTGCGGCCCGAGCGGGTCGTCTGGTGGCAAGGATGGACGAGCGCTACGGTGAGGCCCGGTGGCCGAGGTTAGCTTCTCGGTGGTGATCGATGCCCCGCCGGAGGACGTCTGGACGGTCGTCGCCGATCCGAGGAACCTCCCTCGCTGGGATCGCCATGTCGCCGCGGTCGAAGGGGTGCCGCTCGGAGGCGCGTCTCAGGGAACTGAGTACCTTACTGTGATGCGGTTCATGGGGGTTCGCGTGCCCGTGCACTGCAGGGTCGTCGAGTGGGAACCTCCCACTTGGGCCGTGATCACCCTGTCGGGGATTCTGGATGCGACCGTAGCCACGCGGATCGAACGCCTTCCGCGTGCGCGCAGCAGGCTTTGGCACGACGTCGACTACCACCTCAGCCGTAACCTCATCGGAGAGCTCGCGGCCCAAAGCGTCCAGCTCTTTGGAGGAGCGTACTTCGCGCTCCGACACGGCACCCTCGCCCAGAAGCGCCAGATCGAGCGGCTGCCGAGGCCCTAGTCCTTCTCGCCTTCCCGCATGCGCTTGCGCTCCGCCCGCCCCGGTCGCCCGACGAAGTAGCCGACGATGAAGCCGAGAACCGCGGCGACGAGGATCACAGTCACGACCCGGGCTCTGGTGGTGAACAGCAGGAAGTTCACCTTCACCGGGTTGAAGTTTGCGGCGGCGAAGATCACGAGGATCAAGGCGAACACACCGATCGCGATCAGCTTTGGAGACGGGCCGCCACGCTCGGCCCCGGTCCCGCTCTCGCCGGCGCCGAGCGGTTCCCCCTCTTGCCTGCTCATATGCTCCTCCAGTGATGGGCCCCCTCGATCGTCGCATATCATCGGCGGCGGTGCTTCGAAGGGTGATGCGTGTCGCAGGGCTCATGGGGGCGGCGGTGGCCGTCGGCGTCGGGTCGTCCCAGGGGCGCCTTGCCAGGCTCGACGAGCAGGCGTTCCGCGCCGTGAACCGCGGCCACGGCACCGGGGCGGATCGCGTGGCTTCGGGGATCACGGAGCTCGGCTCGATCTGGGCCTCGATCGGCGCGGCGGCCACGCTGGCGTCGATCGGTCGAAGGCGGGCGGCCGCGAAGGGCCTGGCGGCCGCGTCCATTGCCTGGCTCGCGGGGCAGGCCCTGAAGAAGGTGTTCCTCCGAGCCCGACCGTACGCAGCGGATCCGAACGGCGTGCGGCTGATGATCCATCCCCCGCGGGCGACGTCGTGGCCGAGCAGCCACCCCGCCGTGCTCCTCGCCTTCGTCACGGTGGCCGGAAGGGAGCTCTCGCTGCCGTTCGAGATGCGGGCGGGCCTGACAGCCCTTGGGGCCGTCGTCGGCCTGTCACGCGTCTACGTCGGGGTGCACTACCCGGCCGATGTCGTGGGCGGCCTGCTGATGGGGCGAGCCGTCGCGGAGGCCGTGCCGTAGAGCGGGTCGAAGGCTACTGAACCTGCGGGCCGTCCCCCGCGCCGGTGCCCGGGGTGGTCCCTATCGGCAACGGCTTTCCCACCGTCGTCCTAGTTGCCTGCGCGATCTTGACCGCCGCATCTCGCAAGGCTGCGCCCGCGGGCGAATCGGGGTCGGCCACGACGATCGGCCTGCCCTCGTCCCCACCTTCGCGGATCGCCGGCACCAGCGGGATCTGCCCGAGGAGGGGCACCCCAAGGGTCTGGGCGGTCTCCTCGCCTCCGCCCTCGCCGAAGATCGTCGTCTTCTCGCCGCAGTGGGGGCAGACGAACCACGACATGTTCTCGATCACACCGATCGGTCGGAGGCTGGTGCGCTCCGCCATCTTGCCTGCACGTTCGGCCACCTTGTGCGCCGCCTGCTGCGGTGTGGTCACGACGAGCATCGACGCGCCGGGTAGGAACGACGTGAGTGAGATCGCCACGTCGCCGGTGCCCGGCGGCAGGTCGACGAACAGGAAATCGAGGTCGCCCCAGTACACGTCACCGAGGAACTGCTCGATCGCCTTGTGAAGCATGGGTCCGCGCCAGATGACCGGCTCTCCCTCGGGAACGAAGAAGCCTATGGACATGACCTTCACATCGTGAACCTGGAGCGGCAGGATCATGTTGTTGAACCCGACGGGCTGGCCGGACACCCCCATCATCCGCGGGACCGAGAAGCCCCAGACGTCGGCGTCCAGCACGCCGACCTTGTGGCCTTCCGCCGCAAGCGCGCACGAGAGATTGATGGTGACGGTCGACTTCCCAACACCACCCTTGCCGGAGGCGACCGCGATCACCGAGATGTCGGTGTCTGCGAAGAACGTCTTCTGTTGTGCCCCCGCGCTGCCGCGGAGCTTCTCCACGAGCTCCGCTCGTTGCCGGTCGTCCATCGGCATTGTGCGAACGTCGACGCGCTCGACGCCGAGCGGCGCGAGCGCGGCCTTCACGTCCCCCGCGATGCGCTCCTCGAGAGGGCAGCCGGCGATCGTGAGCAGCACTTGCACCCGAACGAGGTCGCCGTCGACCTCGATGCTCTGCAGCATGCCGAGGTCCTCGATCGGCCGGCCGATCTCAGGGTCGAGGACGTTCCGGAGCGATCGCCTGACCTGCTCTTCCGTGACCATCGGAGGCTCCTTAGGATTATCCTGATTGGGACGGTGTTTACCGTGGGAATGCCCGAAATCATGATACGGCCGGTGCCTGGAGGCGTCGATGTCGACGCCTAGACCGACGTCCAGGCCGACGCCGATCGAGGTCCACAAGGCCCTCGCGGACGAGACGCGATTTCGCCTCTATCGGTACCTCGGGCTCTCCGGCCGACCGGTCTCGGTTCGGGAGCTCTCGACACGCCTGTCCCTGCACCCGAACACGCTTCGGCCGCACCTGCGACGCCTGGAGGAAGTCGGCCTCGTCGCCGAGGAGGTCCGCAAAGGACCCACGGTCGGACGTCCGCAGACGCTCTACTCGGTTGTGGAGCGCGACGCCAACGAGGGTCGCGACTACCGGCTGCTGGCCGAGGTCCTCGCGGGGTTGCTCACCGGGACACGGGCGCGGGAGCGCGCTCGGGCTCTCGCCCGCGAATGGGGTTCCTACCTGGTTGCGCAGGGCGGTCCCAAGCCGGGCACGAAGCTGCCCGCACGCCGCAACCTCGCGATTCTGCAGGAGGCGATGGCCGAGGCAGGGTTCGACCCCCGGTTCCGCAGGAAGGGACGTCAGATGGTGGAGATCTCCCTGCGCGACTGTCCGTTCCGAGAGCTGGTCGAGGATCACCGCGAACTCGTCTGCTCGGTACATCGAGGACTCGTCGAGGGCATGCTCCAAGGGCTGAAGCCACCGCTTCGCCTGGCCGAGTTCGCGCCCCTCGTCGAACGCTCCGTCTGTCGGCTCGTCGCCCGCGGACCGAGTGGAGAGCCTCAGGCTCAGGCGACCGACCTGACCCTCCGATAGGAGTAGGGGACGTGTCCCGCTCCGCGCGGGAAGTCGGGTGTCGTCGATCTTTGGAGGGTCTTCACGTGCTGGCAGCGCAAGAAACGCACGAAGAGCCAACCGAGCCCGCTTCGGGCGTCGTCGGTGAGTTCAACGAATGGCTGGCGGAGCTGGTCGCCCGAGGCGGGTCCGACCTCCACCTGAAGGTCGGCGCGTCGCCGAAGATTCGCCTGGCTGGCCAGCTGAGCCGCATGGACCATCCGGCGCTGGCGTCGGGGGCGACCGAGGAGATCGCGCGGGCGATTGTGCCGAGCGACCGCTGGGATAGGTTCGAGAAGGCGGGGGAGGTGGACTTCGCCTACTCGTTGGCGAAGATCGGCCGGTTCCGGGTGAACGTGTTCCGCCAGCGTGGGTCGACGAGCATGGTCTTCCGGCGGCTCCGGTTCGGAGGGCCGACGTTCGAGGAGCTGCACCTGCCCGATGTCGTGCGAGTCTTGTCAGAGCAGGTCCGAGGACTCGTCCTTGTCACCGGCCCGACCGGCTCGGGCAAGACGACGACGCTCTCGGCGATGATCGAGCACATAAACAAGACGAAGCAGCTGCACATCGTCACGATCGAGGATCCGATCGAGGTCCTGTTCAAGGACGACAAGGCCTCGATCAACCAGCGAGAGGTCGGCAACGACACCGAGAGCTTCCTCTCGGCCCTGAGGGCGGCGTTGCGGCAGGACCCCGACGTGATCCTGATCGGTGAGATGCGCGACACGGAGACCGTCCGCGCCGCCCTCCAGGCGGCCGAGACCGGTCATCTCGTCCTGTCGACGCTCCACACGGTGAACGCGACCGAAACGGTCAACCGCGTGGTCGACTTCTTCCCGCCCCACCAGCAGGCTCAGATCCGATGGACCCTGGCCGGTGCGCTCCGCGGGATCGTATGCCAGCGCCTCGTGCCCACGGTCGACGACACTCTGGTGCCGGGGGTGGAGATTCTGGTGAACACCGGCCGTGTCGCGGAGCGGATCGCCGATCCCGAGAAGACCGCCGGGATCCATGAGGTGATCGCTGAAGGCGGGTACTACGGGATGACGACCTTCGACCAGTCCCTGCTCGAGCTCGTGCGGTCAGGTCGCGTAAGTGTGGAGAAGGCCATGGAGGCGGCGTCCTCGCCGCACGACTTCATGCTGCTCCTGCAACAGGCAGGCATGGCGATCGGAACTCCCGGCCCCGAGCCCGAGACCGCGCAGGAGCCAGAGACGCCCCAGGAGCCCGGGGGCCCGCCGGGACGCGGGGATCGGTACGCGTCCTTCGTCTGAACGCCCCACCACCTGACGATCCCTGAGGAGGCCCCTAGGCCGATCCTTCGAGGGCCTTCCCCTCTGCTCCGTCGCTGAAGACCTTCCCCGTGAACCCGCTGATCCCCGAAAGCAGTGAGGAGAACTCCATGGGAATGACGAACTTGGTGGACGGCGACGCGCCGATCTGCTTCAACGCGTCGAGATACTGAAGGCTCATGGTCTTCGCGTCGACCGACTGGGCCGACTCGTAGATCTTCGTCAGCGCGAGCGCGAACCCCTCGGCCCGCAAGATCGCAGCCTGGCGGTCGCCCTCCGCGTTCAGGATGGCGGCCTGCTTGTTGCCCTCGGCCACCGTGATGGCGGCCTGCTTCGAGCCGTCGGCCTCGGTGACTACGGCCCTCCTGGTTCGCTCGGCCGACATCTGCCGGGTCATGGCCTCCTGAACCGTCGGCGGCGGGATGATCTCGCGGATCTCTACGTTCGTGACCTTCACGCCCCACCGCTCGGTCACCTCGTCCAGCTTGACGCGCAGGATCTCGTTCATCTGCTCGCGCTTGGCGAGCACGTCGTCCAGAGCCATGTCGCCGACGACCGACCGGAGAGTGGTCGCCGCGATGTTCTGAGCGGCACCGGCGAAGTTGCCGACCTCCAGGACCGACATCTGCGCGTCTATCACCTTGTAGAAGACGATGAAGTCGATCGAGATGGAGGCGTTGTCCTCCGTGATCGCCGTTTGGTGCGGGATCTCCAGGTACAGCTCACGAAGGTCCACCCACACCGCCCGGTCGACAAGTGGGATTAGCAGCACGAACCCCGGGCCCTTCGTACCGATGCAGCGCCCCAGCCGGAACACGACAAGGCGTTGGTACTCGCGGACGATGCGGATGGCGGTCGGCAGGATCAGTGCCAGCAGCGCGAGCACGATCCCCAAGCCGATGAGCAGTCCGATCACTGGTTCCCTCCCTCCGGCCCCGGACTCGCCGAGGCCTCTTGCTCCATGGGTTCCACATCGAGGCGGAGCCGCTCGACGTTCACGACGCGGACTCGCGTTCCCCTGGGAAGCGGGCCCCCGGTGGACCTGGCCGACCACTCCTCCGAGGCGACCAGCACCACGCCCTCCGGTCCGAGGTCCCGCTCGACGACCCCCTCGAGTCCGATCATGCGTTGCGACCCGATCGCGTGGGGCAGGTGCCGTGCTCGTAGGGCGGCATTCACGACCGTGGCGAAGAACAGCACCAGGAACCCGGCCACCGGGACGATCACCCAGAGCGAGACTCGCGCGTTCGGGACCGACGGATCGAACAGCGTGAGACCGCCAAGCACGAGCGTGACGACCCCGCCCACCGTCGCGAGGCCGAGCCCTGGGTGCTTTAGTTCCAGGAGGAAGAACAGCGCGGAGGCGAGCAGCAGGACGATGCCGATCAGCTGGACGGGCAGCAGCCCGAACGTGACGAACGACGCGACGAGCGAGACGATCCCGAGGATGCCGGGGACCGACAGGCCCGGGTGCAGGAGCTCGATCACGATCAGCCCGATTCCCAGGTAGAAGAAGATGAACCCGAAGTCAGGCGACAGCAGGGCATGCAGGATGGCGGCGCCGAGCCCGAGCTTTCGGGTCTCTAGGGTGGCCCCCGCCGTGTGGAGCGTCACGGAGGCTCCGTCTGCCACCTGAACGATCCTCCCGTCGATCTGGTCGAGGAGCGCCGTCTCACTCTGGGCGATGAGGTCGATGGCTTGGATCCGGAGAGCCTCATCCGCCGGCACGCTCACCGAGTCCACGACCGCCCGCCTCGCCCAATCCGCGTTGCGGCCGTTCCTCTCCGCCAGCGTTTGGATGTACGCAGCCGCGTCGTTGGTGACCTTCCGCTCCTCGATCGCGCCGGCCACGCCGACGGGGTGGGCGGCCCCGATGTTCGTTCCTGGGGCCATGGCTGCGACCGGACAGCCCATCATGATGAATGTGCCCGCCGAGGCTGCACGGGCACCCTCCGGCGAGACGTAGCAGACGACCGGCACGCGGGACCCAAGGATCGACTTGATGATGTCCCGCATCGAGGAGTCCAGGCCTCCGGGCGTGTCGATCGTGATCAGGACCGCGGCCGCCTCACGGGCGTTCGCATCCTGGATACCCCCGCGGACGTAGCTGGCCATGAATGGGTCGACAACGCCGGTCAGATTGAGCTTCACGACGAAGGGCTCGGGCGACTGGGCGTGCGCGGGAAGGGCGAGGGACAGGAGAAGGGCCGCCGCGGCGACCCCCTTCCGGACCCGGCGCAGAGGGTTGCGCATGACCGCATCATCCCACCGTTGGCCGATCGACGCGCGCTGCCAGGCTGCGGGAGCGGCGGGCGAGCTCGCTTGCTGGCCACGTGGCATGATGACCGACGGGACGGCGGCAAGCTCCAGGTTCGAAGGCTCCGTATATCGAGAGGGGACACCGTTTGGACGGAGGGCTCGGGGGCCCGCTCCTCGCACGAGAGGAGCAACAGCTCGTGGAAGGTCTCCTTGCGGGGGAGGAGGACGCCGTTCGTGCGCTCTACGCTCGGTTCGCGCGGCCGATCTTCACTCTCGGTCTCAGACTGCTCGGCGGTGCCGAAGCCGCCGAGGAGCTCACGCAGGACGTGTTCCTCACCGCCTGGCGGAAGGCAGGGCGGTTCGACGCCGGCCGCGGTCGGCTCTCGACGTGGTTGATGACGATTGCGCACAACCTCGCGGTCGATCGTCTACGGCGGGAGAACGGCGTGACGCGCCCGACGCTCGTCCTCGTGGACGAGGTGCCCGAGGTGGCCTTGCCCGGGGAAGAGGAGCCGCTGATCGAGCGCGACCTGGCGATCCGCGCGCTGGAGTCTCTCTCGGACGCCGAGCGGAAGCTGCTGGCCCGCGCCTACTTCGGGGGGCTCACGGCCCGCGAGATAGCCGAGTCTGACGGGATTCCGCTCGGCACGGTCAAGACGCGGCTCCGTACCGCGCTCATCAGGGTGCGCCGAGCCAACCAGGAGAAGGAGCGTCCGTGAACTGTCTCGCGGTTCGCGAACACCTTCCCGAGCTGGCCATGGGAGTACTCCCCGAGGGCGAGCTCAGAGCCGTGGAGGGTCATCTCCAGTGGTGCGCCGGATGCCGCAAGGAGGCGGCCGAGCTCGGTCAGGCGGCCGCCACGGTCGCCTTCGCGCTCGCACCCGTGCGGGTGCCGCAGGGCCTCGGCGACCGCGTGGTGAGCCGGATCCGGCACGCAGCCGGGGCGCCTGGCACGAAGCGACGCACGCAGGCGGTCACCGCGACGGTCGTTGCGGCGATGGTGGCGGTCGCCGGGCTTGGATGGGGCGCGATCATGGCTGGCCGCGCCGACCGGCTCGCCGACCGAGCCCAGCAGGCGGAGCTGCGGCGAGCCGAGCAGCTCGAGAGGTTCCAGCGTGCCCTCGCCGGGCTTCAGGTCACCATCGGGACCCGGCTACCGGATGACCAGACCCATCTCGGCCAGCTCGCGCCTACGCCGGGCAGGGTGGGTGGGGGCGCCGTTCTCCAGCTAGTGTCGCCCCGCAAGATCGACTTCGTGATAGTGATCGTGAGCGGGCTGCCGGAAGGCAAGGGTGCCCTCCCGTACAGGGTCGAGCTGCGGAACGCGAATGGCGACACGCTGAGGTGCGGCCGGATCACCAAACTCGATCATCACGGGCGGGGGAAGGTCTTCCACCAGTTCCAGAACCGCAGTCTGGCCGGCTACTCCAGGGTGTTCGTCACCAACGCGTCGGGCCGGGTCGTGCTGAGAGGCACCGTCGACCAGACTTCCGCTTCCTGAGATCCTGCCCCGCTACTCACGCTCCAGCTCCGGGTTCGGACAGGGCCCTCGCGAGGAACTCCAGGCTCTTCGGGTACCGGTAGGCGATCCCGCCGTGACCGGCTTCGAACAGCTCGAGCGTATGGGTCACGCCGATCCTCTCGAGCTCCGCCGAGACGGCGACGGCTCCAACGTCCAGGAACCACTCGTCCTTGGTGCCCGCGTCGAGCCAGATCGCCGTCATCGAGCGCAGGGCGTCGGCGTGGCTCGAGACCATCCTCACGGGGTCCTTCTCCAGCCACCGCCGCCATACCTCGTCGATCAGAACCCCGGTCCGGACGTCGAACGGGAGTCGCACGGTCCCGTCGGGATCGGCCGAGTAGCAGGCGGCCATGCACCAGCAGTTCATGAGCACGCCGTCGTGCTTCTTCGTGCCGAACGGCCGCGAGCGGGCGTCCTCCCAGAAGCGCTGGTAGGAGCCCCCGTACTCATCGCGCAAGATGCGCACCGTCTCGCGGAAGTCGGGCAGGTAGCAGGCCTCGAAGAGCGCGTCCCCCGAGTGCGAGGCCAACGCGCCGAAGACATCCGGGCGGAGCATGGGCACGACCATCGCTCCGTAGCCACCGCTGGACTTGCCCTGGATCCCTCGCCGCTGGCGCCGCGCCTGGGTTCGATACCGCTCGTCCACGAGCGGCACCACCTCGTCGCAGAGGAAGTCCAGGTAGCGCCCGGTGCCGGGGGAGTTCAGGAACTGGCTCCCCCCCAACGAGGTCCAGCAGTCCACGAAGACGACGATCGCCTCCGGCGCCCCGCCTGAGGTGAAGAGCTCGTCGACCATCTCGAGGTAGGTGGGACGGAAGGCCTCCCGATTGCGCCACATGTCGAGCTGGCCGGTCAGGCCCTGGATCACGTACACGGACGGGAATCGGCGGTCCGAGTCGGACTCGTAGCTGGGAGGCACGTAGATCCAGAGCGGGCGGACATGCGGATCTTCGAGGGGGTTCCCTCGGAGAGCCTCGCTCTCGACCAGAAGCTCCTCGAACCTGCCCGCGTACTCGATGGTCCAGGGCTTCACGTTCCCGTCACCCCCATTGGCCTGCTGGCCGGTTGCCTTCCGCGAAACGCGGATATCATGCTGCCGAATGGCCGAAGTGTCAGAAGTCGTCGGCATCGGCCTGGCGGGGGGCCAGGGCGTCCGAGCCCGGCCCCTGACGCTGAAAGCGCCCGGCTACCTCCGCTCGAAGGCCGCGATGGCGTTCCTCGGCCGTCGTCTGATCCGGTGGGTGATCCAGATCCTGTCGAGCGAAGGCATCAAGGACTACTACATCGTCGCTCACGGCAAGGAGAACCGGTACCAGATCAAGGTCATGATCGGGTACGGGGAGGGCTTCGGCGTCGACGTCAAGTACTCGCCGGTCAAGTACGACGCCCTGACTACGGGGAGTGCCGACTCGACGCTTCGCATGCTGGAGTACTGGGACATCACGCAGCCTGCTCTCGTCTTCCCCACGGACTCGATCATCGACTTCGACCTGGTACCGATGCTCCGCGCCCACGTCGAGCACGACGCCCTCGTCACGGTCGCCGCCATGACCCGAGAGCCCGACGAGGTGGCGGAGAAATACGGTGTGCTGCTCACCGATCCCCATGGGCGGATCACCGACTTCGTCGAGAAGCCGACGCTCGCGGAGCTTCGGGAGCACTTCCACGCTCAGAGCGACGACGAGTTCCGTCAGATGCCGCTCATGACGAACGCCGGGTTCTACCTGATCGACTCGATGGTCCTTCGAGAGGTCGCCAACGAGTCCGAGGTCCGTAACCTGCGCGGCCGCCGCCTCGACTTCGGGAAGGATCTGCTGCCCTGGCTCGTCGGCCACGGCTACTCCGTGTACGCGCACCCGGTCCGAAGGATCGGCGATCTCGGGAACGTCGAAGACTACCTGGATACGATGGTCGCCGGGCTCCGGGGTGACTTCGAGGCCGTGGACCGGCTTCTCGGTCCGCCCTTCGACGCGGAGAATCACGTCTGGATCGCCCCCGAGTCGCTGGCGATGCGGGACGCTACGAGCGGCCTGACACTCGCCGAGAAGCTCGCGGAAGGACTGGTCACGATCGGGCCGGCGGTGCGCATCGGGCGCTTCTGCGAGATCCATCCGGGTGTCCGCATCAGCGAGTCGAACCTCGACGACGATGTCGAGGTGCAGCAGGACGCAGTGGTCGTTCGCTCGCAGATTCGAGACGGCGCGGTCATCGGGGCGTCCGCGCATCTCTCCGAGGTCGTGGTTGGCTCGATGAGCGAGATCCGCTCGGAGCCGTACAACCGGACCACGCTCGAGCACTTCGTCGCTCTCGGTGACGAGGTCGTGGTGTATCCGGGTGTGCACCTGGCGGACCGCGTGTCCGTCTATCCTCGGTTGAAGTTGCCCGAGGGGATCGCCGTGCCCGCCGACGTGGAGGTTACGGGTCCAGCCGACGTCCTCAGGTACCTGTAGATGCGGTTCGGTCTAACGCTGCCCCACTACGACTTCTCCCTTCCTGGCGGGGAGCGCATCTCGTTCTCGAAGCTGGCCGAGTGTGCCCGGTTCGCCGAGCGGCTCGGGTTCGACTCGGTGTGGGTCTCCGATCATTTCTTCTACTCGCTCACGCGGTACGGGGCTGGTGAGGGGCTGCAGGGCTCGCTCGAGCCCATCACCACGCTCGCCGGGCTGGCACCGCTCACGGAGCGCGTCCGTCTCGGAACGCTCGTGCTGTGCGCGCCGTTTCGGCACCCGGCGATACTTGCCAAGTCGGCCACCGCGCTCGATCTGCTCTCGGGCGGGCGCCTGGACCTCGGGATCGGGGCGGGTTGGTACGAGGACGAGTTCGCCGCGTTCGGGTACGACTTCTCGACCGTAGGGGGTCGGTTCGGGTTCCTCGAGGAAGCCGTCGAGGTCCTGGACCGGCTGCTCCCCGGCGGCCCGGTCAGCCTGAGCAGTGAACACGTGGGGCTGAGGGAAGCATTCAACCATCCGGTCCCGGCCCAGAAGCCCCGGCCACCGATCTGGATCGGCGCCAAGGGTGGAGATCGGGCGTTGCGGCTGGCCGCCCGCCACGCCGACGGCTGGAACACGGCCTGGCGCTGGACGCCCGAGACTTACGCGGAACGCGTCAGACGGGCTCGTGCGATCTGCGAGCAGGAGGGACGGGACCCCGCCACGCTGCGGCTGTCGCTTGGGCTCTACTCGATCGTCGGCGAGGACGCAGGCGACCTCGCCGCGCGATTCCGAACGATGCAGCGCTCGATGCCGGTGGGTGTCCTCGACCGCGAGACACTGGGCGTCTTTGCGGCAGATACGCTGACCGGCACGCCCGCCCAGATCCTCGACCGGCTCGGACGTTTCGCCGAGCTCGGTGTGGAGGAAGTGATCGTGGCGCCCGCGCCGATCCCGTTCGCGATTCCGGATTCCTCGATCCCCGAGATCCTGGCGGCCGAGGTCCTCCCGGCGGCGCGCTCGCTGTAGCGGGGAGTCAGCTCAAGCAGATCATCGGTAGGTGATCTTCGTATACGTCTCGAGCTTTCGGAACTGGTGCTCGGCCTCCACCCACCGGACCGTCCCCGAACGCGACCGCATGACCAGTGACCAGGTTGTCGCGCCGTCCGGCCGGTACTTGACTCCCCGCAACAGCGACCCGTCCGTGATCCCGGTGGCGGCGAAGAACACGTCCTTCCCCGCGACGAGATCATCCGCGGTCAGCACGCGATCGAGGTCGAACCCGCTCGCCTCAAGGCTACGGTGCTCCTCGTCGTTGCGGGGGTACAGCCGGCCCTGGATCGCGCCACCCAGGCACTTGAGAGCCGCCGCGGCGATCACGCCCTCGGGTGTGCCTCCGATGCCGAACAGGAGGTCGATGCCTGAACGGCGCGTCGTCGCCGCGGCGATGGCCCCGGCGACGTCGCCGTCCGAGATGAGGAAGACCTTGGCTCCGATCCCTCGGATGCGCTCGATGATCTCCCGGTGGCGGTCTCGGTCCAAGACGACCACCGTTACCTCCTCGGGTCGCTTGCCCTTGGCTTTGGCGACGAGGCGTATGTTCTCTTCGGGTGAGGCTGTGATGTCGATGACGTCGGCCGCCTCAGGCCCGGTGGCCACCTTCTCCATGTAGACGGCCGCCCCGGGGAAGAGCATCGTGCCCCGCTCGGCGAGCGCGAGGACCGAGAGGGCGTTCGGCTGCCCGGCGGCCGTAGGCCGGGTTCCGTCGATGGGGTCGACGGCGACATCGACCGACGGCCCGGTGCCATTGCCGACGACCTCCCCGTTGTAGAGCATCGGCGCCTCGTCCTTCTCGCCCTCGCCGATCACGACGCTGCCCTGCATGGATACGGAGTCGATCATGAGCCGCATGGCGTCGACGGCCGCCTGGTCGGCCGCGATCTTGTCGCCCCGGCCGATCCAACGACCCGCAGCCAGGGCGCCCGCCTCGGTGACGCGGGCCAGCTCGAGAGCGAGGTTGCGGTCCGGTCGCTGCTCCGTCATGGGGTGCACCTCCTGGATGGACTACGGTCGCGTCCATGCTACGCGCAGGTTGGACGGCGGCTCTCTGGAAGAGCCCCCGAGTTGACGTCGACCGAGGGCCCGGCGCCGACTAGCTGCGGCGCGACCCGGTGATGCTGCCGGAGAAGCGAGCAAGGTACTCGGCGGCCGAGAGCACGGTCACGACCGCCGCGGCAAGCATCACCCACTGGTCTGGGTACAGGGACCCAAACCGGTCGGGGGTTCGAAGGATCGCCATGAAGATCGCGAGGAACTGAACGTTGGCCTTCGCCTTGCCCCAGATAGACGGCCGCACGATGATGCCGTCGGCGGCCGCGATCGCTTTGAGCCCGAGGATCAGGATCTCGCGGCCCACGATGACGATCGCGATCCACGCCGAGGCGCGTCCGACGGCGACCAGAGCGACCAGGACGCCTGACACGAGCAGCTTGTCCGCCGTCGTGTCGAGGAAGCTGCCGAGCGTGGTGGTCGCCGACCACCTTCGTGCGAGGAACCCGTCGAGGAAGTCCGTCGCAGCGGCGATTGCGAACAGGGTGGCCGCGATGCCGTAGGCGTGCGAGACGGTGCGTCCCTCGAGAAGGAGCCACATCACGACGGGAACGAGGACGACCCGAACGAAGGTGATGCGCGTGAGGAGGGACGCTGACCTGGCCTCGCGTTCGTTCACGGCGCCCCCCGCCTCGGTCCCGATGCTATCAGCGGTCGGTTGCGGAGGCGGCCAGGGCACGCACGGCCGCCGCCGACTCCGACTTGAGCGACTCCTCCGCGAGCCTGCGCGCGGCGTCCAGCTCCACGGCGCGAACCGCGCGTTTGATACGGGGCACGGCCGGCGGGCTGGCCGACAGCTCGCGCACGCCGAGGCCGACGAGGATCGGTACTGCCGCGGGGTCGGCCGCGAGCTCGCCGCAGATGCCGACGGTCCGCCCGAATGGCTCCGCGGCCTCGGCGGTCATCCGAATGAGCCGGAGCACGGCAGGGTGGAGGGCGTCCGCGAGGCTCGCGACCCGCTCGTTGCCACGTTCGGCGGCGAGCGTGTACTGGGCAAGGTCGTTGGTGCCGATCGAGAAGAAGTCCACGTGGGGGGCGAACGCCCACGCGGCGAGGGCGGCTGAGGGTACCTCCACCATGATGCCCACCCCGAGCGGGGCGGTCACCCCGATCTCCGCCTCGACCTCGCGCCGCACGTCGTCAAGGATCTGCTTGGCAGCGAGAAGCTCGTCGAGCGTCGTGACCATCGGGAACATGACCTTGATGGGGTGATCGGCGGCGACCCGCACAGCCGCCCGTAGCTGCAGCCGGAGCAGGTCGGGCCGGGCCAGACCGAGCCGGAGGCCGCGCACGCCGAGGAAGGGGTTCGCCTCGCGCGGCATGGGGAGGTAGGGGAGAGGTTTGTCCCCGCCGACGTCCAGGGTGCGCAGGATCATGGGCCTTCCCCCGAGCGCTTGGGCCATACCGCGGTATGCGACCTCCTGCTCCTGCTCAGTCGGCATCTGCTCGCGCCCGAGGAACAGGAACTCCGTCCGCAGGAGGCCGACGCCCTCCGCTCCCGCGGCGACGGCTGCGGCCACGTCCTCGGGCTTGCCCAGGTTCGCGAACACCTCCACGCGAGTGCCGTCGTGGGTAACTGCGGGCTCCGTGGCCTCGGCTCGCGCCTCGGCCTCGGAGGCCTGGAATGCCTCAGCCTTCGCCTCGGCCCGGGCTATCTCCGAGGCGTCGGGGCTCGGACGGACGGTGCCGGCCTCGCCGTCGAGGACTACTGTGACTCCCTCGGCGATCTCGAGAAGATCAGACCCCAGTCCCGCCACCGCAGGGATGCCGAGCGAACGGGCGAGGACCGCTGAGTGTGAGGTGGGACCGCCGAGGGCCGTCGCGATGCCGCGCACGACGTCGGGATCCAGGCCGGCCGTGTCGGCGGGGGTTAGGTCTGTGGCGACTAGCACGCCAGACCCCAAGAGCGTCGGGGCGCCACGCGTCGCGCCCGACAGACGCCCGAGGACCTGTTTGCCCAAGTCCTCGACATCTGCCGCTCGGGCGCGGAGGTAAGGATCGTCGAGAGCGCGCCACGCCTCGGTCGTACGATCGACGGCCTCCGTCCAGGCCTCGGCGGCGCCACGCCGGTCGTGGAGGATGGCGGTGCGGACGGGAGCCAAGAGCTCCTCGTCTTCGAGGAAGAGCAGGTGCGCGTCGAAGATGGCCGCGCTTTGCTCGCCGGCGCGGGCGGCGATGGAGTCCCGCGTCACGCGGATCTCCGCCCGCGCTGCATCCAGAGCCGCCGAGAGTGCCGCCCACTCCTCCGCCGGCTCGCCGATTGGTCCGCTGGGTGCTTCCACATCCGGAGGCCGAAAGTGTCGGACTGGGCCGACCGCGACGCCGGGCGAGGCCGGAAGGCCGGCAAGCACTCCCTCCACCGGGACGGTCGCGGCGACCGGAGCCGGGATGGCCATGGCTTCTGCCGGGGCGTCTCCGAAGCCTTCGGCGGCCAGCTCCCGGATGGCCATGACGGCCTCGGCCGCGTCGGGCCCCTCCGCCGCCACCTCGATCTCGTGGTCTTGGAGCACGCCCAGTGTGGCAACGGCGTTCAGGCTCCGCGCGCTGGCCGGTCCTCTCCCGGTCGTCAGGTTCGTGACGCGGACGTCGGCGTTGAAGCGCCCGGCCGTCTGCACGAGCCGGGCCGCCGGCCGAGCGTGGAGGCCGAGCGGGTTCTGGACGAGCAGGCGCACGATCGCGGCAGGTCCCGACACGGGTGCCGCCGGGATCGACGCGGCGGACGCGGCCTGCGCCACCTCGGGCGCGCCCAGGTGGGCGGCCTTCGGCGCGAGCGCGCCCCGGGCCTCGTCGGCGACCTCCGACAGTGGGCGCCCAAGCCGGGCGGCGACCGCCGCCGCCACGGCGCCCTCCACGAGCGGGGCCTCGCAGAGCAGCACGCGATCTCGTCGGTCGGCCGGAAGCATGTCGACGGCCATCTCGGCCGACAGAACGGCACTGCCGAGATCCATCAGGACGAGGACTCCATCCTCGGACCAGGCCCGCTCTATCGCCCCGAGCACGAGCACGGCGTCGGTCCCAATCGGGCGATCGGGGAGGTCGAGGCCCCCCACAGGCTCGAGAAGGGCGTCCTCGCCGCCCATCTGGCGTGCGAGCTCCACTACCCCCTCGGCCAGCTTGGGGGAGTGCGAGACCACGACTATGCCGACCATCGGCCCTTTGCAGACGCTCGCCGGCCGCTACGCCGGCGCTACGTCGCCCCCCTTCTCACCCGCCGAGACCGTAGGCTCTGTACAGCACCTCAACCGGATGGACCGATGGGACCCCGGTGGCCTTCTGGATCTGCCAGCGACAGGTCTCGCCGTCGGAAGCCACCAGATCCGGGCGCACATCCTCGACCTGCTGGAACACGGGTGCGCCCACGGCCATGGCGATGTCGTACTTCTCCGCCTTCAGGCCGTAGGTTCCGGCCATGCCGCAGCACTCGGCATCGGTCTCTTCCACCTTGAGCTCCGGGATCAGCGCGAAGAGATCCAGCGCCGGCTTGCCCATCCAGTGTCCCATCAGCTGGCACGGCGGGTGGTAGGTCACGGTCATCGGCAGCGGCTTGAAGTCGGTCTTGAGCTCGCCACGCTCGTGGAGCGCGAGCAGGAACTCACAGACGTCGTAGGTATGGGCCGAAACCGTCTTGAGATCCTCGTCGTCCTGTAGATCGAGCATCTCTCTGGCCTCGCGCTTCAGCATCAGTCCGCAGCTCGTCGACATGGCCAAGACGTCGTACCCACGGTTTGCATAGGGCAGGAAGCTCTGAGTCAGCTTGCGGACGTAGCTGCGGGCATCGTCGAACAGCCCGTTGGACTGGAGGGGAAGTCCGCAGCACTCCTGCGGCGGTATCAGCACCCTCAACCCGTTGTGCTCGAGGACGGCCACGGCCATCTCGCCCAGCTTGGGTTCGAAGTAGTTGACGTTGCACCCGTGGAACAGAACCACGGCGCTAGCCGCGTCCTGGAGAGGGGTATGACTGCGAGCCCAGGACTGGAAGGTCCTGCCTACGAATCGGGGCATTGGTGCCTCGTGGTGGACCTTCACGGTCTTCTCCACCAGTCGCCTGAGCGGCTGGTTGCCGAGGAACCAGTTGGCGACCGGCGCAAAGGGCGTCCCCACCTTGCCCATGAGGGTGGTGCGAGCGATCAGTCGGTCGCGCAAGGGCACGCCACGCTCCGCCTTCATCGCAGCCCTGGCCTTGGCGTTGATCTCGGCGATCTTCACACCCTGAGGGCAGACGAATGTACAGATCCCACATGCGGAGCAGTAGTCGAGGGAGGCGTCGGGCGAGCCCTCGCCGGTCCGAAGGCGTTCGGCCTGCGGTCCCACGTATTTCGGTCCCGGGAACAACGGCGTGACGTTCGAGACGGGGCAGAAGGTCTCGCAGATCGTGCACTTCACGCAGTGATCGAGGGAGCCACGGACCCACTCCATTGTCTCCATCACGACGCTCCCTCCAGGATCTCCGATGCCGCCGCGAACCCCGTGGCGATCGCCAGGCCGTTGCCGGAGTGCTCTCGCCACGGTTCTGCGCCGCCGAGTACCGCCCCGACGGCGTAGACGTTGCCGAAGGCCGGATTGCCATCGGCATCGACCGGCCGCAAGTGCTCATCGACTGCGAGGCCCGCCCGTGCCATCGGATGGTCCTCGAAGTAGCCGGGGGAGAACCGCAGCGCTTCCACGTCGGGCACCCCCGCGACTGGGAGACCGAGCACGGTCTCGCGAACCTCCCCGAAGGAGTCGAGGTTGATGGCCCCGGTCGCGAAGCCCCCGGTGGCTAGCACGAACGACTTGGCTGCATAGGTGGTGGGCCGGTTCGCGGAGGCCTGGACCACCAGCGCGTCCACGGTTCCGTTGCTGGTCTCTGCGCCGACCGCCGTGGGTCCCAGCACCAGCCGGCCGCCTGCGTTGCGGAAGGCCTTGCGCAGGGCGCGGAACAGCCGGATGCCGGGTACGGAAGGTGGCAGGGAAGGGACCTCGAACACGGGTCGCTGGAGGACATCTTGGAGCTCCTGCCACACGGCGCGGTGATTGTCGAGGCCGAGAACCGATGGGAATCCAACCTTCTCTTCGGGTTGTAGCTGGGGCAGGAGCTCCGCCGTCACGGCCTTCCGGAACTCCGGCCTCTCGAACTGCCGGGCGTACTCCAAACAGGTCACGTCCGGCTCCTGTCCGGGATCGGACAGCTGAATGCCCCGGGCTTCAACGGTCGCGCCCGAAGGCAGCTTCGCCCGACAGAGGTTCTCCGCCAGATAGGCCGGGTAGAAGCTCTTGAACGCCCGGAGCCCGACGAACACGAACCGTCCCCCGGCGCGGACATCGCTAGCTGCCATGGCCTCGGGCACGATCGCGGTCGGCTTGGCCGCCCCGACGGCCGTGGGGACGAGCAGGTTCTCGTCGAGCGATCCGACATAGCCCAACCCGGGAACCTTCTCGCGGAACCATCCGATGCTCGCCGCCACGGTCTCCGGAGAGATGCGTGCGTACGGGTGGTCGGCGTGCGCCGCGGCGAACGCGGGCAGCGCCTGGGCCGGGCTTTCCACGAGCTCCGGGTCGTAGCCCAGAACGTCGATGGTTGGGGGAGCAAGGTGCGTGGCGCCGACCCCTTGGGCCACGAGCACCGTCCGAAGGCCACCCTCGGCCAGCCGAAGGGCGGCCGTGAGGCCGGACAGCCCCGCCCCGAGCACGACAACGTCGGCGCTCACGTCTTCACCTCCTCTCGGGCTGAGCCTTGCGCTTCGTCGGCCGGCAGGTGTCCCACGTTGAGGGTTCCCTGGTAGATCCACTCGTCCAGCCTGACCTGTCGGAGCTGGTCGCCGTACAGGGCGGGCCGAACCCCCTTCCACCTCTCCTGAAGGAAGTCGAGCATGGAGCGGTTGGCGACCGACGAAGAGATCTTCTGAAGCTGGTGGAGGATCCCTGTGGCTCGGTAGATGCAGAACCCACCCTGGCACGGCCCCATCCCCAGGCGGAGGAGACGCCGGATGTCATCCAGGTTCGTGGTGGGTCGGCGCAGCATTGCGGCTTCCAGATCACGGCGAGGAACGAACTCGCACTCGCAGATGAGCTGGTCCTGGTGAAGGGTCTCCTCGCGCTGGGCGACGCGTGCGCCGAGCCAGTAGTAGCGCTTCTCCTCCGAGTCGGGGAGGGGCTCGTCGGCGGTTCGGCACGGCCGCTCGACGCCGAGCTCCCCGCAGACGGCGTCCATGGTCTCCTCGGCCATGAGTCGTAGCGTGCAGAACTTGCCGCCGGTGATCGTCACGAACCGCTCCACCCCGTCCCGCGTTCGGTGGTTGAGGAGCGCGTGGGCCCGGGTCACGTCGCGGGTGTCGGCTTCGGCCTTCTCCTGGTAGAGCGGACGGACGCCGCCCCACACGCGGAGGGCGCGAGCCTGACGGAACCCGGGGACGAGGTTCTCCCCCGCGCTAAGCATCTTCTGGACCTCTTCCCGCGTGATCTCCCAGTTGTCAGGGTCGGCCACCTTCTGGTCGGTTGTCCCGATCACTGCGACGCCTCGCGCGGGAACGATGATGTCGCCGTCGGAGGGCATCGAGCAGCGGTTGACGACGGTGTTGACCAAGCGGTGGTTCATGGCGACCATGATTCCCTTGCCCGGGAACACGGTCACCTCGCACCCGGCCATCTCCGCGATCTGCCCGGCCCAAGCACCCGAGGCGTTGACGACGAAGTCGGCGTCGATCTGCACCTCTTCGCCCGAGCGGTGGTCTTTCACCACGGCGCCCTTAACCGCGCCGCCCTCGACGATCAGGCGAAGGACCTGGTGGTAGGTGAGGATCCGCGCCCCGTAGGCCTCGGCGGACCTGGCGCAGGCCCACACCATCTTCCACGAGTCGAGCGACCCATCGGGCACGGCGAACGCCCGTGTGATTCCGGGGTTCACGCGAGGCTCCTTGCGCAGGACCTCAGCGACGGGAACCTCCTCGCAAGGGACGTCGGTGGCGCGGCATCCCTCCACGAACTTGTCGGCGAACTCGGGGTCGTCGATCGGGGTCGTGAGGAAATACCCTCCGGTGTCCTCGATGACGTCGGCCGCGATCTTGCGAAGGATGCGGTTCTCGTGGATGCACTCCTCCGCCGCCTTGGGGTCCTTTACCACGTAGCGACCCCCCGAATGGAGGAGCCCATGGAACCGGCCCGTTGTCCCGGTGGCGAGGTCGCCACGGTCCACGAGGGCGGTGGCGAACCCACGCATGGCCGCATCGCGCACCACGCCGAGTCCGGTGGAGCCTCCTCCGATGACGAGCACTTCAGTCTGCAGCTTGCTCATAGCGCACTTCCAGGGCTCGTTGGATGTCGGATCCAAGCCGTGAGCGCAAGCGGAGGCTCGCTCCTGTCCATGGACAATGTGCGGGCGCCTTTGCGAACGCTCATAGGCCAATCATCTCACTGGGTAGATGCCGCGTCCCCTCCACGATTCGCTTTCTCCCCCTTGGTTGAAACCGACCAGGGGGCCGGCGCACG
>Ga0299915_10000565_pt1 | contig 27802 bp, 29 predicted proteins | sample RVTome_13_FD_200263 | JGI IMG/M metagenome (GOLD analysis project Ga0299915, IMG submission 200263) | Soil microbial communities from uranium-contaminated site in the Upper Colorado River Basin, Wyoming, United States - RVT92D227 (version 2) ...
GGATTTTGCGCAGGCGAGGCAAGTCTATATCTTCCCAACTATGGTCTCGTTTCTGTACCAGGATGGGTATATCAACCTGCAAGAGCATCGGCAAATCATTCAAATCGTTGCCCAGCCCAACCGTTCTTATCGCTCCCCACATTTTGCGATATAGACCGCTTAGAATTTCCACCGCTTTTCCTTTGCCACCACCTCCCATAACGTGATAAAGCCGTCCCCCATAAGACCAGTTGAGACCCGCTTCTCCGAGCCTTGCCAGAAACTCACTCACGTCCTTGGAGGTGATACGAGATTGCTTCGCTTCGCTCGCAATGACTACTGGTTCATCGTATTCTCTTTGTTTGGCTAATCTGGCAAATTCCAGACTTAAGCCGGTTATTTCGGCCGCTTCAGCAGCACTCATATCCTCAAAGCCTTTGACGCGAAAGTCATTCTCTCCGCCAATTTTGGCCAGTAATTTCCTGACCCTACTATGAGGGATTGCCAACTCGATGGCCAGAAGGTCGTCCACAGCCTTGTGATAATCAAACGGAAATGGGAAATAGGCGCGGGGGATGAAAATGGCGCCTCCGTTTTCCACTACAAAAGGGTGAAACAGTCCCAATTCACGCCGATATATCTCCTGCTCCGCCCTGGTCTTGGCCGAGCAAAATATGATAGGTATGCCGTTTTTCATAAGTTGGCTTATTGCCGCCAGTGATTTTTCGTAGGAGTAGGTCTTGGAGTCTAGAAGGGTGCCGTCTAAATCAGTGAATATTATCTGTTTCATCGCGCCTGGCTCTTCCCATCTTCTCATTGATGAGGATTAAGTTTCGTAGCTCGAAATAAATGAAAAGTGCCTAGACATTGAATAGGAAAGTAGCTACATCTCCATCCTGGATGATGTAATTCTTGCCTTCTGTCCTGAGCAGACCTCTTTTTCGCGCCTCAGCGATATTGCCGCAGCTTTCCAAATCACTATAGTTGATAACCTCAGCCCGGATAAACCCCCTTTCCATGTCGGAATGAATCTTGCCTGCCGCCTTTGGTGCCGGAGTTCCGCCGGGGATAGTCCAGGCCTTCAGCTCAGAGGAGACTGTGGTGAAGAAAGAAATCAGCCCCAGAAGACTATAGGAGAGGTCGATAACCCGGTCCAGCGCCGGCTTGCTCAGTCCCATGGCTTCACGGAATTCCCTGGCTTCAGCGTCGCTGAGCTGAGCTAACTCCATCTCCAGCTTGCCACAAAGAGCGACTACGGCAAACTGGGGGCAAAGGGCACGTATCTCACCTTCCAACTGTGAAGCTTGTGGTATCTGCTGCTCTCCGATATTGAGGACCACCAGCATAGGTTTGGCGGTAAGGAATTGATAGTTGGCCAGCATTTTAAGTTCTTCCCTAGCCAGGCCTTGTATTCTTATCGGTCTATCTTTCTCCAGCTCCGCCTTAATCTTCTGAAGCAGAATTTGCTCCTTCAAATAAGATTCCCGCTCTCCCGCTTTGGCGGCCTTTAAGCTTGCCTCCAGTTTTTCCAGCCTTCTCTCCATAATAGCTAAATCGGACATGGCGAGCTCCAAATCTAAAGAAGCCATGTCTCGTGTTGGGTCTATGCTTCCTTCAGGATGGGGGACCTTGTCATCTTCGAAAGTCCGGACCACCTGGAGGAGGGCGTCAGCGGTAGTCAGGTAGTTCAGGAGTTCTCCCCCTGTTCCTTCCTTGCCGAAGCTCTTGATGGAACCGCCGATATCTATGTAGCTCACCTCTGCGGGGACAGTTTTCTTCGGCTGGAATACGCCTTCCAACACTGATAGTCGGGCATCGGACACTTTGGCCACGCCGATATTGGGAGCCAGGGTAGGGGAATAAGCGGCAACCTCAGCCTTACCTCTGGTCAGGGCATTAAAGATAGTTGTTTTGCCACTCTCAGGTATCCCGACGATGGCAACCTTCATATATTAACCCCCAAAGGTAGCCCGATTAGGGCAACCTTCATATTCATATCCTAGCATATTCTGGCTTTGGGCAATTGATCGATACATTTGTCATTCCAGGCCTTTCATCCAATGTCATTGCGAGCGAAGCATGGCAATCTCTGGCCCATCCCCCGAGATTGCTTCGGCTGGCTTCGTCAGCCTCACAATGACGGAGCGGGCTGTCATTCTGAGTCGAAGCCCTGAGCATAGAGAAGGGGCGGCGAAGAATCTTGTGCCGTCCAGGATGGGCTCCGCGAAGAACTCTTCGCCTAGCTCATGGCCGAGTTTAGGGAATAGGGCGGGGACAAGGCCCGCCCCTACGAATAAATGTAGTGGCGGAGTTCATGTCCGCCTCGCTCTGAGGGGCACAAGCCCTGCCAGGAAAAGCAGGTGCTGTGGTAGAATACGAGTGAAATGCTCTACATTCTTCACGGTCAGGACGGTTTCTCCCTTAGCCAAGCTTTAGAGAAGATCAAAGCTGACTTGGGCGATCGAGAGATGGTCGCGACTAGCACCACCAACTTAGAGGGTCAACATCTAGCTTTAAGTGAACTTAGAAATAAATGTGGTGCAGCTCCCTTTTTATCCTCACATCGTCTGGTTATAGTTGATGGCTTATTAGGGCGCTTTGAGGCAAAACAAGGCAAGCCCCGGTCTGGCAAAGGGCAATCGGGAAACGGGCTGGGAGAATGGGAAGGCCTGGACTCTTACGCCAAGCAAATGCCTGAAACGACGGTGCTGGTGCTGGTCGATGAGGAAGTGAAGGGCAATAATCCTCTATTGAAGAAGCTTTCACCATTAGCTAAAGTGATGGCTTTCCCCTTGCTGAAAGGCGAGGCTCTTAAAGCCTGGATACGGCGGCGAGTGAAAGGAGAGCACGGCGATATCACCCCTCAGGCTGTCAGTCTGCTGGCTGAACTCATAGGCGGCGATTTATGGGCAATGGATGGTGAAATCAAGAAGCTGCTTCTTTATGGCCAGGAGCGTCCTATCAGTGAAGATGATGTCAGGCAACTGGTAAGTTGTAGCCAGGAAGCTAACATCTTCGCTCTGGTGGACGCCGTGGCTGAAGGTCGGACCGAGTTAGCCCAGCGGATACTTCATCGGCTGTATGATGAGGGTGTGGCACCGACCTATATTCTCACTATGATTACCAGGCAATTCCGCTTGATAGCTCAAGCCAGAGAGTTGAGGAAGGGTCTATCCCACCTGCAAGTTCAGGACAGGTTGGGGCTGAAACAAAGCTATGTGGTGGATAAAACACTGAGCCAGGCCAGACTGTATGACTTCGAGGGCGTAAGGCGAACTTACGATGAGCTCCTGCAGACCGACCTAGCCATCAAAACTGGCAAATACAGCGACAAATTAGCCCTAGAACTCCTGGTTACCGAACTTGCCTGTCTGAATCCAATAAGGAGGGAATAGTGATGAACGAGCAAGAGAATGTACAGGTAGTGCAAAAACTGTTTGCGGCCTTCGGGCAAGCTAACATTCTATCTGCTCTGGACATTTTGGCAGAGGATGTAGATTGGCAGTCACCGGTAAGGCGATCCCCACCCAGCCAAATTTCATGGGCTAAACCCCGCCACGGGCGCGCCGAGGTGGCAAAATCCCTTACAGAGCTCTCCGAAAAAATGCAAATCGAACTAATGGAGACGTTGGAGTTCACCGCTCAGGGTGACCGGGTAGTCGTCGAGGGGAGGAATCGTGGTAGTGTGAGGTCCACCGGTCGCACCTACGAGCACGATTGGGTGATGGTGTTCACTGTGCGTGGGGGTAGAATCGTCACACACCGACACTACTACGACACTGCCGACATACTGGTGGCATTTCATAGTGCGTAGGCTTCCCATTCTCCAAAGGCACAATATGCGATCCGCGATACCGTAATTCGTATTGTGTCCCTGGAATCCATTCGCGGGTTAGCAGATTGGCTGAACTGCTAAAATAGGATTGTGGCAGTAAAGCTGATAGCCAAGAAAGGCTCGACCTTCCATGATTTCCCCTACTCTCACCCCGAACGGAAGTGCTTCCATTGCTGGATTATTAATGTCACGCCGCCGGGTCCCAACCAATGTGTTCATAAGTGTATCTACTGCTATGCCAGAGAAGCTATCTACTCCAATTACTCCGGGGACACCCTGATCTATAACAACCTGCCTGAGTTGGTAGAGAGGGACCTTAGAAAGCTGACTTTGTGCCCGCCGATTTCACTGTCCAATATCTCCGACCCCTGTCAGGACATACCTGAATTGAAAATAGAGGTCAAAAGACTGATACGGCTTCTTATGGACCATGGCGTCTCCTTTTTCATCACCACCAAAGGCGACCCATCCTTCCTTCTGGAACTGCCTGGCTTTGTCGGGTATAAGCCTAAATTCATAGCTATGACCATCGAAGGGACTCCTGAAGTACTCGGCCTTCTGTCACCAGGGGCGCCTTCTTTCGATGCCAGGGTAGCTGCTGCCGCCAAGCTATCTGGTATGGGCATAAATATTGTCATTCGCCTCGACCCCGTTCTGGTGCATTTATTCCAGGCCCTTTACGGCGGTTCCTGGCTTGGAAAGATAGCTGGGTTGGTGGATGTCTTTGCCGCCGTGGGAGCCAAACATGTCATCGCCAGCACTGGCAGGCTATCCAGGAGGCGCTCTGCACTAGCCGATCGTGAAGGAACGAGTATATGGCAGCGGATGTACAAAGTTATCTACAGCCAGTCGCCACTGGCAGCCAGCAGATTCGAGCAGGAATATGTCTACGAGACGCACTGGTCGGGCGGAGGCTATCGTCTGCGCCGGGACTTGAGGCTCGGCTTCCACCGGAGAGTGAAGGAACTGGTTGAAGACAGGGGAATGACCTATGCCACCTGCCAGGAACTCTCCGCTGAGGAAACTGATTCCCGGGGAATCCCGCACTGCGAGGGGTTACCGGTGCCCTTTGCCCGAAGACAAGCCGATGGCAGATTCGAGCCTATCAGGGGTTGCACCGCTAACTGTCATGTCTCTTGTCGAGAGCTATCCACACCACCGTGCGGGCAATGCGAACTGATGAGTTGCGAGCCACTGCGCCTCAAGAAACTAAACTTTGAATCAATGACTCTGGGGGCATAATGCCTGACTTCTGGGAGGCTTAACTATCATTGTCTCCGCGGGAACTGGAGGGAGGAGTAAGGAACCCTGCTAAAATACCCCCCTGGGCATTGCCCGTACGGTCGCCGACGGCAGATTGACAGTAGGGGGAGCGTGTTATACCATTAGTCTAAGCCAAATTCTCTGGGAAGACCGGACAGTTAAACAGATGCAGGACCACAGAATGAAGCGTCAAACATCAGGTGGCGGCAGGCAGAAGTCGAACAGTCAAGCGACGTATCTAAGTTTACGGCAATGAAGATCAAGGAGGTGTCCAAATGCTGGCGTTGACTGATAGGATAAGGCAGACGGTTGAACAGGCAGCCAGGGCTATGGATGAATACAGGCAGCGACTCGGCGAAGTTCTTGTGGAGGAAGTGGAGAAGATCAAGCAAGAGGCTGAGCAGGAAGCAGCCGGTGTTGTTACCAGGGCCCGCCAGACGGCGCAGGAAATCATAGGCCAAGCGAAGCTGGAAGCAGAGGCACAAGCAGCGGCGTATCGTAATGAAATGAAGCTGAAGGCCGAGCAAGAGGCGGCGGCCTATGCGGTTTCGGCGGCGAAAGCGGCTGACCAACAGTCAGCGCAGGTGGTAGAGCGAGCAAAACGGGAAGCTGCGGCGGAAGCCGCCGCTATTGTCGTGGAAGCGAGAGAAACAGCTGAACAAATCCTTGTGGAGGCTGAAGCCGCAGCCAGAAGGCAAGCTGCGGAGGCGAAGCAGCGGGAAGTAGAACGGATAATCAGTAAGGCTAGAGAGGAATCAGCCAAGATTGTCACAGGGGCGAAACAAGCGGCTGACGACGAAAGGGACGAGATACTGGCTAATGCCCAGAAAGAAGCGGGCACCTTGATGCAAAAAGCCGACAAGGAGATGGAAGAAGCGTCCAGGGCTGTCGCCGCGCTAAAGGAAAGCGCCGAACAGGAGATTATCCAGGCAAAGCAGGAAGCACAGCGGGAAGCCCAACAACTCCTGAACCAAGCCAGAGAGCTGGGCCAGAGACACGGTGAAGAAAAGGCACAAGCAATCATCAGTGCCGCCCTGCAAAGATCGCAAAGTATCATCAACGAAGCCGTAGAGAGTGGCACGAGGAAGAGGGAAAAGGAATCGATTGAGGTCATAGCCCAGGTAAGGCGCAAAGCAGAAGAGGAAGCCAACGAAATCATTGCTGCTGCTAAGCAAACCGCGAAGCAGATTATCTTCCAGGCGTTCCAGCGTTCTTTAAGTACCTTGTTGGATAAGGGTCAGTCAGCGCAGGAGGGGGTGGAGGGTGCAGAGGATGGCGAAAGACAGCACGCTGGAAAAGACTAAGCCACAGAATATCTCTGATTTTAGAGGCAAACTCTAACGATTTGTCAGCTCCACTACTGTGACACCATAGTCTCCTTCGCCGTAGTCACCAAGGCGATATGATTTGACCAGAGGATGCTTGGCTAGCGACTCATGTACGGCGCGGCGTAGTTTTCCCGTCCCTTTGCCATGGACAATGCACACAGAGGGCAGGCCAGCCATAAAGGCATCGTAGAGATATTGGTCAAGCCGGTCCAGGGCTTCTTCGACGCTAAGACGGCGCAAAAGCAATTCCCTGTCTACTGTTTTCATTGGAATTGTTTAGTAGCATCTCCCTGTCATTCTGAGCCCTTCGCTTTGTGTCATTCTGAGGGAGCGAAGCGACCGAAGAATCTCGCTCAGGATAAACTCCGCGAAGAATCTAGACCCTTCGCCATTGCTCAGGGTGACAAAACAAACAACCCTTTCATTCTGACTTGATAAACTCCAGACGAAGGATTTCTTTGCTGGCTTCGGCAAGCTTGATTCTATCATCAATGCGCCAGCCTACTACCCAGATGATTTGTTGAGGGGTACAGACAATTGGGATACGGCCTCGCCAGGAACGCGGTATCTTGGCGTCAACCATAAACTCGTGGAGCTTCTTGGGCATATTCATACCCAGGGGCTGAAATCTGTCTCCGGGGCGACGCTTACGGACGCAGAGATTCATTCCTGTTTTCTGTAAGTCGAAATGAGCGACGAGATTGTTTTGACAGGTCCTCTCGCTTGTGCTGGTAGCGCCTCGCGATGACAGAAAAGATACTTGCTCTCGAACTATGCTGGCCAGCACGTTCCATCCCGGGAAGGCTGTCTTACCGGGCACTTTGAGATGGAATTCGTCCGGCAGCGGAGGGAAAGGACAGGGAGGGAGCTCAGATTGCCACGCTTCGCTCGCAGTGACGGACAGGGGGGGGGCAATGACTGAGCGGTGTCTGGTAATCGCAAGCTCGTCATATCCTCCCTGGCAGATAAGGCTGTGGGGGAGAGATACTCTCTTGCTGGGCTGTTTATTCAGCAGGCTCCTTGCTGCCTCAATATGGCTGGCTTCGATGTCTCGAACATCCCCGGCTAGCTTGGTCACAGCTACTCTCAACAAGTGCCTCTGCAGGGCTATCGGTAGGCTGGCAATCTGTTTTTTGTTCAGGTAAATGGTGTTATTTTCATGCGTGGCTACTGTGTCCCACAACTCAGAGACTTGCTGTTCAATGAAGGCGTTGTCTTCCTTGGCGATATCAGCCAAACGGAGCAGGGCCTGGTCAATGCTCGGGTTATATTGTCTGAGCAGAGGCAACAAGTGGAGGCGAAGACGATTTCGGAAGAAGGAAGGTGACAGGTTGGAGGAATCAGTACGCGGCTCAAGCTGATGTTTCTGGCAATAACTTGCTGTTTCCTCTCTGGTAATGTCCAGAAGAGGTCTTATTACTAAGAGATTGCTTCGCTGCCCCTTCGCTACGGTTGGGGCTTCAGCTGGCAACGACATTCCCTGGCTGTCGTACGCTATAGGCGAGCAAGGGGCCAAACCACACAATCCGGTAATGCCTGTTCCCCGTAATATGTGCATCAAAATGGTCTCTACCTGGTCATCCCTGGTATGACCTATGGCAATTCGTTGGGCTCCGACCTTTCTGGCTACCCTGGCAAAGAAGGCATAGCGCAGTTCCCGGGCAGCTTCTTCAAGAGAGCATTTTCTTTCGGTCCTGTAGGCAGCTACGTCCTGCCTATCAATAGTGATGGGAATGCCCAGCGAGCCAGCCAGATTGGACACGTATTCAGCATCAGCCTGGGATTCAACCCCCCGGATTTCATGATCGAGATGAGCTACGTGAAGTTTTATCCCCAGTCTCCTTCGCCATTCTACCAAGACATGAAGTAAGCATACTGAGTCGGCACCACCTGAGACGCCGACAACGACTGGCTCGTTGCGTAGAATCAAGCTATACCGCTGGACAAAATCTAGAACCTTCGACTCTAGGTCAGTCTTGTTCATAGGGTTTGCTTCCTTGCTCTGCCCCTCATAACTCTAAATAAACCCAAATGTCAAAATCCGAATGACAATTGAAATCCAAATGCTTGAATGCCAGAAATACTTCTTCTGATTTGGGTTTTGGGCTTTGTCGTTTGTTGTTGTCATTTGCCTTGCCCCGCCCAGCTAACGCTGGTAGGAAGTGTCGTTGAATGTCACCAAGCGGGCTCCATAATCCCGGAACTCAAGAATGCTTACTCCACCAAGGTCTAATTTGAATTTGATGAAGTGGTCCAGAGGCAGATTTAAAGCTTTGAGAATGATGGCTAAGGTAACGAAGTAATGACTGACTACTACCGCCGTAGCGTCTTTGTTCACCTCAGGTTTGGTTTTGTGCTTTTCTAGCAGACCTTCAATAACCTTCCAGGCTCTCTGCTGCAAGTCGACAAGACTCTCTCCATTGGGCAATTTCATTGCTTCTCCGTCCTGCCACCATTTTAGTAAGAACCGGCTGAACGTGGTACGTAAATTTGAAATAGATATGCCTTCCAGATCACCAACTTTAAGCTCCCTAAGCCCTTGATCAATCTCTACGGGCAACTGGTGCTGGCTGGCTATGACTTCAGCTGTAGCTACAGCTCGCTGCAAAGGACTGGAGAGTATAGCAGTAATTGGCTCATTCTTGAGGAAAGCCGCCAGCCTCCTGGCCTGCTCCAATCCGGTCTCATTCAGTTCGATATCGCTATCGCCTCCCTGAACAAGCCCGTCCTTATTCCAGTGAGTTTCGCCGTGCCTGACTAAAATGAGCTTCAAAGGGCCTCCTTAGATTGCCTCGCTTCGCTGAGTTCGAGAGATATAATTATGGGCTAATTCTACCCGCTCATTATAGGTGGGATGGTCATAAAATAGAAGTTTTGTCCAACGGCTAGGTTCGGCCTCGGTTAGATTCTGGTCGGTCAGCTTAGTCATTAAACTAACAAAGGCCTGAGGGTTATTGCTCAACGCCAATGCTGTCTCGTCTGCTGCTATTTCTACGCGCCGATTGTACCAATTGAGTGCTGGTTGTAATACTAGGATGAGAATGGCTAGAACGAGAATTAGCCAGGGAAGGCCAGCGATATCACTTATCCCCTGGAAGGAGAATAATACCACTCCAGGTCTCAGGGCTAGATTGGCTAGACAAAATACCAACAAGAAGATGGCTGCGTGGATTCCTATGAGTTTGGGAATATCGTGGTGGAGACGATGTCCTAGCTCATGAGCCAAAGTTACCTCTATTTCGTCCCATGAATATCCCTGGAACAAAGTGTCGCTGAAGATAATACGTCGAGATTTGCCCCAGCCGCTTAGCATGGCGTTAGCTGTAGTGGCTTTGCTGCTTAAATCCATGGTAAGGCACTCTGCAATATCAACTCCCGCTTTCCTGGCTAAATTCACCAATTTTTCCTTGAGTCCTCCTTCTTCCAGGGGTTTCAGTTTGAAGAATAGGGGTATAAGGAAGGTGGGCGTTAGCCAGGTGAGGATTAAGGTGACTAGGAACATAATCACGGCAGCAACGAGCCACCACAGCGACGGGAGATGCCCTACAAGCCAGTAAACGATGATAATCAGACATAAGCCTAGCAATAGTTCCAGGCCCGCGGCTTTAACCTTGTCCCTTAGCCAGCTCGCCAGGTTTTGCTTTGATAAGCCATAACGATGAGGCAAGGTAAAACCGTAGTGGTAGGTCAAAGGTGCCATTATTACTCCATAGCCTGCTGTCATGATCAGCAAATACAGGGCTGCTGACCATGGGGAAGGAAAAACAAAAGGCTCGCCAGTGTAGTTGAGGCAGGGGTGAGAAGAAGGATCAGTAATAAGATAAGCCCTATTCCGAGCTCGATAAAAGAGCCGCGCCGCAGTAGCCTGCCGTATTCTCGTGCTTTCTGCTGGCGCGCCGGGTCAGGAGCAATGTCCCTTAATCTCTCAAGATCTTCCCCCAGAATCGCACCATGTCAAGCTAGAATGAACTCAAGCTCCCCTCTGACCTAGGATGCAGCAATGCTCTTTTCCCTGGTTACCATGACCTTCTCTATCTTCATTCCGCGCATTTCAGTGATAACGAACTTCAAATCCTGGTACTTAAAATGCTCCCCCTGCTTTGGTATCCGACCAAGATGGCCGAGAATAAAGCCGGCTACAGTCTCATAGTCGCCGCTGGGCAAATTCAGCCCCAATTCCTCGTTAGCTTCCTCGACCCTGAATCCTCCATCCAGTTGAAAGGTGCTGTCGCCGGTTACAATGAAGTCCTTTTCTTTGCCCGTTAGCTCGTCATGAATATCGCCGACAATCTCCTCAGTTAACTGTCCCAAGGTAACCATTCCCGCAATACCCCCGAACTCGTCTACCACGATCACTGCATGGTATCCGCCATCTTTCATCTCGGGCAGGAGTTCTCCCAGGCGTTTACTTTCAGGGACAAAAGGCGCTGGGCGCACTAAATCGTCAATGACGCTGTCTCTGCTGTCAGATTCATCGGTTAATTTCAGGAGCACATCCTTGGCATGCAATATACCCACCACGTCGTCGGTGTTATCCTTATACACGGGGAAACGACTGTAGCGTCTTCTGGCATAAAGCTCCAGAAAATCCTTTAGGGTTGTCCCTTGCTCCACCCAGGCGATTTCCGTTCTGGGCACCATTATCTTGCTCACGGGGGAGTCGGTGAATTCAAACACCTTGTGTAGCATCTCTGCCTCATCGCCCTTCATTACTCCTTCAGCCTCACCTATACTGATAGCTGTATGAAATTCCTCCTCACTGATGGTCGGCTTGGGAATTTCGCTCTCCCCGACTAACCTGGTAAGCCTGATCCCGATATGATTCAGGATGTACACCAGAGGATAGAGGAGGGTAGCGATTACTTCTAGAGGTTTAACGTATCTCAGAGCCAGTCTTTCTCCGTAACGAACTGCCAGGCTTTTAGGAACAAGCTCAGCGAAAACCAAGGTTACTATAGTGATCACAATGGTAGCAATTGCCACTGCCCAACTCTGCTCTCGGATTAGTGACACTGCTATGATTGTGCCCAGAGTGGCTACTGCCGTCTCAAAGAAATTGATCCCCAAAAGGACTGTAGCCAAAAATCTCTCCGGCTGTTCCAGAATCCTTGCCGCCCTTTTGGCGGAAGGGTGCCCACTCTGGATCAGATGTTGTAGACGCAGCTTCTGCATACCAATAAAAGCAGTCTCAGCACTGCAGAAAAAAGCGGCACACCCAAGACAGAGGAAAAACAATATGACAAAGAGGCCGTTAATGGTCACCCTAAATGCTCCTGTGAATAGACGCTGTGTGAGACCAGCTTACTACCGGTCTCAGGCAGGGAAACAGGAACTGCCTCAGCGTTGAAGAGGAAGACTGAAAGGGCTGGGCAAACTGGAAAGGCTGATAAAAGCCAACTACTGTCGTCATCCACCTATTACCACCCCCTGCATCCCCTCCCCAACTGCATTGACCATGTTGCTATCATTAAGTTTGGCTGTAATCCACATTATATGGAGGTATGATAGCATTAGCTAGCAAACCTGTCAAAACCCACATAGTGGAAGTTTGTTACTGCCTGTCATTGTGAGGAGCAGAGCGACGAAGCAATCTCGGTGGATGCATTTAGAGTGCCACGCTCCGCTCGCAATGAAAAAAAGAATCAAGTGGGCGCAGTGGGGCAAGACGGAGCCCAGAATCACAATGAATGGCTCGTCACCCTAATGTGCCTTAACGGTAATCTTCAGACTATCTATTTTGCCTACGCCCTTTAACGAAGAGACCAAGCCAGTTATTGTGTTGGTGAAAATCTCCTTAGGGAAGGGGGTAAGGGGAAGTTCATTCCCGTTGACGATAAGCTTGACATCGCCCTGCTCCATATACAGTTCCATGTCCCGTATATTTCCGACTCCTTTCAAGGAAGAGACTGCCCCAGCCGCAGTGCGAGCCAAAAACTGTTCGGCGAAGGGATTGAGTTTGATGGATACCTTGTTGACTGCAAGCTCTGCCGCAAGGTTCTTGTTCATTTTATACCTCCTGGTCCATAACTACGTTGTTTAATATTGATTTTCTGTTCAACAGGAAATCAATATTTGGCGACATCTTAATTCTTCTTTACCTCCCCTTCTTTGAACTTTTGATAGGTCTTGATTATTTCCTCCACGGAGTCTTTGTCTTCCAAAGTTGTGAGGTCTCCTATGCTGGTATTATTAGCCACGGCCTTCAAAACCCGCCGCATAACTTTGCCACTTCTTGTCTTGGGTAGCTCTGCGACAAAATGAACCTCATCAGGAACTGCTATAGGCCCTACCATTCTTCGCATGTGCCCAGCAATGTCTTTTTTCAGGTCTGGAGAAGGGTCAACACCTTCTTTGAGCCTGGCAAAGATGACGATGCTCTCGCCTTTCACCGGGTCCTCTTTGCCCACAACTGCTGCTTCAGCTATTTGAGGATGCGAGACAGCAGCATCCTCTAGTTCAGCAGTACCTATTCTATGCCCGGCCACTTTAAGTACCTCATCAGCCCTCCCCAAGACCCAGAAGTATCCATCTTTGTCCTTTACTGCATAGTCGCCGGTATAGTAAACGCCAGGAAACCGCGACCAATAGGCTTCCTTGTAACGTTCGGGGGCTCCATGTATGCCAAGGAGCATCCCAGGCCAGGGTCTCTTTATTACCAAAAACCCCCTTTTCTCCGGTGGCACTGTCTTGCCATCCTCACCAACTACATCAGCCTCCACCCCCGGCAGCGGTAAAGTTGCTGAACCTGGCTTCAGAGGCATACACTCTATTCCAGGGCTAGGTGAAATCATGATGCCACCGGTTTCAGTCTGCCACCAGGTATCAACAATGGGACATCTTTCACCACCGACATGGCGGTAAAACCAGAGCCAGGCCTCGGGATTAATGGGCTCTCCCACGCTCCCCAGAAGCTCCAGACTGCTGAAATCATGCTTTTTTAGCATTTCCTCTCCATATCTCATGAACATCCTGATGGCTGTCGGTGAGGTATAGAATATGGTAACCCCATATTTCTCGATAATATCCCACCATCTCTCAATTGTAGGATAGTCGGGAGCCCCCTCATAAATTACCATGGCTGCCCCATGTGCCAGCGGGGCGTATACTATTGAGCTATGCCCGGTGACCCAACCGACGTCAGCAGTGCACCAGTAGACCGATTCCTCTCGAAGGTCGAAGACCCACTTATAAGCAGAATAGTTCTGGACTAGATAGCCACCAGTACTGTGGACAACTCCTTTAGGCTTGCCCGTGGTACCTGAGGTGTATAGTATATAGAGGGGGTGATTTGACTCTACTGGCTCTGGTTCTACAAACTGCGCTGCACTCTCAAGCAGGTCATCCAGCCACGATTCCATTGGCGACTTTACGGTGACTGGAGAGCTGGTTCTTTTAACTACAATAACCTTCTCCACCGAGGGGCACTTTGTTAAGGCCTCATCGGCTATACTCTTTAGCGGGATTATCTTCCCCCTCCGAAATCCCCCATCGGCAGTTACTAGTAACTTGGCTTGTATATCATTGACCCTGTCAGCCAGGGCTTGAGCACTGAAACCGGAGAAAATCACTGTGTGAATAGCCCCAATCCTGGCACATGCCAGCATGAAAATAGGCAGCTCTGGTATCATCGGTAAATATAAGGCAACCTTGTCCCCATCACCTACACCACAGCTCTTTAAGACTGAGGCGTATCTGTTGACTTCACGATATAGCGTGGAGTAGCTTAAAACTCTAGTATCTCCGGGCTCACCTTCCCAATATATAGCGACCTTACTCCGGCGCCAAGTCTTAGCATGACGATCCACGCATATATATGATGCGTTTAATCTCCCCCCTACAAACCACCTTGCAAAGGGCGGCTCCCATTCCAGCACTCTATCCCAGGTCTTAAACCAATCTAGCTGACGTGCTTGTTCAGCCCAGAACTCCTCTGGCTCTTCCAGGGACTTCTGATACATATTGAGGAATTTCTTCAGAGGAAAATATCTGGACTCAAACGGTAATGATAGCTCAGCCATAACTTGACATCCTCCAATTATTCTTGCCGGGACGCTCTAGGAGGAGAAACTCACCCTTCCTTTTTCAAGCCAGCACTAGAATTCAACCAGCACTTTGCCATCTTCAACTTTAACATTGTACACCGTAAGGTCTTTGGGCGGCTTGAGTGCACTGCCGAGCCTAGACATCAGCCCTCCCTTTAACCAACGCACCACTCGCCCATTACTGATATCAAATTGAGAGCCGTGCACAGGACAAGTGACCACAGTCCCTTCCAGTTTACCCTGTGATAAATCGCCCTTCATATGGGGGCAGCGATCGTCAGTGGCATAGTACTTATCTCCAACCCTGGCCAGGAGGATTTCGCGCCCCTCTGCAAATACCTTTTTCATTGTTCCGCTTTTCAGTTCTTCTGCTTTGGCTACCTCTGTAAACTTACTCATAGAACATCCCCTTTCATAAATCCTAGCTATTAAGCGAATTGTTGCCTATCAGCCTAGACTACCTTCCGGAATTTCTCTTTGGGAGCGCCACAGATAGGGCACACATCAGGAAGAACGCCGTCGGAGACATACCCGCAGACCTGGCAGACGTAGTACTCGGTCTCTTCTTCAGCCATCGTATGCGCCAGCGCCTTCTTATAAAGCTTAGCGTGCCCCTTCTCCACATCGCGGGAATAACCCAGGACCGTCGCCACACTCGTATTACCTTCCTCGGTTGCCTCCCTAATGAATTGAGGATAAGTGCTGACAGCCAGGTTTTCCCTCTCAAAGGCACTCTCAAGGTTCTCCTGGGTGCTGGACACAGCGTCCAGAAGGCGGAAGTGATTGAAGGCGTGGACTGACTCAGCTTCGGCGATAGCACGGAACAGTCTCGCCACCTGAGAATAGCCCTCTTGCTCAGCCTTCATGGCAAAAGCCAGGTTCCTCAGATGAGCCTGGGACTCGGCCACAAAGCCAGTTTTAAGATTGTTCAGGGTCTTTGTCCCTTTGACGCCTGAAACCTCATGAGGGACGAGCTTCTCTGCCTCGGCACCACAGACCGGGCAGCGTTGAGGTTTGTCGGTGCTAAGTTCTACATGCTGACAATTAGTGCACTTCCACATATTGTTTACCTCTTATAAACTTAGTTCTTTCCCTTAGCGAGGTACTTCTCAGGGTCTTTGTCGAAAGCCTTCTTGCAGCCGACAGCACAGAAGTAGTACTTCTTCCCTTTATACTCGGAAGTAGCTGCTGCCTTACTTTCCTGTACCTCCATCCTGCAAACCGGGTCTATTGCCATTGGGCACCTCCTTTCCCTAGTTGCCAAGCCTAGCTGGTTTGAACCTTCTTAAACGGAGTGAGTTGGATACCACGGTGATAGAGCTAGCCGCCATGGCTGCTGCGGCCAGCATGGGATTTAGGAAACCATACTCACCTAGAATGAAATGAAGCCCGGACGGTACACCAGTTTTCCCGAAGACAAGATACAATACTCCGGCTGCTACTGGAATGAGGGCAGTATTGTAAGCGAAGGCCCAGAAGAGGTTTTGCTTGATAGTCCTCATGGTGCGCTTGCTCAGAGATATTGCGGTCACCACTCCCATCAAGTCCCCGCTAATCAGGGTAATATCGCCAGTCTCCATGGCGACATCCGTACCCGTACCAATAGCGATGCCGATATCTGCCTGGGCTAATGCTGGAGCATCGTTAATGCCATCACCCACCATTGCCACCACCTTTCCCTCCTCCTGCAGCTTCTTGACTTCTCCAGCCTTGTGCTCAGGGAGCACTTCAGCCAGGACACGGTCAATGCCTGCCTCGCGAGCAATAGCTTCCGCCGTGCGCCGATTGTCCCCGGTGAGCATGGCTGTTTGAATACCCATCCTGCGCAGCGCCTGGACCGCTTCTTTGGCACCTGGCTTCAGGGTATCAGCCAGGGCAATGATTCCTGCTACCTCGCTACCCCACCCCAGAAACATTACTGTCTTACCTCCTTCGAGGAGGTCAGCGGTCTTTTGCCCCAGCCCATTCAGGGAGAAGCCTCGCTCCTCCATCAGCTTAAGGTTGCCCAGGAAAAGCTTCTTGCCCTCCACCAAAGCCTCGACACCCTGCCCCGGGATGGCGTTGAAATCGGAGGACGGAGATAATTCCAGCTTCTTGTCCAGGGCAGCCTTGATCACAGCTTCGCCCAGTGGGTGTTCTGAACTCTGCTCAGCGGAAGCAGCTAGTCGGAGGACTTCCTCTGGGGAAGAAAAGGGGGCAGCGACCACGTCCGTCACCATGGGCTCGCCGCGGGTGAGAGTGCCTGTCTTATCCAGAAGAACGGTGTTTATCTGGTGGGCCCTCTCCAGGGCCTCGCCATTCTTGATCAGGACGCCGTGCTCAGCCCCCTTGCCCGTACCAACTATAATAGCGGTGGGAGTAGCCAGCCCCAGGGCGCAGGGGCAGGCGATGACGAGCACAGCAACGAAGTTGAGGAGGGCGAAAGTGAGGGCTGGAGCTGGCCCCACGAAATACCAGATTACGAAAGTCACGATGGCAACGCCAATCACCGCCGGCACAAAGTAGCTGGCGATGACATCAGCAAGACGCTGAATAGGAGCCTTGCTTCCCTGGGCTTCCTCCACCATTCTGACGATACGAGCCAGTGTTGTCTCTTTACCCACCTTGGTGGCTTCAAATTGAAAGCTGCCTGTCTTGTTAATGGTGGCACCGATAACCTCATCGCCTACATTTTTCTCCACAGGGATGCTCTCCCCGGTAATCATAGACTCATCAACGCTGGAGTAACCCTGGCGCACTATGCCATCCACTGGTATTCGCTCGCCAGGACGCACCAGGATAAGGTCACCACCCCGAACATCTTCAACAGGCACCTTCCTTTGTTCGCCTTCACGGATAACTAGAGCTGTCTTCGGCTGCATACCGATGAGCTTCTTTAATGCTTCTGAGGTCTGCCCTCTGGCTCTGGCTTCCAGAAAACGGCCAAGCAGAACCAGGGCTATAATCATCGCTGAGGTATCGAAGTATAAATGGGGTTCCATCATCCCGGCGGCAAAAAGACTGGGGAAAACAACGGCTATCAGGCTGTAGAAGTAAGCCACCGAGGTACCTACCGCGATCAAGGTATTCATGTCGGAAGTCTTGTGTTTCAATGCCCCCCATGCCCCTCGGTAGAATCGCAGGCCGGCCCAGAACTGCACTGGCGTGGCCAGGGCCCACATTAGATAGGGCTGGCCTGGAAAGGAAGGGGTGAAACCCAGAATCATGATTATTGATGCGAGGATAACAGCTACTATGAATCTCTTTCTGACAGCCCGAATCTCACGCTGGGCAGCAGTGGTCACATCCTCCAGAGCCTGCACCTCGGGGCCAAGTTCATAGCCAGCGTCTTTTACCGCTCGCCTCATGTCAGCCGGCTCCGTTCCTTCCAGATACTCCACGGTAGCCTTATCTGAGGCCAGATTAACGCTAGCCGAAATTACCCCGGGCACGCTGGACAGAGCTTCCTCCACCCGGGCAACACAGGAAGCGCAGGTCATCCCGCCCACCGGAAATATTGACTTCTTGGTGGCGACCCCATACCCTAGTTGCGATACAGTATCCTTGATCCGGGCAAGGTCCACTTTGGTAGGATCGTATCTTATGGAGGCCTTCTCTGAAGCGAAGCTAACGTCGGCTTGTTCTATTCCGGGAGTCCCGGAAAGGCCCTTTTCGATAGTAGCCGCACAAGTAGTGCAGGTCATCCCGGTTATGTGGATTGAAGCCCTGTCGGACGTCTGAGCGTTAGTTTTGTCGCCCACTATCTTTTTCTACCCCGCCCTTCCTCTCTTTTCAACAAATCGTTGAAAATATCAGCGTGGTACAGTTCGTGGTCCCTTATCCGCGTGAGAAGCTCTTTCAGGGCAGGCTCTTTAGTTTCTTTGGCAGCGGGTCACATTCAACCGCCACGTCTGTTCAATTTTGATGTCAGCTCTAAGTCCTATAAATCTTCCAGCAAAGTGGTGAAGGTGTCATGATGGTCTTCCTCTTCCTCTAGTATTTGCTTAAAAAGAAAGCCTGTCGTGACATCACCTTCCTTAAACGCCGTCTCTATGATCTTTTTGTAAAGAGTTATGGCATTTGCCTCATCCTGAACATCCTTCTTTATCATCTCTTTGAGAGTGCTACCAACGAAAATGGGGCTGGGCTTGGTTGTGGGTATTCCGCCAAGGTAAAAGAGCCTCTCTGCAATGGCTTCAGCGTGTTTCATTTCGGCTATGCCTATCTTTTTCAGCTCGTCATGAACGGCAAACCCTTTCACCCCACCCCACTGGACATGTTGCCACATATACTGGACAGCCACCTGCAATTCACTGGCAATCGCCTCATTCAACTTGCCCAGAAATGCCTTTGATACTTTGGTAACAGAATCATGTTTTTCTACCATTTTGTACCTCCAATTCTTTTCTTTGTCGCGTGACACCATCAGTTTAGCAAATTCCCAAAGGAGTAGCCAATACTAAACAACGCTTTTCACATGTTGTCCTCCTTTGCTTGGGCGATGTTTCAAGGCAGAAAGTTCAATCGTCTTAGCCACTGCTTTTATGCTTTTATGCACCCCTTGCCCTAAAACTACTTCAGTATTCTTTCCAGCCTCTTATTCACCTCATCCCAGTTGACAATGTTCCAAAAGGCATCAACGAATTTAGCTCTCTCGTTCTTGTAATCCAGATAATAAGCGTGCTCCCAGACATCAATAACCATGAGGATGGCAAACATGGGGTAGACATTTGTGTTGTGTTTTTCTATCTGCATTATTATTGGTCTGTTAGTTTGCCTGCAGAAACTGAGTGCTGCCCATCCCGAGCCTTCCACGCTGGCAGCAGCCAGAGTGAACTCCTTCTTGAACCTTTCAAAACTTCCGAATTCCTTTTCAACGGCTGTGCCCAGAGTTCCAGTTGGCTTTCCCCCGCCTTTGCCCGCTGGCGCTAGATTGGCCCAGAACAATGAATGCAGCAGATGTCCTCCGATGTGAAACGAAAGCTCTTTCAAGGTAGCCTTAACATCAAGGTCAACACCTTCTTTGCGAGCTTTGTCCAGCCTCTCAAGTATGGCATTGGCGCTATTGACGTACCCCTGATGATGCTTTTGATGGTGTAGAGTTAGCTGTTCTTGGGATATGTACGGCTGTAGCTGATCATATCCGTAGGATAATTGCGGCAAAGCATAAAACCTCCGTGCTTCCATAGTCTATCTTCTCCTTCTCAAAATGTTCCGAATTTCATCTCCCTTAGCTTCTTGGCGGAAATCACTTCGATCTCTTCTTGGGTTGCTTGGCACGCTGAGCCACTAACTTTGGGTCGTAATGACCTGGTCCACCGCACTCAGGGATATAGCAACTGACATTCATAAAGGTGCATTTAGCATGGCAACCAGGACACGTGTCTGGCGGCGTCTCAGCTTTGAAGATGTAGTTGCATTCATTGCACATCCAGTGGTTCATTGTTTCCTCCTTTCCCGAGAATACTCCGTGAGAAACCTTCCGCCCCTGTAATATCTTCGCTTCTTATGTAATCTCATCGCACCAGACCAAGTGGCCAGAATATCTCTTTCTGATAGTAGGTTCCCCGTTTATCAAGATTAGATGCCGGACTCAAAGCCTTTAGGTCTGATGAGCAGGACTGGTACGGAGAGGGAGCGCACCAGCCTGTCCGCCACGCTGCCGAACACCCAACGGCTGACCCCAGAGCGACCATGCGTGGCAAGAGCTATAAGGTCCACTTTTTCACGTTGAGCAAAGTCGGTGATGGTCTCAGCGGGTCTTCCTGTTAATACCCTCGTTTCGACATCTAATCCTTCCTTGGTAAGCCGGGCTTTTATTCTGGCCAGGTATTCCTCCGCTGCTTTCACGCCAGCCCTTTGTATCACCTCGAAGTCGACGGCTGGCGGTGTCCCCGCAGGAAGTGGCTCTACGATTCTCAAGAGTATCACCTTTGCTTCCCCATGTCCCGCGACGATTTCTTTTACATGGGGCAAGACACATTCTGCTAGCTCTGATCCATCGAGAGGAACTAGTATCTTCTTATACAATTACACCACCTCCTTTTTGTCCGTCTTTCTCTTTTATTAAGTGCTTACCTCATTTCCGCTCTAAGTAACTCATTGCTTCTATCAAGCCAAGCCACGCTCTTTATGCTTTGTGGCGATGGTGCTGGCTAAGTTGTCCAGGGCTTTGAAATCCTCTTCTCTGGGAAATCCCTTGCTTATCACGGGAGTCAGCACTTCCGCCTTAAGGTTGGGAATCATCGCCGCGAGCTGTTCCACAGCCTTGCTGCCCCAGCCATACGAGCCAATAATGGAGATGAACTGGAGCCTGGGCCTCAAAGCATTGGTCAGGAATGCCGCATAGGCAACGCTGGGATGCGGGCCGGCCAGAACTGTAGGTGTGCCGATGACCAGCGTGGCGGCGTCCACCAATGCCATGGCCAGTTTCCCAATATCAGTCGCTGCCAGGTTGAACTGCTTAACCGTGACGCTTCTGTCAGCCAAAGCCCCCACAAAATACTCCACCATCTTTTGAGTGCTGCCATGCATGGAGATGTAAGGCAAGACCACTATGTTCTTTGGTGGGTCGAATACCCAGCTACGATAGGCTTCCAGAATGAACGACGGTTTGTCATACATGGGGCCATGGCTGGGAGCGATGATGTCAATCTTATAACTGCTCAACCTTTCCAAGTGTTTCTCAATACTGGTGCGGAAAGGCATCATGATTTCTGCGAAGTATCTCTTGGCCGCTTCGTATACCTGCCCTTCATCAGATACATACAAGTCTGTAGTAGCCAGATGAGAGCCAAAAAGGTCGCAGGGGAAGAGTATCCTGTCCTCCCTTAAGTACGTAAGCATAGTTTCAGGCCAGTGCACCCAGGGGGCATGGATAAACTCCAGTGTTTTATCCCCCAGGGATAAGGTTTCACCGTCGTTTACGGTGATGAATCTGCCCTCCGGGACAAGCAGGAGAGCCATGAGAAGGTCCCGTCCCTTGGGCGTGGTAACCACCTTGGCATCGGCATACTTCGCCAGAACCCGGGGGATGCTGCCAGAATGATCTTGCTCGGCATGGTTGGCAATTACATAGTCAATAGTAGGAACATCCTCAAGATAAGCCATGAGAACCCCTGTCATAGAGGGATTCGCTGTATCTATCAGAGCAACTTTCTGGCTGCCCTGTACCAGGTAAGCGTTATAGCTTGTACCATCGGGAAGGGGAATCAAGGCGTCGAAGAGACGCCTGTCCCAGTCAATAGCACCTACCCAGTAAACATTGGTCTTTATCTGTCTTGCTTTCATTCTCTCCCCTTTCAATAATCCAAAAGCCTTTTTTCTCCCTCAATCTTCTTTATCTCTGTGATATCCTGTGTGGCTTCCAATGTGCCCAAATACTTGCCAGCCTTATTGCGCACGGCAAAATATCGTATATATATCTTCCTCCCTTTCAGGTCTATCCAGAATTCGGCTGAATCTCTCTTGCCAGCCTTTAAATCGGACAATATCTGGTTTACCTTATCCAGGCTCTGCTTCGGATGGCAGTTTTTAACTGATTTCCCGATCACGGCGACCGGCCGTTTGAAGATTCTCGTTTCGTGCTTATTCCAGAACTTAACTAAATCATCTTCATTGACGAAAGAGATTTCTATTGGTATTGTCTCTAATATTCCGGCTAATTGTTCCTGGCTCAGGTTCTCTATCATAATACCTCCGTCGCCCTATCCTTTATTTTCTCGAACTGGTCCTTGCTTGCTCCGCAGACCGGGCATACCCAACTATCGGGTATCTTCTCGAAAGACGTTCCCGGCTTTATACCGCCGTCGGGGTCGCCCAGCTCGGGGTCATAGACATACCCGCAAACAGTGCACTGGTATTTCGCCATTTTTGATACCGTCTCCTTTCTCTCTTCGATATAGCTGGGAGCCGTCTTGGGAGTGGTGCCTCTCTTAACCTGATGGTAGTAGGCATAAGTCATGGGTTCACCCTCTCTGAGGACGTCCGCTCCCACCAGCTCCCCGATGAAGATAGTGTGAGTCCCGACATCTACTTGATTAATTACCCTGGCCTCGAGATAAGCTAAGCTGTTGTCAAGCACTATCGGAGCCTTGGATTCACCTAGTTTGTAATTGATGTCTTTGAGTTTATCTATTTCCCGACCCGATTTGAAGCCAAAATGACCGATGAAAGAGAGCGGAGTATCCCGGGATAGCATAGAAGCGGTAAAGACTTTGCTCTGGGTGATAAATTCGTGTGTCAGGTTCTGCTTGTTGATGCACACGGCAATGGTTGGCGGCTCAGAGGTGACTTGAATAACCGTGTTGGCGATTTGTCCGTTAAAGCGGTCTCCTTTTCTGCAACTTACAACATATAAACCGTAGCTGAGATTATACAGAGCCTTGAGATTCATAATTAACCTCCTATCGTCTTTATTTACATAAAGTCCTTTTCACTGGCTTCTACAGGTCGCTGCAGCTCAGCACCGAGCAACGACGGCAATCGCTCGATATCCACACTTAATGCAACATCCCCCATGCGCATGTTTCTTCTTGTTTATCTAAGCTCCATCCAATGACCAATGTTCTTTTTTGGTAAACCACCCGGCAGGATCACTCAGATACTCGTAGGAATCGAGAAGGGCGAGATGGTGCCCCCGCTCCTCGCCCGCCAGAGTCTTATAGAACTGCTTTTCCACAGGGAGAGTGTTTTCTGCACTCCGAGTGTGATATAAATTATATGATCTGATTTCCATATCCATAGCCGTCTTGATGGCTTCGAGTTCAGACTCGGCTATTTTAAACTTGCGACCCAGCGTCTTAGTGGCTTCGGCGAACAGAGACTTTATTTTTCCCATTTTTGCAGACTGCAACTCTACGTCAGGCCAATTCCGCCCTCTCTTGAGGGCTTCATATATCTCCACAAACTTCTTACGGTGGATGTCTTCTTCATTAGCCAGATGTCGAAATAGCTCCTTGGCTAGCTTGTTGCTGCTTTTACGGCTTGCCGTCTGGTAAAACTCCTTGCCATCTGCCTCCATCCGAACAGCGAGCTGAAGGATCTCTATCGTCCTGGCCTGTTCATTTTCCATTTACTTACTCCTTCTGAAACCTTACGAGCTAACTAATTCCATATCCTGGCCACAACAGACCAGAGTGCCGCCGCCAACCTTGGTCACCGTCACCTCATTGCCGCAGACATTGCAGCGATATTTCTCACCAACTTTTTTAACAGCCATTTGCATCCTCCTTTGCAATGTTATCTATTTGCTTAGCCTTTGAAGATAGCGATGAGCTTGAAGCGCAGCCTTGGCTCCTTCGCCAGCGGCAACCACTATTTGCTTGTCAGGGACGCTGGTAACGTCCCCAGCGGCGAAAAAGCCGGGCACACCAGTTTCACTACCACAGTCAACCATAATCTCCCCAAGACGGTTTGGAGTGACTAGCTGCTTTACCAGCTCTGAGTTCGGTATAAGCCCGATCTCAACAAATACTCCACCAACATCCAGTTCCTTTTCCTGTTTGCTTTTCAAGTCCCTTATTTTTATCCCTTCAACGCGGCTCTTTCCATTTATCTCCAGGACTTCATACTCCAGGAATATCGTCAAGTTGTTGGCACTTTTCGCTTTGTCAATAAGGATTTGGTCGCCGGTGAGGGGAGTTAGCGATACTAAATAAACATGGTCGGCTATTTTGACCATGTCGTCTACAGCTTCCAATGCCGAGTTGCCACCACCGATGACGGCCACCTTAACATCAGCGAAAAGGGGGCCATCACAGATAGCGCAGTAGGTAACCCCCCTTCCAAGCAACTCCTTCTCTCCAGGAATATTTAGCTGGCGAGGGCGCTTGCCTGTGGCCACTATGACCGCCTTGGCCTGGTAGGTCTCACCCCTATCCGTCCTGACCTCGAAGCCTCCGCCCACTCTCGATAGCCTTTCAGCTCTTTTGCCAACTTCGACTTTTACATCTGTAGGGAACTGTTTGACCTGCTCCTCAAATTTCTGCATCAACTCGCGGCCTTCAATGAATTGATAACCCATATAGTTTTCTACAAGCCAAGTGGTGAGACCCTGCCCTCCTATGTCGCCGCTGACGAGCAATGTATTTATCTTCTTCCTTGCTGCATAGACAGCCGCTGTCATACCGGCAGGGCCGCCGCCAATGATAATCAATTCATACATTGCTTGTTCTATCAAACTAAAGTCCTAGTTTCTTTCTGAGCTCTGCCTCATTGAACCCGACCAGCACTTCGCTACCGAAGCAGATTGTGGGTACTGCCAGTGAATTACACTTATTTTTCATTTCCTCGCGGGCCGCTTTGTCTTTGGCTATATCGAATTCCTGATACTTGACGCCGTTATCGTCCAGAAACTTCTTAGCCATCCTGCAATAAGGGCAAGTAGGGGTGGTGTAGATTTTAACCTCGCGTGCCATTTTACCTCCTGAGTTTTGATTTTAAGCAGTCTGCCTGCTCCCCGCCAAAATCTTAATACAAAAAGCTGCCAAAGCAATACTCGGCAGCCATACTAAATGCCTATCTGCGGACTAGCTTTATTTGTACCTTGTATACCATCGGCCCCACCCACGTAACTTTCCGCTATAAGGCGAGGTAAACAGAGTGGTGAGCTTGCTTAATGTTACAGGAAAGGCTAATTAGTCGTCAAGCAGCGGTGCCATTGCGAGCTCCGACTTGTCGGGGCGATGAGGCTCAACAACTGACCTTTGGCAGACACACACGCTTAGAAAGAAGGGGCAAACTCTCCGGAAGAGTTTGCCCCTTCTCATTATAACATCTAGGTTTGCGCTCGGCGTCGCCTTACAACCAGAAGGCTGGCACCGGCCACAATGGCTGCCAGCAATGCAATCCAGGGTAGCAGCACACGCACCTTGCTTATCGGGTAGGTCTCCCAACCGACGGCCCCAGGGTTACCGGGGGCTCCTTGGTCGACGATCGTGCCGTCGGCGGCTCCATCATCGTCCCCCAGCCCGCCATCGACTAATGTGATTCTGATCACGTTGGGAGGACCGACGATGGTCATCGGTATCTGGTACCAATGGGCAACGGGATTAGCTAGCGTCGGACCGTACTTCCAGTATTGAGTCGGCGCGGCACCCGAGGGAAGCGTGATGGTGACAGTCACCGTTTGACCAGCAGGCGTTAGCCCTGTTATGTTGAACGAGAAGAAACCGTGCGGGAAGACAAGGGCTGGCTTGCCCGTCGTAGGAAGAGTTCCTTCGGCTACAGCTGTGAGGCCCGTAATGTTGCCTGCACTGGGCGTGAGGTAAGCGTTTCCCGTCCCTGTTGCAGTCTTGGTAGCCCAGGGAACGTAATCCACATTGGCTGACACTGCATCGCCAATGCCGGGGCCTACGCCACCCGGACCGTCGTTAGCACCCCACCAGTTGTAGGTGGCGTCGACTGTTACGGTAGATGGGCCATACCAGTTGCCCATGGTGGTACCGCTGTCCGTGCCTGTAGCCCCACCGACCTTGACAGCATAGTGTCCTGAAGTGGTTCCGGTGAATGAGTTGTAGTGCAGAGTGACTGCACCATTCTTCTGCTGATCAACCACAACACCATCAACGCAATTACTTATTGTGTTGCCGGTTGCGGTCACTGTTGGCGACACCGGCCCGGTGGTGTAAGTTCTAATTGTCGTAGCGATATTGCAGTTGGTGATGGTATTGCCTGTCATGGTGACTGTTGGATTCCCATCGGAAGCTCCGACAATGTGCACGCCCCGATCCTGCTTTTCTATTGTATTGTTAGAGAAAGTAACAATAGTGTTTCCACGAAACGATGTCCCCCAACTGCCCACACTCCCGCCATCACTGGTTACGTGGTTGTTGGTAAATGAAACCGGGCGGCTGCCCCACACATTCAGTGCCGGCCCTCCGACAGAGTAGGACGGATAATTATAGATCGTGTTTCCATCAGCCGAACCAGTGGCACCACTCCAGAAACCGATTCCGAAGAAGGACCCCGTCCCGGTTCCAACGCCCCGTCCGCTGCTGCCGCCATAAATCGTGTTGCTGTTGATAGTGGCTGTGGAGTAATACTGGCCCACAACAGGTGAGTCCACACCTTGGGCGCTGATGCCTTGTTCGCCATAAGCATAGATGGTATTGCCCTGCACTGTAGCCGTGGCGCTGCCTAGCACCTTTATGGCATCAGCGTTATCATTGAGGAGAAAGCCGTCCAGCTTATTGTTGCGTATCACTATGCCGGTGAACACATCAGGAGTTCCGGGTACAGTCTCCACGTGGTCAACCAGTATTCCTACGCCCCTACTATAAGTGGTATCAGCTGGATAGCTGCCCAATACATCCCAGAAAACCTGATTCCCAAGGTCGACATGGAATCCCTGAAAGACCACATTTGACGCCGCAATGCGTACCACCGGGATGTTCGTGCCGCGATGCCCGCTATAGCGGCTATTTGGTGATTTCGACCCGAAGGCGTCATAGATTGTCATGCTGGCGGGAGTCGGTGATACTATGTGGGTATTCGTCATCCCTGCACCGCTCAAGGTCAGCGATTTGGTGATATTGATTTGTTCCGTGTACGTCCCTGCCGCCACATTGATGGTGTCGCCACCAGCAGGGTTAGCAGCGTTGACGGCTGCCTGGATAGTGTGATAGTTTGGGGGGGTATTCGGCAGGCCTGTGTTAACAGTAAGGGTAGCTGCCGCCACCGGCGTTGTCGCCACGAGGCTGAAGGCCAGCACCAGCGCCAGCGCAAATAAGATACTAAATACTCTTTTCATTGTCTCCTCCTTTCACGTACATCTCTATGTTTTATGTGTAACCCCGGAAATATCCGGGGTGTTATTCACCGCCCACGATCGACCCCGTTCTCCACAGAGGAGACTCCCTGGGCAAATATACTCCCTCAGTTCCCTCAATGCCATAATCTCTCGAAAGATTGCCAACCCTCCCCCAAAAGCAAAGAAGAGACCTGTTGTCGTAGGTCTCTTTCTACTTTAGCTTAAGTACCTTTCCTTTCGGTCCACAATACCCACACTCGCTGCCGCTCGTCCGCAGGAGTGAATATTCTTGCTAGCGATGGAAAACAACGATGGAATCCCACGTCTGGCCTCTTTCGGTACTTGCTCCGAGCCCATATCGAACTCGCTTATCACCGCAGTCGCATCTGTGCGCCTCGTCACTTATATATGAATCCTCTATATTTTGAAGCTAGACGACTGCTGCGTGTTGTGCTGTTTCATAAAAGACTAACAGGTCTTCAAAAAAATGTCAATACCCTGTGCTGGCTGACCACATGGGTAACACTGGACTGCGGATTTTAGCAAGTTGTTTTTCAATATACTGTATAGGAGCAAGATAGGCAAGGGATTGGTGGGGGCGATTGAAGTTATACTCGATAAGCCA
>Ga0299915_10000567_pt1 | contig 27789 bp, 22 predicted proteins | sample RVTome_13_FD_200263 | JGI IMG/M metagenome (GOLD analysis project Ga0299915, IMG submission 200263) | Soil microbial communities from uranium-contaminated site in the Upper Colorado River Basin, Wyoming, United States - RVT92D227 (version 2) ...
CGCTCGGCGTCGCCGAGCCTCCAACTGCGCGCCACTGCCTTTTGGTCTCATGCACGAAAGTATAGCCGCGTTCCATTACTTATGCAAGCATCAATAAGAGAAGCGAGTGCGCATTTCCACTGTTGACGAAACGGCCGGAGCAAATCTCCCCCAGTCGCTGGTAAGAGATTCCCTTACTTGGGACGAATCTCCTCTTCGCGCGCTCATCCAACAAGCCCTTCAGCGCAGGCCTTGCAGGCGGTTGGGCCGCAAACTCCGGCGCACTCGGGCTCTTTGCCGGCAGGAGATGAAGGCGGAAACTGAGAAAGAGAGAAGGGAAATGCTCTTGGAAAAGCACTTGGCGAGTTGATCCAACTCGCAATGGAGGTGAACGATGGCTGAGAGTCAACCTTCCGCGGCCCCGGCCCCGAAGAAGAAGCGCAGGCTTTGGCTGTGGATACTTCTTATCATCCTCGGCCTGGGGGTGCTGTTGAGCCCGGTGCTGATCTTCCTGGGGATTGTGGGCTCGATGATGGGGGGACGCCTGCCCGAGACCGGCGAGGGAGTTGCGATAATCCGCGTGGAGGGGGTCATTGTCTCCGGCCGCGATGGAGGCGGCTTTGGCGGCGGACAGACGGCCGGCTCGGAAACCATCTCCGACCAGATTCAGCGCGCTGCGGATAGTTCCAATGTGCGCGCCATCCTGGTGCGAATAAACAGCCCTGGAGGCAGTCCCGCCGCGTCGGAAGAGATTTTCAACCAACTGCTGAAAGCCCGCGAGGAAAAACCGGTGATCGTCTCCATGGGAGATGTCGCCGCCTCGGGGGGCTACTACATCGCGGCCGCGGGAGACGAGATCTTCTGCAATGCCGGCACTCTCACCGGAAGCATCGGAGTAATCACTTCTCATTTGGACCTTTCCGGGCTGATGAAGAAGGTAGGGGCAAATTATGAGGCGCTTACCACGGGCGAGTTCAAGGATATGGGCAGTCCCTCTCGCCCTCTCACCGCGCGGGAGAGACAACTGCTGAAGGACCTCATCGGGGATGTCTATCAGCAGTTCGTGGAGGCCGTGGCAAAAGGCCGTAAGATGCCCGCGGAGAAGGTGCTGAAGATCGCCGATGGCCGCATCTTCACAGGCCGGCAGGCTTTGAAGGTGGGTTTGGTTGATGAACTTGGCGGATTTCAGCAGGCCCTGGAGAGCGCGGCCAAGAGAGGCGGCATCCGCGGCAAGCCGCGGCGGATCGAATACGGCCCCCGCAATCTCTTCGATCTCCTCTTCGGCCGAACCGACTACGAGATGGCGCTGAACGCCGCCGCCCGCAATCTCCTCGCCCGCCAAGCGGCGAAGGAGTTATCCGACGCGATGCTGCGCTGAGCGGGCCGCGGCAGCAGTCAGACAATTGCGGCTGAAGCCTTTACGGGCGGTTGGGCCGGCCGCATTTCCACCTGGAGAGAACCAAAGAGAATGTCCGCGAAGGTCCTGCTCCTGGATGCCAATAGCCTCCTCTATCGGGCGTTTTTTGCGCTTCCGCCGCTGAGCACGGCCCGGGGAGAGCCGACAAACGCCGTTTATGGCCTGGCGGTGATGCTGCAGAAGATTCTCGAAGAAGAGAAGCCGGATTTCATCGCCGCCGCTTTCGATTTGCCCGTCCCTACCTTTCGCCACCAGGAGTTCGAGGCTTATAAGGCGACCCGGGAACGCGCCCCGGAGGAACTTCGCTCCCAGATTCCCCTCGCCCGCGAATTGCTGGAGGTGATGCGGATTCCGGTTTTTGAAAAAGAGGGTTTCGAGGCCGATGACCTCTTGGGGACGCTGGCCAAACGGGCGGAGGCACAGGGCCATGAAGCGGTGATAGTCAGCGGCGACCTGGATATGCTGCAATTGGTCTCGGAGAAGATTTGGGCTCTCATCACTCGCCGCGGAGTCACCGACACGGCGCGTTACGACCCGGCCGCCATAGGCGCGCGCTATGGCCTATCCCCTTCCCAACTGGTTGATTTGAAGGCCTTGCGCGGAGATGTGACGGACAACATCCCCGGCGTCCCCGGTATCGGAGAAAAGACCGCGGTAGCGCTCTTGCAGCAATTCGGCAGCCTGGAAGGAGTATTGGAAAATCTCGCCGCGGTGAAGCCGGCCCGCCTTGCCGCCGCGCTGCAGACCTATGCGGAACAGGCGCGGCTCTCGAAGCGCCTGGCCGCCATTGCCAGCGAAGTTCCGGTCGAAATTGACTGGGAGGCGCTGCGCGCGCACGGGCCCGATCGGCCGCGGTTGAAAGAACTTTTCCAGAGATTGGAATTTCGGGGGCTATTGAAGAAACTGCCGACGGAATCCCCGGCCATCAGCACATTACTGACCGAAGAAGCCTCTCCTCTGGAGATCATTCAGAGCGCGCAGGAGGCCGCCCGCGCCGCGCGCGAGATGACCGGCTGCGGCCGCGTTACTCTCGCGGTCATCGCCGAAGAGGGCTCACCCCACAGCGTGCCGGTTTTCGGCTTCGGCCTCGCTTCCAATGACAAAAGGCCCCTCTTTCTGCCCGCCAAAGCAGACCTGCTCGCCCCTTTCAAGCCTTTGCTTGAGGAGGCAAAGATTCCCAAGTCCGGTCACTCTTTGAAGCAGACCATCGTTCACCTGAGGCGTCTGGGGATTGAGTTGGCGGGCATCGTCTTTGACAGCGAACTCGCCTCCTATCTGGCAAATCCGCTGCGCAAGAATCACGCCCTCTGGGAAGTTGCCTTCGACCTGCTGGGCACACCAATACCACCGTCTTTGGGGGCGGCCGAAGCGCCTCTCTCCGCCCTGGCAGAAAGAGGGGTATTGAAGATAGCGCGGATTCGTGCGCTTCAATCCCTGCTCGAAAAGAGCCTTTCCGAACAGGGCCTGCAGCGGCTCTTCAGAGAAGTCGAGATTCCCCTGATCGCGCTCCTGGCGGATATGGAGAGCGCGGGGGTGAGCATAGATGTCTCTTATCTGGAGGCTTTCTCGACACACCTGGAGAGCGATATCGCCGCGGCGGAAAAGGATATCTTCATTCTGGCGGGGGAAGAGTTCACCATCAACTCGCCCAAACAACTCCAGCGCATCCTTTACGAGAAACTTGGCCTGAAGAGAGGGAAGAGAATCAAGACCGGCTATTCTACAGATGCGGCGACGCTGGCGAAACTGGCGGGGGAATTTGAGATTGTCGCCCGCCTTCTGGAATATCGTGAACTGACGAAACTGAAATCCACCTATGTTGACGCGCTGCCCAGACTGGTGAATCCGCGCACCGGGCGGATTCATCCCTCCTTCAACCAGGCGGTTGCCGCCACGGGAAGGCTTTCTTGCAGTGATCCAAACCTTCAGAATATCCCCATTCGCACGGAACTGGGCCGAGAGATAAGAAGGGCGTTCATCGCCGGCCGGCCGGGGGATTTGCTGCTGGCGGCGGATTACTCCCAGATTGAACTGCGGGTGCTGGCCCATATCGCGGAAGATCAGGCGCTCTGCGAAATCTTCGCCGAAGACCGCGACCTCCATACTGCGACCGCCAGCGAATTGTTCGGCGTAAGCGCGGAAAAGGTGACTTCGGAGATGCGGCGTCTGGCGAAGATAGTCAACTTCTCCATTCCCTATGGGACAACTCCGGAGGGCCTGGCGCAGAGGATTGCCGTGCCGGTGGAGGAGGCGCGCCGCTATATGGCGCGCTATTTTGAGCGTTTTGCGGGAGTCGCCCGCTATATTGAGGAGATCATCTCCCAGGCCAGAGAAACGGGCTTTGTAACCACTCTCTTGGGAAGACACAGGCCTCTGCCGGAAATCTCCTCCTCAAACGCCAACCGCAGGGAATTGGCCGAGCGCATGGCGATTAACACCCCCATTCAGGGAACCGCGGCGGACCTAATGAAACTGGCGATGCTGGCCGTGGCTCGGGCTTTGAAGCGGGAGGCCTTGACCACGAAGATGATTCTCCAGGTGCATGATGAACTGGTGTTTGAGTGTCCCCAGGAGGAAATGCAAAAGGTGGCGAGCCTGGCGAAGGCGGGGATGGAGGGGGCTTATCGACTTCGCGTTCCTCTCAAGGTGGAACTGGAATATGGAAGCAACTGGAGAGATATGCTCCCATTTCCGCCGGAGGGTTGAAGGAGTATTGGGAGGCCTTCTCGAAAAGAGAAGGTGCGCAGATTACAGGGCGAGATTCTCACCCCGGGAGATGTTAAGGGTGCGTCAACGCGCCGGCCAGTCGGAACGGAAACAGCGCGCCTGAAAAACGGGCGCGATAGTCCCTGCGGCATTTGCTGCGCCGCCGGCAAGCCCGGCGGACAAAGCGAGCAAGGAACGCAGGGCGGGAGAGGAGGATAAGATGTCAAGCAGTCCCGACTTTGTGTCACACAAGACCGAGATTGATGAGGAGAAGCAACCGGCCGAGGAATCCCAGGCGAGTTATGAAGGAGCGATAAGACCCCTTACTCCGGGCCAAATCATTACCGGGCTGGTAGTCCGATTGGATGAGCAAGGGGCGCTGGTGGATGTAGGGGCCAAGTCCGAGGGGGTGATTCCACAGCACGAGATCGGCAGCCCCACCACCGCGGAGGGCAAACCCCTGGCTGTGGGGGAGCGGATTGAGGTCTATGTCCTGAAGCCGGAGGATGAAGAAGGCGCGGCCCTCCTTTCCAAGAAGCGGGCGGACTATGAAGTGGCCTGGAGAAGGATAGTCCACGCCCACGAGGTCGGCGAGGTCCTCACCGCCATGGTCTCCGAGCGGGTAAGAGGCGGGCTGGTGGTGGATCTCGGAGTAAGAGCCTTCCTGCCTGCTTCCCATGTGAATGTGCGGAATGTTCAAGGTTTGGAGACCCTTGTCGGCCGGGCGATAAAGTTGAAGATCCTGGAGGTGGATCGAGAGCGCAAGCGGGTTGTGGTCTCTCAGAAACTGGCGTTGACCGAACTGCGCACCAAGAAGCGCGAGGCCACACTCAGCTCTCTCAAAGAGGGCCAGATAAGAAAAGGAATCGTGCGGCGGATCACGGACTACGGCGCCTTCGTGGACCTGGGGGGAGTGGATGGTCTGCTGCATGTTACCGAGATGTCCTGGAGTTATATCTCCCATCCCAGCGAAATGGCGAAGGTGGGGCAGCGCCTCGAAGTAATGATCTTGAAGGTGGACCAAGAGAGAGAGCGGATCTCTCTGGGCTTGAAGCAGATTCTCCCCGACCCCTGGGATGAGGTGGGGCGAAAATACCATGTGGGCGACGCCGTGACCGGCAAGGTCACCCGCGTGGTGCCCACGGGAGTCTTCGTCCGCCTTCCCGAAGGGGTTGAGGCGATAATCCCGGCCACAGAACTGGGGCCGGAGCGCAGGGTGAAACCGGAAGAACTCGACCTGCTGGGCAAAGAGGTTGAGGCGCGGGTCATTGCCATCCGCCCGGCAGAGCGGCGGCTCACCCTGAGCCTTCGTTCCGCCGTGCAGGAGCGGGAGAAAAGAGAAGCGCGGGAATACATGGCCAGCCAGGCCTCTTCCGGCCGGGTAACCATCGGGGACATTTTGGGCGAATCGCTGGCCCAGGGAATGGCGCAGGCGATGGCGCAGAATTCAAAGGCGAAGGCCGCCGCCGAGTCGCCTGAGGAAACCCCTGAAGAACCCGTTATTCTGGCTGAAGCCGCGGAGCAGCCATGCGAGTTATCGGCCTCACCGGAGGCATCGGAGCCGGAAAAGGCACCGTCGCCGGACTCCTCCGCCGACGCGGAGCAGTAATCCTTGACGCCGACGAGATTGCCCGGGACCTCATGGCCCCGGGCAGTCCTTTGCTCGGCCGCCTTGTCGAGGAGTTCGGTCCCCGGATTCTGCGGGCAGACGGCTCCCTCGATCGTTCCCGCCTTGCCGGGCTCATCTTCTCTAACCCGGAAGCCCGCAGGCGGCTGAACACCATCTGCCATCCGCTCATCCTCGCCGTGGTCGCTCGCCGCCTGGAGGAACTCCGCGCCAGCGATTCGCCTCCCGCCGTTGTCGTGGTGGTTGCGCCGCTCCTCTTTGAGGCCGGCGCGGAAAAGACGGTTGACAAGACCATCGTAGTGACAGCATCAGAAGAAGCGCGCCTCCGCCGCCTGAAAGAACGTGACGGCCTCTCCGAGGAAGAAATCCGCGCCCGTTTCGCCGCGCAAATGCCGCCTAGGGAGCAATGCGCCCGCGCCGATTGGGTGATAGATAACAGCGGAGATTTGGCAGAAACGGAAAGAAAGGTGGAGGCGTTGTGGATTGAACTTATCTCTCCCTCCTGAGCCGCAGAGGAATCCGTAGGGGCGGCTTTGCAAGCCGCCCGATAGAGCCCAGGTTCAGCAAATACCTCAACAAGAACTTTCAAAAGGTGGATTCATCATGCCCATGACACTGAAAGAGATGAACCTCGCCGTCTTTCGCGGCGAAGCCTTGCCGCAGGTCTTTTTCCAGCCCCGTTTCGAGCCCTGGTATGCCTGGCACACACAGTTCAATAGCATGCCCCGGAGATTGCGCAATCTCTCTGTGTATGAGGCCTATGATTCAATCGGCGCCTCCATGCGCTATATTCACTATTACACCGATCAGCGTGACCCAATCGAAACCGGCTTCACCGCTGAGGTAAAGATCACCGAGAAGAAAGAGGGCGATCTCCTCAAGCGGCGCTATGAGACGCCCCACGGCCCGCTTTTCGATACGAACAAGTTCACCATTGACCGCACCTGGCGGACCATAGAATTCCTGGCGAAAAAGCCGGAGGATTTGCCCGCCCTGCGCTGGCTCCTGCAGCGCCAGGTCATCACTTTCAATGCTGAAAACTTCAAGATCGGGGCCGCTTATTTGGGCGAGCGCGGCGAGCCCCAGTTCTGGGTGCCCAAAAGCCCCTATTTCGTCATGGCGCAGAAGGTGATGAAATACGAAGACTTCATCTTCGCTCTGGCCGACAACCCCCGCGAAGTTGAAGAGATCATGCGGGTGATTGATGCTTCTTATGACCAACTTTATGAGCAGATGCTTTCCTGCGGCCTGCTGAAGATCATCAACTTCGCAGAAAATATCGCCATGGCTTATCTTTCCACGCGTTATTTCGAGAAGTATTGCCTCCCCTGGTATGGCAAGCGCTCCGGCCAATTGCGCAAAGCCGGCCTCTTCACCCACATCCACATTGACGGCTATTTCAAACCCCTCTTGCCCTATCTCGCCGACCTTCCCTTTGACGGGCTGGAGGCCCTCACTCCCCAGCCTCAGGGAGATGTAACCGTGGAAGAGATGCACGCGCACATCGGCGACAAGGTGCTGCTGGACGGCATTCCCGCGGTCCTTTTCCTGGAGCATCACTCGCGGGAACAACTGATGGAATGTGTGGAGAAGTTGGTGAAGTTATTCCACCCGCGCCTTGTCCTGGGCATCTCCGACGAATTGCCCGAGGCGGTGGGAGAAGAAGGCTTCGAGCGCGTGCGCCTGATTGCCGACTATTGCCGCACCCACGGCGCCGCGAGCAAATAATCTTCGCCGCCCGATCTCCAAATTGCTCATAAGAAGTAGTCCTCGTGCCACCTCGCCGGCCTAACAGATAACCTGCAGGGCGGATTTGCATCCGCCCTGCTCTGTTGCAAAGATGGGAAGTTCTGTAGGGCGGGGGTGCTATCCCCCGCCGAAACGAGTTCGCAAAGAGATTCCGGCGGGGCTAGGCATTTGTGGTGAGCAAGGTCGAACCAGCCCCGCCCTTGTACAGTCCACGGCGAAGTTTGCAAAAGAGCAAATCCGCCCGCATGGTTCTTTCGCGTAAGGATTCTTTGCCCCTTGGCGCATTCTCGGACAATCTCACACATCTCGCCTGGGAATAAATGAATTAGCCGCCGGCGGGCGCTGGAAGATAGGCGTCTTGGAGAACGGAGAAGTCAATCGGCCCGCCGGCATCGGAGGCAGAAGATGGCTAAGATATTGAGTTGCAGAGATGTAGGCGTGGATTGCGACTTCGTGGCGCGCGGCGCAAGCGAAGAGGAGATCTTGGAGAAGGCCGCCGAGCACGGCCGAAAAGAGCACGGCATGACGGAGATTCCGCCGGAACTCTACGCCAAGGCCCGCGCCGCCATTCGCGATGAGTGAAGTGAACCCCTTTTGACCTTGATCGGGCAGGCCTCGCTTTTGCTGGGCCTGCCCGAAGTCTTCAGGATCTGATTGTTCTGAACCGATTCCATCTAGATCGAAGCAACGATAAGCTCTGACAATGAGGACATGCGTTGACGCTCAGAGAGAATGCCGCCCACCACAAGGCCATGTGAACAAGGCCGACCGGGCAAATACCATTCAAGATCCAGACCGAAGCAGGTTTTCACAAGATGTGCGCAGTTAACCCCCGTTGCCTCAAGACTATACAGCCCTTTTGCGGGCTTGCGACAAGGCAATTGATCGAGCGCTGCGCATCTCCTGCACGCTCGACATGCCCCCGAACCCAAAACAGAGTCTCTTGGATTCAGAGACTTCCATTGCATCAGGATGCGGGTCAGGCGAGGCTTAAGCATCGCGTTCGCCATTCGCACCCGGTGATACGGGTTGTTGAAAAATGGGAATTGGTCAAGCCCCATCCGAAGGCAGATCACATGCAGCCATGGCTTGTGTGGGGGGAAAGTGTCGAAGCTCGGTGACCGTGGGGGACAGGAATGTTTCTGGTCGTAGTTGGGGCAACCTTTCAGACACTTCAGGGAGAAAAGTTCGTAGTCGGTTCGGACCTGAGCACGAGCGATTGTTCCGGTAAATCCGCAGATCGTCCACGAACCAGTCGCAGTAGGAATAGTAAAAGGAAGACGCTTGCAACTACGATTTCTCCCACTTGAAGAGCTCAGAGAGCCAATCATCTCGTCGTCCCCTAGATACTTTCGTCGCAGACAGCTCCTCAAACGGCGGTTTTCCTGATTCATAGCAAAGAAGATACGAAGGTTCGCTTGCCGCTTTGCTTTCCACGCGCCACTCGAATTTCTTGATGCTTCTTTGAGTGTCTGCTATAGCAGGACGCATCAGCTCGTGGAAGAGAAGAAATCTATCCCTGATGAACTTCTCATTTGCTGCCGTTGACTTATATTTTATCGTTGCGCTAAACATACCCTTTTTTAGATCGCACTGGGTGATACTCACATCGCCTGGTTCATCCAACCCACCTCCTCGGAACTTCATGTCCTCAAAGGTCGGCCTCCCCCACTGCTGGAGTTCGTCGCAGAGGATCAGGAGAAAAGAAAGAGTGTTGATCTGCAGATGATAAACCTCCGGGCATGTGTGTGATGCTATCGCTCGCAGTATCTGATTCCTTATGCAGAATTGTCGTGCGTCTTCCAGGGTAAGCCGCCCATCTCTGTTTGGGTCATAGTCGGCCTCCATGAAGTAAACCAGTGTCTTTATCAGGACGAGGCAAGATATAATGCCGTGCTTCAATTCCTCGAACGAGTGGGCAAACTTGACGTAATACTTCCATTGCTGGGCGGTCTGATATTTGCCTGAATTTGCCAGCTTATCTGGTGTGGAGCCTTCTGGTGCTTTTATCTGTCTTACCTTAGACGATACCAGACGCAACATTATTTCGTTCAGCGACCGATGTTGTGTTTGGAAGGAATAGGTATATCTCCCACTCGATATATTTCCGAAATGAGAAAGCATCCGGTCAATCTCATCGTTGATCCGGTGGGTCTTCTCTAGCGGATATCCAAGGTCATGGCAAAGAGCCGCTACGGTCCACATGGCCCATCGTTCTTCGGGAGTTACTGCGCAGGCTGTACTCACAGCATCTTTCGACTGAGGCTTGCCAGGAGCGAGATGTATTTCCAGGTCTTCTACCGAGGAGAATCCGGTTAAGATGTAGACACCAACTAGCCACACGCGGAGCATGTGGATCACATGATCTCTGTAGCTCGCTTGCGAGCCATAGAGTACTCGCTCAAACTCGGTAAGAGCCTCAAAGTATTCCCATAGCGCAGAGATGCCATATACGTTCTGAGGCCTCGCCCTGGTTTTCTTGTTCTCATCACTCACATCGAAGTTCTGAATCTGCGCCTTTTCTCGCTTATCTCGAACTTTCAACGCATGAATGGCATCGATCAGCAACTCTCGCCACAGGCATTTCACTCTACCGGGGTCAGTAAAAGGCTTCGCACTATCTGCTTCACTATCTGCTTTTGCGGCCTTAATTTCCCCCTGCAATAGATTTCTCGTCTTTTCGCTCAGGAAGGAGAGCTTGGCGAGATGCTTCTCGCAATGTTTCAAGAGGCTCTTGTCATCAAGGGCTTGCGATGTGGGCGCGTCCAACCTATCCACCCGAGCAGACAGAATAGAGGGACTGAGCGGGGCAGGGATCTTCGCCAGTTATTCCACCCCTTAGCGACCGTAATGCGGAGCAATCTATGGCTCGGTTCAATACAGCGCGCAACGAGTCCTCGTAAGCATTCCCCAGGCGGAACTCTTCTCGGTTGCATTCTTTGAATGCTTCGCAAGGAAAGAACGCCCCGTCCCAACGCATGATAAGTTTAGAGATACCTGCCTGACAGAGCGCGGGAGGACCACAAGTCCAACTGAAAGGAACTCCGAAGCGATACTTAGTGTGCGCGTTCTCGTCTTGGAGCAACGACCGAAACGCCTCTTTCATTCGCTCTTCTTCCTGCTCTGAGCAGACCAGTGAATCGAAATTATCTTCAGCATACCCCTGTGGTACTAGGCGCAAGAAGCTGATACGCTGTGCTCCCAGTGCAGTGAGATGGCGCGCCGTAGTAGCCAGGGAATCCACGTTTTGCTTGTTCGGGACGATGTGACATTCCACTGGAATCCCGTGTGCAATCGCGTTTTGCATTGAGGCAAGGGTTATCAGGAGCCTGCCAGGAGCACCGACGATTTTGTCATGGACCTCGGGTAGCACTGACTGAATGTTGAAAATCAGCCAGGCGCACGAGTCCTTTACAGCGTCGAGCAACGCGTTGTCCGCCAAAGCAATCGCCGCGCCGTCACTGCTTCGCAACACGCCCGAAGTGTAGACCGCCAGCCGCTCTAGGTCCTTCGCTGCACAGGCCTTGAGCACGGATACGAAACCCGGATGGATGAAGGGCTCGCCACCGGATATTGCAAGCGAGCGCAATCCTAGATCAGAGGCTTCGTCCACCACGCGCTTAACTAAGACCGCACTCACCGGAGCCATTTTGGTTCGACGCACGGCCATGGATGAACAGTGCATGCACTTATTCATGCACTCTTGCGTAATCTCCAGCGTAAGCTCACGTAGCTCTGCCCACAAAGACATGGGATTGCCTCAGAGTCCAGCTGCGTTGAGAGAGTCGAGAGTTAGGAAGGCGCCGCGTTCGCTCGGTGGGCCTGTGAGTAGATGACTGTCCGCTCTGTCTATTCCCCACAGGGTCGCTTGGACATGTCTCGGTGACATGATCGTCAATCCGCCTTACGCCAAGCATTATGTTACTTCTTATTCCACATACGTGGGAATTTTATCGCTTTTTCGTCAAATCGTCAAGGGGTCCCGGCCGTTTTTCCCACAATTCCTCTATGTGTCGTCTGTTTCGGCCTCAGGCGGCTGACGGCCGGAGCAGCCACCTGCTTGACGATGCTTCTTGCTCCCCTGCCATTATAGCACGCCCCCAACAGCCCCAGGAGGGATGTTCCTTTCACTGAAGCGGAAGGGACAACTGTCCCTTTTCTTCCCCTTGCGGGCGGCCGTTGACAAGGATATACGGTGCCGCGCGTTTTCCTACTGCGCCCAGGGCGCGCAGGTCTTGCAGACTTCGCAGGCGGCCTCGATTTCGAGAAGAAAGGATGCGCCGCGCGGAGCGCGGCCCGATTCCCGGAATCCGCAGCAATTCCGGCAATTCCGCCCGGTTCACTTCAATCGGATAGAACTCCGGATGATTGCGCGCCCAGACCAATTTCGGGTCTTGCTTGAGAGAAAGATTGCCCTCCGCCCCGAAGATGAAATCTTCCTTTTTCCAGCGATATTGCCGGAGCAAAAAGTCCGCCTGGTAGAGGCGATGTTCCCGCATCAGGGGCGCGGGCAAGGCCTCCTCAAGCGGAGTTCCGGCAACCGGCTGGAAGGCGCTGAAATAGGCTCTCTCCAAATCCAGGTCCTGATAAAGTCCGCAGACCGTCTGCAGGATATCGCGGTCCGCCTCAGGCGTTGCGCCAACAATGAATTGCGTCGTATGCCCGCGACAAAGACCTTGCCGGCTTTGCAGCGCCTCGTGTATCCATCTCATGCGGGAGAAGAGATCTTCAGCAAAATTCTTGTCTGGAGCAAGGGCCCGCAGGTGCGCGGGGGTGGCCGCTTCGAGATTGATCGAGACACGGGTAGCGAGTTCAACTGCTCTTTGCACATGGCCGAAACTCGCCCCGGGCAGGACCTTCAGATGAATATAGCCGCGGAAGCCGCTGCGGTTGCGCAATATCTCCACCGCGTCCAGCATCCGGCTCATGGTGGTATCATTCTCCACCGCGGAACTCAGAAAGAGTCCTTCGGCCAGCCCTTTGTGGTGCAAATCGAGAAAGGTGCGGGCCAGTTCATCTGGAGAAAACGAGGTGGGCCGCCCTTTTCCGCCGCAGCGGTTGGCGCAGTAGGCGCAGTTGTTGCGACAGGCGTTCGACATCAGCACCTTCATCAGCAGGAGGCGCTGGCCGTCCGGGCGAACCGCAGGGTAAATCCATCGCGGCAGGCCATAGGGAGCCCGACTGCGGCCCTGGGCGGAAAAACAGGAAGAGGCGCAGATGTCAAAACGAGCGGAATCTCCCAGAATATCAATCTTCTCGTTGCCGTCCATCGCCTGTCAGGATATATTATACCAGCAAATAGCGGTTTGATATGAGAATGTGTTTCACACCTCAAAGAGAAAAACTTCCTGAGGTCGCCGCGGCGACCTCAGACTCCCCTCTCGGTTTTTGCCTTTTCTTTCTCTCGCCGTCTCGGCGAGAGAAAAAGTGCAAAAGCGAGTGAGGGGGCTACTTCGCCCTGCGAAGCAGGGCTACGAAGCCCGCGAAGCAGGGTCTGGGGGACGAATCGCTTTAGACCGAGCGAAGTCGAGGGCTGGCTCGTCCCCCAGGAAATTTTCTTTGAAGTTCCGAAACAGGCTCTAAGGAGGGAAGGATGCTTCCCATAGTCAGCATTGTTGGCGCAAAGAAGAGCGGCAAGACGACCGTGGTTGAGGCCCTGGTGAAGGAACTCGCCGGCCGCGGTTTGCGCGTGGCGACGATGAAACATTGTCATGCGGGTTTTCAGATAGACCGCGCGGGGAGCGATTCCTGGCGGCATCTGCAGGCCGGCGCGGTCGAGGCGGCCCTGCGCGGCCCGGAAGAGTTTGCCGTATTGGGCAAAGGCAAAGAACGTTCCTTCTTGCGCTTGGCAATCTTTCTCCTGGAAGAGGCCGACCTGGTCCTCGCGGAGGGCTTTTCAGAAGAGAAGTTGCCCAAGATCGAAGTGGTGAGAAGCGCGGCCGGCGAATCCCCGCTTCATCCGCCGGAGACCTTGCTGGCAATAGTCACCGATTTGCGGAAAGAGTGGCCGGCGCCGGCCTTCGGCTTCGCGGAAACGGAAGGCCTGGCGAATCTGATAGTGGAGCGCTTCCTGACAACAAAGAAAGAAGTAAGCCTGGTAATCGAAGGCAAACAGGTTGGGCTGAACCGCTTCACCGATGGTTTCATCGCCTCCACCGTGCGGGGGATGCTCTCCGCGCTGCATGATATTCCCGCAGACGCGGCGAGAATCAGCCTCCACCTCCGCCGCCATCGCTAGGGGCTCCCCTATCCACAGATTGCACAGATGAGTCGTGGAGGCGGGCTTGCAAGCCCGTCTCCACCCTTTCATCTGCGCCAATCTGCGTTCCTCTGCGGATAGCCTCTCTTGCTTTTCTTGACAGCAAACAGCAGGAAGAGATAGATTGGGGAGGCGCCGGCGTGGCGGAATCGGCAGACGCGCGTGACTCAAAATCACGTTCCCGCAAGGGAGTGGGGGTTCAATTCCCTCCGCCGGCACCAGCCTTCGCCAAGCCTACTCCGTCCGCCTGAGGCGGACTACGAAGGCTGGAGGCTTCGGCTGGTAGGCCGCCATATCACGATTGGAAAGCGCAGCGGACTGGCCAAGCCCGCCAAGGCTGGTGCGCTCCGAAGCCTCTCCGAAGGAGATTGGCGAAGGAGGGCTATCCTGAATCGCTTCTCTTCCCTGGCAGGAGCAGGCGCTCCTGCCCTACGGTTTCGGCTGGCAGGCCCACTTCGCCCGGCCACCCTTCTTTCCCGGCTGTTTCACGGCTTATTCATAACTTGGGGGTAGGATAATAATGGCCGCGTTGGGTGGTCTTTGTGCGGAAGTTTTCTGGGCGGTTATTGTTTCTGATTGTGGTGGTAGTATGGGCCTCTCAGGTTTCCTCTCCTACCGGTCTCAACGCGCCTGCCCAGTCCCCCAAGTTCGCTCTGACGGCTGACGAAGCACTCTCCTTGAGCCTGATTAACTCCGAACGCGCCGACCACGGCCTCCGGCCGCTTGCCCTGGATCCTCTGCTGACCGAGGTCGCCCGCAGGCACAGCGCGGATATGGCCGAGCGCCACTACTTCTCTCATCTGACCCCACCCCCAACAAGCCTTGACCCTCTCGACCGCTATGCTCAGGCCCTGGGCCGGCGGCCGGAGGGCGTGGTCGGCGAGAATATCGCGCGGACGGATTTGCCCCTGATGGGCAAGATTCATGAAGGACTGCTCGCCAGCCCGACGCACCGGGCCAATCTGCTGGATATGGAATATACCCGCGCAGGAGTGGGTATCTATGCCCTTGACGACGGGCGGGTCTGGCTGACCCAGCTCTTCTGTGGAGACGTGCCACGGGCGCGCTAACAGGAAAGTCCCCTTTCCCCTGTAAGCGCGCCCGGCGCCATTAGGAAGTTCCCTTTGGAGTAAATAGGTTCCAATCGCTTACTCCGCTTTGGCGCAGACGATGGAGCGGGGCATGCTGCGCCAGCCGCCGACCTCCACGGTCTTGGAGTTGCCCTGGTGCATTCTCCAGCAGGCTTGCGCGCACTGGTTGGCGCGCATGTTCATAGCCCGCTTCTCCATCCAGAAGGCCTTCTTCTCGCTCACGCCGGCCATCTTCCCCTTGCCAAAGCGTGACCAGCAGGTGTCCCAGCACTGCTTATTCCCTTCGCGCGCCTTCATCTTCGGGTAGTTCGTGTTATAGAAGTTCATCAATGTGGAGCAAGTTCTTGTGCAGCGATCCTTCTCCGCGCCAGCCTGCTTCATTCCCATCGTCTGCTTCATCCCGCCCCTTCCCTTCTCGCGCGCCGCCCAGAGCGCCGCCGCCAGGGCGAGGATGAACACCACCGCCAGCACCAATCCGATTGACCGCCTTACCATAACGAATCCTCCTTTCCTTGCTTTTTCGGCTGCCGCTAATGTAATACACGGGCCGGCAATTCCTTGCTGCGAGTTTCGCACATTTTGGCGGCGAAGCCACGGTTGTCGGGAAATTCCCACAATCCGGGATGAACCCCGCGGGCGGGCTAATCTGCGGCAAAACGGGGGTGAATCATGGAATGTTTTTAATAGGAGGAAAGCGCCATGTTTCCCCGCAGGATTGCGCCGGTACTTCTTCTCTTCGCCGTTTGGTTGATGGTGTCTGCAGGAAGTGCGCTCGCGGTCACACTCCCCTTCCACGATGGTTTTGAAAACGTTCCTGTAGGAGCCTATCCCAGCCAGAACGGCTGGCACACCTGGACAAGCGGGGTGACGGCCCATGTCTCAAATGCCGCCGCCTACAGCGGCACGCGCTCCTTCCTGCTCCATTCCTATTCCTATTGGACGCGTTCCGACTGCGTTTCCCTAGAGGCGATTCCGGACCTGCTGACCTACCAGGCCTCGATTTACATGGACCCCTATCCCGGCAGAAGCGCCACCCTGGGCCTGGCCGATGACCCCGCCGGCCAGAGGCTTTACTACAACAGTTTCTCGATTTCCAGCGGCAACGGCTCGGCCGGTTTCATCCTCTTCTGGGGCGCAACCAGGCTGCCGCCGCGGCTGGTCGGCAACTTCGCCGTGGGAGAGTGGGTTACGCTTCGGGCGGATTTGGATTTTACGAAGGGAACCGCCGATCTGTGGCTTGACGGCGCATCGGTCGCAACTGCTGTTCCCATTCAGCCCAGGGAGTTCAATGATTCCATTTGGGGACATATCGTCTTGGACCGGTTTGCGGTGGCCGAATCCAACTGGTCCGGCGGAGCCACGGGAGTCATCTATGTGGATGATGTGGCCCTCTTCGATCCATCAGTGCCGGCCTTCGTAGAAGCCGCCATTGATATTGACCCCGACACCCTCAATCTTCGCAGCCGGGGCCAGTGGGTGACGTGCTACATCGAACTGCCGGAAGGCTATTCGGTGGAAGATATTGATGTCGGCTCGCTCCTGCTGCTGGAGGCGGTTGCCGCCGAGCCCCGCCCGGTCAACGTTGGCGATTATGACGCCGACGGCGTGCCCGATTTGATGGTCAAATTCAGCCGCTCGGCCCTTGCCGCCTTGCTGTCACCAGGAGACCAGGAAATCGTCCTGACCGGATTCCTGATGGACGGCACTCCGCTCGTCGGCAGTGACACCATCCGGGTGATCCGGTAGCCAAAACGGTAGAGGTTATCTCACAAGTCTTCGGGAATCATCCGTCAGTGAAGTCTTGCGGTGAACTGTTCGTAGTGGGGCGATTCATCGCCGTGAAAGATAGGACGCGCCATGAATGGCGCTACTACGAACCATGCTGACTTCGAAATGACCCCCAGTCTGTCGCGCCGACCCTTCGGCTCAATTCGCTCGCTCGGGGTCGCTCTGCATAGCCCGCCGTAGGCGGGCAACGCAGAGTTGGCGGAGTGGTTAGGCGGAGTATGAGATGACGGGTGAAAGTGGAAAGGTGACCGTTCGGTGAGAGGTTGGGTAATGAGAAAGGCTTGTTGTTTAGCAGGTTTCTTTCTGTATCTTCGCCTCTCTATTTTCTAATCTCACCTCACTCGCCAGATTCGCCTGGCGAATCTGGCGGAGAGAGGGGGATTCGAACCCCCGATCCTGGCTTTCAACCAGGATACACGATTTCGAGTCGTGCGCCTTCAACCGGACTCGGCCATCTCTCCAAATTGAGTATAAGGCCGCTTCAGGGGCGCGTCAATCGGGGGCCTTTAAGAGGTCTCAAAAAGGATCGGGCAAGGCTCCCCGTGGCCGGCTCTCCATTACGGGACTACGGGAAACGCTGCCAAACATGGAGTTTCCTCCCCCTACAATGGGGGAGGGTTAGGGTGGGGGTGGACGGCTTGCAGCGCAACCCCACCCCCCACCCTGCTTCGCGGGCTACGAAGCCCGGCTACGCAGGGCGAAGTAGCGCCTTCATCCTCCCCCACAAGGGGGGAGGCGGCGCTGCAAGCGGTTCCGACGCGAATAGTCCCAGAATTGTGGGAGGCGCTATCCGAACCGCGCCCCGACAGCATTCTGCTTGTCCCCTGCAAAAGGGGAAATGCACAACCCCACTGAGAGCCTCACGACCCTACTTGAACTCTATGTTCCCGGTCTGCCAGGTGGTGGCCCTGGGCTCTTTGGGGTCAACGTCGTGCCAATAGGCGCCCCTGCTAATCTTGTCACCAGCCTTGGGCGAGTGTCCTAAGATTTCGGCAAACGGCAGAGCGGCTTCGTAGATCGTTATTCCCGGCTTGCGGGAGACGACAACCCGCGCTCCGGGAACAGGCTTGGAGGCGCCTTCTTCGGGCACTCGGAAGGCCATCCCCTTTCCCCCGACTTGGACCAGGGCGCAGTCAAAGCCTGAGATGACCACGCTGACGGAATCGCCCTCAAAGAGCGTCTTGTCGCTCTTGGGCGCGATGAAGACATCATCCCAGACTTCCGCCCCGATGTAGAGCCACTTGTCATCCCACATCATCCTCATGCGGGCGGAGATGTCTTGCGGCTTCCAGGTCTTGGGCGGATTGTCGTAGGCGATCCAGACCGGCCGGGCGGCCTGCCATTCGGACAGATTGCCGTCAATCCTGGGCGGCCTCTGGGCCCGCGGACACGGAAGAGCGGATTGCCCGGTGGCAAGAGGTTTGCGAATCGGCAGGAACTTCCTTCCCCCGCTGGCGGGCATCTCCACAACCAGGTTGGGAAGCGCGGCCATGTAGCGCGCATCGGCCACCTGCACCTTGAACTTGGCGGAAGCCTTTCCGCTCGGTGCTATCTCCAAACGAGCATTCATTGGCCTTATCTGCCAGCCGCGAGGGGACTCCCACGCCACTTTCACCTGCGCCTTCTCGGCGGAGGGGTTAGGGATTGTGACGGTGATTTCTTTGGGCGGCTGCGCGTCCGCATAAGGCTCGACCGGCGGCGAGAAGGTGATGCTCTCCTGCAGGGCTTTCTTCTCCCGTATCAGGGCTTCGTCCACAACCTCCGGCGGAAGCACCGACCCGGGCTTGATGACGGTCCAATGGACCTCGGCGCCGTCAACCTCCACCAGCAGGTAGTGATGGAAAGAGCCCTCCTGCGGAGGGGATTCCACTTCCGCGCCGCCCCCGCCGGTTATCACGTGCTGAATGCCGTCCCGGGTTTCGCACTTGCGATACTCATGCCAGTGACCCGCAAAGACCACCCGCACCGGATATTGCTTCAGAATCTCGTGTATCTCCGGCCAGTTGGACTCCGGGTGGTCTTCCAGTTTGAAGAAGGGCTTATGGAGGAAGACGAAGATATTCTGCGCTTCCTTGTGCGCTTCCAAATCGCTTTTCATCCAGGAGATCTGCTCCTGGCCGAGGCGGATTCCGCCCTCTCCGCTGAGGCCCATCTCCTCGCTGTTCAGACAAATGAAGTGGGAGTTGCCGTAATCGAAAGAGAAGTAGAGCGGGCCGATGCGCTCCTGCCAGATTTTCTCCGAATCGGGCCCGAAGACATCGTGGTTTCCCGTAACGGAAATGAAAGGCCTCTGGCTGGCGGCAATCGTCGCCAGGTAATCATCCCATTCTTGGTTCACCATCTCGGGCGTGTCATAGCCCATGATCAGATCGCCCACATCAATCACAAAAGCGGGCCGCAAGAGATTCGCCTCGGCGATCGCCTGTTTGAAAATCTCCGGCTGGAACGGCTTCACCTTCCCGGCTTGAACCGCCTCATGGAGATTCCACGGCGTGCGGTTGTCGCCCAGGACAATGAACTCGAAGTGCCGCGCCATCTCCTTGCCGGCGGGATCGGCGGCGAGTTTGGCCAGTTCTTTATCAACCGATCTTTCCAGCGCGGCCGCAGCGAGTCCGGCCATCACCGCGACGGCAAACAAGACAAGCAATAGGCTAACCAGAATTCGTCTCATCCACGTCTCCTTCATTAGTAAAGCCATGCAGCCATCTCGGCGGGGCCCGGCCCTTCGAGTTCCTCCCTTCGACCACACTCAGGGTAAACAGGGTAAACCCCAGACCCCCTCAGGGTTCTTCTTTTTTTTCTTTACTTCATCATCGCGGTTGTGGCGGTCCCCATCCAGGCTGCGCCGGCGGGGCCGTCCTGGTCGCTGGCATAAACGCCGATTTCCACCTTATCGCCGACTTTGGGCGCATCCTTAAAGATGACGGACAGCGGCAGCGCGGCTTCATAGACCGTCACATTCCCCTTATGAGTCGCGGCTATTTGCGCGGCCGGATAAGGTTTATAGCCGTCATTGCCGCCCAGGTAAATCACTCCTTTGCCGCCTTGCATTCCCAACCGGTAATCCTTCCCGGCAATGCCCACGCCCAGCATGTCTCCCGGCGCGTTGTCATTGGTCGGGTTAGCGTCAATCGCTTTATCGTCCTGGATTTCGCCGGCAATATACAGCCACTTGCCATCCCACATTACACGAATTCCGCCGTAGAAATTGTCCGGGTTCCAATTGTCGGCTTCTTCCGGCCGCACCATCACCGCTCGGGCGGTCTTCCATTCCGACAATTTGCCGTCAATCTTCATCGCCGGCGCGCGGGGGCAATCCATCGCATCCGCGGCTCGGGTCAGTTCCGTATCCACCGGCATCCGGCGGGTCCCCTGGCGGAGCAGCATATTCACCGTTGCCCTCGGCAGCATGCCGGCCGTCCAACGCGCGTCGGTCAATTGCAGATTGAACTGCGCCGAAGCCTTGCCGTTGGCCGCGATTTTGATGGGCGCGCTTTGCGGCGTTATCCGCCAGGCCGGGTTCGGCATTTGCCAGGTGATTTCGCTGTCCACTTCCGCCGCGGACGGATTTTCCACCGTCACCGTAATGCTCTGCGGCGGCTTGGCATAGGCAAAAGGCTCAATCTGCGGCGAGAAAGTAATTTGTTTCTGGCTTGCCTCAAGCTCGCGATACAAGGCCTGATCTATCAAATCCGACGAGAAGATCGAGCCCGGCCGGATAACCAGCCAATCAACCTTTGCGCCGTTCACTTCCACCAGCAGATAATCTCGGAAGTCGCCGATCTGCGGCGTATTGCCGGTGTCGGAACCGCTTGTGCTGTTAATCACCTGCTCGATGCCGTCCACCGTATCATACTTGCGATACTGGTGATAATGACCTGCAAAGACAACCCGCGTGGGATATTGCCTGAGCAATTTGTGCACCTCCGGCCAGTTGCTGGCCGCGGCGCGGTCCTCCACAAAGTAGGGCTTGTGCATAAATACGAAAATATTCTTGGCTTTCTTATGCGCCTCCAAATCGGCTTTCAACCAGGCGAGTTGTCCCGCGCCGATGGTTTGTGGCCCATCGTCAGGCCAGTTCTGCGATTCTACGCTGTCCAGGCAAATAAAGTGCGAGCCGGCGTAATCGAACGAATAATAGAGCGGACCCATGCGCTCCTGCCAAACCTGCTCGGCGGGCTTGTCGAAGATGTCATGATTGCCTTCCACCGAGAGAAACGGCTGCTTGCTGTTTGCGACTATCCCCAGATAAGTATCCCATTCTTCATTCAATGTCTCCGGTTTGGCATAGCCGTGTATCAGGTCGCCGGTGCCGATGACAAAATCCGGTTTCAGCAAATTAATTTCTTCTACCAGGTTGCTAAAGTTAGCCAACTGTTCGGGCGGCGTCTGCCCCGCCGGAGTATGCGGCGGAGTATGCACATCCGACAGCACAATGAATCTGAATGAATCTGCCTTCTTTTTTCCGGCTGCCAGCGCTTTCAATTTCGCCAATTCTTTCTCAACCGATTTTTCCGGCGCAGGCGCAGCAGCCGTCGCCGTCGCGCCGGCCGTCGCGAGGCTGGCCAGCAGCGCCATGGCCAACAGAACAACCAGTGTAATAACCAGGCTTCGTTTCATTCTTATCTCCTTAAATTTCTCTCTCTCTGCGTTCACTCTGTTCACCTTGAGCGTCAGTCGAAGGGAAGGATGCCTTTACGGTTAGTGCCTTTTCGCTCAACGCTCAACCATCATCACACAACTTGTTCTTTGCGCGGGCGCCGCGGCCGTCAAGGGGTCGGGGAGGGTTGAGGTCGGCAGAGCATGACCGCGCAGGTGGACTTGCTGAGCACGAAGTCAATATCCGCGGCGGAGCCGCTTTCCGACTGCAGGGCCTCCATATCGGGCGCGAGAAGCGCAACCAGGTCCACCCCTCTCGTCCTGGCCTCAGAGACAACCGCGGCACCCAGGGCCCGCGCATAGCGAACCGCAGAGGCCGCCTTCACCCCGCGTTTGTCCGCGAACTGCTCCGCCTGACCGACAAGCGCAGCCATCTCAGGCTCCGCGCCCGGCTCGTAGCCGGGGAGCGGCTTGGTCAGCGGGACGAGTTTAACCAGGAGGATGGTCAAGCGCGCCCGATGGGGACGCACTATGCGGCAGACCATGTCCAAGAGGTTTTCAGATTCGGGGGTCCCGTCATAGACCGTCAAGACATGGTGGTAAGGCATGGTTTATCACTCCGAAGGGCCGCCCGCGAGGTTAATCCTTTGGCAGATGGTAGCGGACATTGGCGACTACCACCCCGGGCTCAAACATTAGCGCGAATTTCAGAAGAAGTCCAGCCTGATTGTGCAGCAACTTATGCCACCAGCGGGTAGTGGCGAATTCGGGAAGGACTATGGTAACCAGGTCCATGTGTCTTTCTGCCCGCACCGTCCTGATATACTGTGTGATGGGTTCGACGAGAGAGCGCCAGGGGGATTTCAAGACCGTCAGCGGCATGCCGGGGTTGAGTTCATTCCACCTCTCCATAATCTTGGGAGTCTCCGCTGGATCTATCTCAACGAAAACCGCCTCGCACTCCGGAGTGATGGACTTCGCATAGAGCAGGGCCGAAATCACCCCCCGGTGAATTCCGGGGACCAGCACCAGGACGGCGTGGCGCACCGCCCGCGGCGGGGTATATCCTTCCATCGTCAGCGCGGCGCCCAGGCCGCGGTAATGATCCGAAATCTTGCAGAAGACTAGCATCAATAATGGAATGAGCAGCAGCACTATCCAGGCGCCGTGGCTGAACTTGACCGCGGCGACAACGATCAAGACCACGCACGTTGTCACCGCTCCCAGGGCGTTGACGACGGCCCGCAATCTCCACCCATCTGTGCGAAGTTTCACCCAGTGAACCACCATCCCCGCCTGAGATAAAGTGAAAGAAAGGAAGACCCCTACGGCGTAGAGCGGAATTAGGGCGTGGGTCATTCCTCCGAAGAGCGCGATGAGCCCTCCGGAGAAAACCCCCAGGAGAATGATGCCATTGGAGAAGACCAGCCGGTCGCCGAGATTAGCGAGTTGGTGGGGGGCGAGCCTATCCCGCGCCAGAATAGAGGCAAGCCTGGGGAAACCCGCGAAACTGGTGTTGGCGGCGAGCAAGAGAATCATCGCCGTGGCCGCCTGGAAGATGTAGTAGAGCGGCCCCACGCCGAAGATGCAGCGACCCAGTTTGGAGACGACCGTCTCTTGCTCGCTGGGATCAGGAACAATATGAAAATATTGGGCGGAGAGAGTAATGCCCAGAAAAAGGATGATGCAGATGGCGGCCATCCAAAGGAGGGTGCCGGCAGCATTCTTCGCTTCCGGGGGTCGGAAGGCCTGGACGGCATTGCTGATCGCCTCGATTCCGGTGAGGGCGGCACAGCCGGAAGCAAAGGCGCGCAGTACCAGAAACAGGGTGAGCGGCTGCAGAAACTGATCTGACGGAAGGGGAGAGAGACCAAGTTCCCGCGCAGGCCCGGCACCTATCGCCAGCCGGACTCCTCCCACGATCATCAAGAGGAATCCCATGGTAATAAAAAGGTAGGTGGGCCCGGCGAAGAGCCAGCCGGACTCTTTTGCCCCCCTGAGGTTCGCCAGAACAATGAACGCAACGGACAACAAACCTAGCGCCACCCGATACTCGCTCAATTCCGGCATGGCAGAGACGACCGCCGCGACCCCGGCGGCAATGCTCACCGCAACGGTCAAGACGTAGTCCGTGAGCAAGGCCGCCGCAGCCATGATACCCGGATAGAGGCCCAGATTCTCCCGCGCGACAATATACGCACCACCGCCCGAGGGGTATGCGAATATGGTCTGCCGGTAAGAGACCGCGACTATGGCAAAAAGGGCCGATATGGCAAGGGCAATGTAGGCGGAATTGGCCAGTGCCCCGGTCCCCGCCAGGAGGAGGGCGAGGAGTATCGCCTCGGTCGCGTAGGCCGAAGAGGAGATTGCATCTGAGGCAAAGATCGGCAGAGCAAGAAACTTCGGCAGCCGCTCATGGATGGCCCGCGCCGTGGGCAGACGCTCACCCAGGATGAGCCGCCGAAGATTCTGAAAGTTCAAGGCCATCAGGACCTTCCTTGTGTGTCAAGGGGAGATTATACCCCCCGCCGGGCCGGAGTTCAATTGCCTTTCCGCCTGTTCCCGGCCAATCGGGCTTCACCCCTTTCAACCGCTTTGGCCAGCCAGAGAAGAGCATACCTCAAGAACCGCCTCTTTTAATCATCTCTTTGCCCTTTTGCAGGAGCGGGTTCAGCGATAGAATACTCCTGTGTTTCAGATCGCTTCTGCCATGATAGGGCGAATACGACAGAGGCTAAACTTAAGGAAGGAGAAAAGCGATGAGAACGTGGCTCTGGACAGGATTGCTGGCCATGACATTAGTTGCTTCGGAGGCAGTGCTCGGCTCTAGAGGAACTGGCGCGGAGTTGGAGCCGGTTCCCCGCACCGTAAGCCCGATGGCGACGGATCTCAGAATAACTCTGCTCGGTCCGGCGCGGGGAGCGCGAACCGAAGTGAACCTGGTGCGGATTGAGGGGAGAGTCGAGGGGACCGCTCCCTTCGGCGCGCGGGTTGAATTCGGATATATGCAGGGCGGTCAATACATCGCCTGCAAGACGGTTCCCGTTCCGGTCGGGTCGAATTTTTCTGAGGTGATAGAGATACCCGGGGAGGGCGCTTGCACCGTCTATGCCGGAGTCGTCCGCTTCATCTCTCTGGCGCGGGTGGAAGATGTCGGCGTACGTCCGGCGGAGGGCCGAGACCTGGGGACCGGCTCGCGCTTGTCAGCCACCCTCCGCCTCGTTGATGACCGCGGCCGCCTTATTGACGGCCGGGTGGTGGTCTATCAGGGAGAGACCATCATCGGAGAAACCCACACCGTCGCGGGCCGCGCGCAAATCTATGACCTGCCCGTCGGAGAATACCTCGTCCGCGCCACCTCCAGCGGCGCATTTACCGGCTCCGGCACCTTCCGAATCGTCTCCGACGGCCCGGTCTTCTATAACGTCGGCATGAGGCCCTGAACGCTCCTGCGGAGCGGGAGAGGTGAGAGGAGACCTTCTCAGGCAAAGCGCGCTAAAATTCGGGAAAATTCGGGGACAGACTACGTAATCTCTTGGACTGGTCAGGCAGGCTGCGGAGCATCCCTGGAGCAGCGCCGCAGCGCGTTGTTATGGCCGGGCTGATACAGCGCACCCGCGGCAACAAATCCTTTCTTGGGACACTCGAAGGCTTGCTCCAACGGCGCCTCCAGCCGTTACCGCGAGGAAGGAAGCCCAGAAAAGCAACCGAAGATGCTAATTCGTAGTCTGTCCCCTATTCCTCCGATATTGAGCCGATCGCCGCACGAGAGCAAGGGAAATGTAAAGAGCAATAACACATGTAGTTAGATAGAGAACCGCCATGCTGGCTGCTTCAATCATGAACGCGAGATGTGGCCTCGCGGACGGCCGCATAGAAGGGAATAGGAGGGCCCCAATGATTGCCTGGTAGAGAAGAAGAGCCATGCCAATCAGGAAACCGCGTCCTAAGTGTACGTTTAGGGCGTACAGACGAGCGATCCCCCATCCAATAATTGTCGCGCCCAGACAGACAAAAGGACTACCGACCGCTCTGCTGACGAAATCAGAAGACGCCCAGAGAGGTGCGTCCACGTAGTGCCGTTCGACATCGATCTGAATCTGACGAAACAAGTCAGGGAAGACAATCCGGGCGACATTCTCGCCGATAGATGCGAGCGCGAGGAGCAGCAGGCACAAACACAGATATCCCGCGCAAGTGCCCGCCAGCATGATCACCAAAGCAGTAGACGCGGCCTTTATTTTCCCCTTCACTGCTCTATCTCCAGATTCATGCAACGCCGCGCATCGAGATGCGGCTTCCTCCATCCCCTTCGGAAATACGGGGACAGCAACCCTATTTCCTGCTCATTTGCCGCTCCGACAGCCCTATCACGCCGGCAGGAACCCAGAAAGGCAACCGAAGATGCTAATTCGTAGTCTGTCCCCGAATTCCATAGTTTCTAACTTCTACTTTCTACTCTCACCTCTCTCCATTCTGCGTCGCTCTGCATAGCTCCGAAGGAGCACCGCAGAGCTATGCAGAATGGAGGGAACTGGACTGAAATCGAAACTTTCATGGGATGGCTATGAAGTGAAGATTTCGATGCTAATTTCCCTTATTTGAGTCAGCAGATTAAGAAATATCCTGGCATCGAGACTATGGGGCTTCAGACGAAGTAGCCGGATTTCAATGCCAGGATTTATTAGTCGGAAAATGCAAGTCATAAGTGCCGCTCAGTAATAGGTGACTGTCCCTATTAAAGGCAAACTGCTGGGAGCCTTCCCCTGGGCGAGGAAGGATTGCTGGTCGTTGATATGGAATCATTTTGTTGCATGCGTAGCGAAAAATCGCACGCTACACCCGTGACATCGGAGCAAGAGGATGCCAAGTGAGAACGATCTACTTCACGCCAGGATTGACACGGCTATAACGGTCCTGTCGGGTATTGATGCCATCAAGGGCGTGCTCTGTTTCGGTTCCTACGCCATGGGAACGTTCGATGAGCAGTCGGATATTGATCTCTTCGTCTTGTGTCATCCAGACATTATCACCCCGGAGAGCCGACTACGGGCATTTGAGATGATTGACGGAGTGACGGAACCGCAAATCGACCACCAAAACCCCGTCTGGGATAATCAATGGTGTTCAGCAGAAGACACATTCCGTCTGAAGGGGGTGCTGATAGAAGTCCATTGGAACACCATCGACTGGATCAGGACGGTTATTCAAAAGGTGTCTGAAGAAGGTTCCACATCCTTTCCCGAACTGAGATTCCGCGCGCACACCATGCTTGGACTCTTGGCGAACTCGGTAATTCTTCTGGACCCTGAAACATTCCTCCATCGGATGAAGTCGGAACTCTACCCCTATCCCCCGCGGTTAAAGCAGGCCTTGCTGCGGGAAAGCCTGCCAATCCTCAAAGAGTCACTTGGTGATATGAGGAACTACGTCGATAGGGGAATCGGGAATACTGCCTTTCACTTCCACTTCGAGAGGCTTCTCCAAGCGTTAGGGACTATCGTATTTGCCCTTAACGAGCGTTACGATCCAGCTACCAAGCGAATGGAGCAGGCCTACGCCACCATGAACAGGCTCCCACAGGATTTCCTGACGCGATACAATAGAATCCTGGAAATCCCTCTGACCGAAAAAGGCCGACGAGAGTTGGTCAGCGAGATTGAAACGCTCACGAAGGAATTCGAGAATATGATAGATACTGAGGCCAATCAACCGGTTTGTGCTGACCCTGCAGGACGCGGGGCAGCAATTGGGGGCGATGACATCTTGCAATGTCTTTAGTCGTGACGTATTGCAGCCATTCAGTGTTTTGCCCGGCAGTCATTCGTTTTCGAACACCTTCCTGAGACCGGCTGTTTCAAATGCCAAAAACCCCCGATTTCTCGACTCCTGCGCGGAGTAAGAAAAATGGGGGTTTCTCGTTATGCGACGGGGCGCGCGTGCGTTTTACGCTCAAAACGGCTCGGTGCTGACACTCTTTTCTGCATGGCACAAACTTTCTGGACAATAGGGGACAGTCACCTATTCTTGCTCTTTTCCTCAGATCTCCTTCATAGTTCAAGAGGTAAGAGATTATCCCTATTTATTCAAGAGAACTGAGGGTGGAGCGGATGCGGTGAAAAGCGAGTGTATAGAGGATTCAGGGTCTTAGTTGATGGTTTTCGTCTTCGGTAGTTGCCTTTCCGAATCTACTTTCTACTCTCGCATTCAGTTGTCACCAGAATCTACGCTCTGCAAATGCCCGTCCAGAACCGGATTTCAAGTATTGCTCAAAATCATGAGCTTTTGAACTGTCGTCAAAACCGAATTTTGCGATCAGTCTCCAAGGGGTATATTTTGATGTATGGGGAGATTTACCTGCATTATGTTCTACTAAGCGCGCTTCAGGATCTCTTGATAATCCTATGTATTGTTGGTTGGGGAAGCGAATACTTTTCAGCAGGTAAACGTATTTCAATGAAAAGCCCTCCTTCGCAATTCTTCCTGCGTCAGAATTCGCTTCGGCGGGCACCAGCCTTCGTTATTGATCTTTGCATAAACAATGGCACACCTAGAGTTTCAGTTTGGCAGTGCG
>Ga0299915_10000568_pt1 | contig 27786 bp, 33 predicted proteins | sample RVTome_13_FD_200263 | JGI IMG/M metagenome (GOLD analysis project Ga0299915, IMG submission 200263) | Soil microbial communities from uranium-contaminated site in the Upper Colorado River Basin, Wyoming, United States - RVT92D227 (version 2) ...
ACTCGGCCTCAGCCGGGCCCTGGACGCGGTTGTACTCGGCCTCGGCCAGGTCTCGGACGCGCAGGTACTCGGCCAACGCCGGGCCGCCAACTGCGTGGACCAGCCAGACGAGCCAGTCCTGTCGCTCCAGCTTGGCCAGGATATCACGCCCAGTGCGCTGCTTTCGGGCCCAGGCAAGGCCCTCTTTGCAGGCGTCCTTCTTCTCCAGCCACCGAATGAATTCGTTCTTGGTCATGTTGTAGTGTACCTTAATTCGAGTGGAGTGTCAAGCTTCAGTTCATCAGCTTCTCGCGGCAGATGCCGCAGTATTCCTGGTCAGCGCCCTCGTCGCCTGCGAAGAGCGGATGAACGCTGTTACCCTCCTCGTCCTGGCCGTCAACCTTGTACCCCATCCGGGTGAGGCAGTCGGGGCAATGAATGGTGGCGTCAGCCGCGTAACCGATGACTGCGTAGCTCTTCCAGTAGCCTCTCACGGCACCCTCCGGGTGATGAAGGACTTGACGAGGTTGGAGGCGTTGCCCCACTTGCCGGAGGCGGCGAGGTTGTAGACATCGTCGGCCAGACCCACCAGACCGGCACCGCGGAGGGCGCAGCTAGCATTGAAGATGGAAGTCTCCCAGGCGTAGCGAGCCCGGTAGGTCGGGTCCGTGTAGTTGTAGCAGTCGGACCGGGGGCTCTTGGCGAAGACATCTTCGGCGACTGCGACTGCGGTGAGCTTGCGGAGGAGATTGGTCATAGAAGAAGTGTACTCTATCTCGGGTTGGATGTCAAGCAGCCTTCCACTCGGCGACAACCCTGCGGAAGGCTGCGAGGTCCTTCTGGATTCTGCTCAGGTTGTTCTTGGCGTTTTCGATATGGTTGATGAGGAGGCGGACGAAGGCGGGGTGACCAACCTCGACCTGAACGGTGTCGTAGGCGTTGTGGGGATGAAGGAAGAGCCTGGTGGCCTTCGGGGCGGCCTCAAGAGCGGCGATGCTTATTCGCTCGGCATTCTCCAGCAGGGTGACCATATACTTCGGACCCTCGTCCGAGACCTCCAGGGGGCGGAACTGGCGGCCGTAGCAGGATGCGCTCTTGTGCCACTCCTCGGGCAGGGTGTACCCGTGGTCGTGGATGTATCCGTTCGGGAGGACAGCCTGGCCCTTGAAGCAGCAGCCGCAGGTGGCCCGAGGCATCGCATCTTCGAACTTGGCAGCCTTGCGGGCCTCGACCTCGGGGTTCGGCTTGTGGCTCTTCAGGGTCTTGTTCTTCAGGTCCTTCATGAGCAGGGCGATAGGGAGGACGATGGCGCAGAAGGCGCGGAGGGGCTCGATGATGCCACGGTCGACGACTAAACCGCCCTTATTGACCTTCTTCGACATGGAGATGACGTCGTGGAGGCAGGAGACTGAGCCGATGGCGCGGTAGAGGTCATAGGGAACCTTGAGCGCGTCCCAGGCTTCCTCGACTCGCCGGCCGAGGATAAACTTCGCCTCGACGTAGTCGGCATTGTAGACCACCTCGGCGGTGATGTTGCGGAGGTGCTTGCCGACCTGTCCTTGGCGCGCTGGAAAGAGGGTGAGGAAGACGGTGATTTCGGTCTCGGTCATAGAGGAAGTGTACCAGAGCTAGGGAAGGATGTCAAGTCTATCCGAAGAGCCACTCGGTGTGAAGGGGTGCCTCAACGTCGAAATCGGCGTGAGGATAGGCGAGTGAAACGAATCCTCCCGCGCACTCGCGCGTCTCGCTGAAGCTGGCTGGCAGGGCGAAATAGACGCTCTCGGTGCCCTCGTAGACCTTCTGGGCGCCAGCGGCGAGGAGCTTGGCAGCAACTTCCTTGACGGAGCAGGGGCCTGTGTAGACTCGGAAAGCCTTCATGTTAGTCCCTTTCGGGTAAGGTGATGGCCCTCGTTTTGTCGGCTGTATCGGCGGTGGCACCCACTACTCTTACTGCCACCCCAGCCGTTCAGGGAACGAGATTGTGTGAAGTGACGTCCACGAGGTTGGTCATCCCTACGGTCAGGACCTCGGTGTGGTTGCCCTCCACCTACCATCGAAAACAGTGTACCAGCTTTTGGGCTCGATGTCAAGCGCGGAAGCCGTACCTCTTCTTCAGCATGGCGTAAATCTCGCGACCATTCTCGGACAGATGCTCTTCCCCGCGCCACGCTCCGTCAACCCAGAAGCCTATGCGATGAAGCTGGACTTCCGTTGACCTCATCTGTCGTTGGTTGCTGGCTCGCTCGCGCAACCAGCCGCCTTTGTTGTAGTCCCGCTCGATGGCGAGGTAGGCCTCGCAGATGTCGAAGCGCTCGAAGAAGGCCATCAGGTATTCTCCTCGACGACAGAGGTCGCGATGCGGATGGTGTCGCACAGGATGGGGTACTCGCGACCCGGCAGCCAGACCTTGAACCGGTACCTCGTGGAGTAGGGCTGGGGCATGGGCTCGATACAGGGCCGAAGGTTGGTGGTCATAGAAGAAGTGTACCATGCGCCGACCCAACTGTCAAGCCCTCTTCAACTGCCTTACGGAAGGTGGCGAGATTAAAGGGCTTCTGGATGAACAGGACCCCCATAGCGGCGAACTCATTCTCAGCCTCCGAATGGCTGCATGACATGCCCACGAATTCGGCCGTGGTGACGTCGCGCGCAGCCCGGATGAAGGCTGTGCCTGTGCCGCTAGGGAGGCTGTAGTCGACCAGGCAGATATCTGGCCACCATCCGTCAACCAGGATGTCGATGGCCTCGGGGCTGTCCGCGGCGACCCGGACCTCAAAATTATCCATTTCGAGGGCTCGGCGAATCATGTCGCGCAAAAGCTTCGTGTCTTCGAGAACCAGCACTCGCATGTGTGACCTCGCTTGTCGGGTCAGCCTAACATGTGGCTTTGGAAAAAGCAAGAGGTATCCTTGGCCGTAATCTAGTGGTAGCGAGCCCTCTAGGGTCGTGTTACACTATATGTGACTTCTATGGCCCCTCGCTTCCTCATCTACGGACTCATCGACCCTCGCAACGGACAGTTGCGATATGTGGGGCAGGCATCGAGAGGTATGTCTACTCGTTTGAGTCAGCATCTTTATTCCGCGAAGCACGGTAGGGGGCAACACCTGTACTGTTGGCTTCGTCAACTTCTAGATGAAGGGCATCGACCCGAAGTTGAGGTGCTAGAGGTTCACAAAACGGCTGAGACGTTGGACGATAGCGAGATTTTCTACATTGCCTACTTCCGCTTCATTGGTTGTGATTTGACGAACCACGCTGATGGAGGACGAACTTCTCGGGGAGCAAGGAGGACGCCTGAGATGCGTGAGGCTGCGCGAGCGGTGACGACGGCGAGATGGCAAAATCCGGAGCAGCGTCAAAAGATGACTGCTCCGCACTTCGGCGTTAAGCAGACTTCTGAACAGATTCGAAAGCGGGTGGCTACGCGAATAGGCCGCCCCCTAACCGAAGAGCACAGGCGAGCTACTAGCGCGGGTCTTGGCGGCATCGCATCGGTCCTCGGCGCTGAAGAGAGGGTCTTAGCAATGTACTCCGACGGAGCTTCTATTGCGTCTATTGCTGAAAAATTTGGGTGGGCTGACAGTAGTGTGGGCAACTTTCTGGCTCGTCAGAAGGTGGAGATTCGCCCTAGCAACCTATACGCCAGAGCTTTGTCATCGGAACAAGAACTTGAAGCACTGCGCCTTTATCAAGAAGGCGAATCCACCCTGAAGGTTGGAGCAAGATTTGGTGTGGACAAAATTGTCGTCCGCAGAGTGCTTAAGCAGCACGGAATCAAAGCGCGCACGGCTTCGGAGTCACATGGCGGTCGTTCGTTTGTAGACCAGAACGGCGTTGTTTACACCAATCAATCGGAAGCTGCTAGAATCTTAAACATTGCTCAGCCGGCTATCAGTTCGGTGTTGCGCGGCAAGCTTGCGCATGCCGGCGACTATACCTTTCGGTTCGTGGAGTAACTATGTCACTTACGGTGGACGGCATTATCGGTTCCAGCGCCGTGGATTCGTCCGGCGAAATTCTCTCCGTGAAGGGCTGCGACATCTCTTCACTAGAGGTAGATGGAGTCCTCAACTTTGAGCACCAACCGGTGGAGGGTGGCTCGTTCAACTCCATCGTCGGCAAGTGCGTCAAGGCCAAGAAGATTTACTCTAAGTCCGATTGTGCTAATGCTCGCGAAGAGATGTACTGGGAGAAGACTAAGCTCCCCTTCATCTACGGAGTGTTCCGCCTCTTCGACGGCGCGGGCCATGAGAACGCTATGGCCGCTGCTGCCATCATGCGAGACCAGCATAAGCATGGCGAAGACCAGATATTGAGACTCAGTATTGAAGGCAGTACCTTGTCGCAGAAGGGGAATCTCCTTGAGGAAACAATTGCTAGGGCGGTAGCTTTGACCCGAAAGCCGTGCAATAAAACAGCTATCACAGGCATCTTGTCCGACCCGGAAGCTACGTCGGAGACTTCAAGTGAATCGACTGACAGTCTAGCCAGCCTCCTAGACACCAAGAAGGGCGAGAGCGACATCGCCCGCAAGCTGACCTCGGTCCTCTTCACCTATATCCCCTTCGAAGATGAAGACACTACCAGTGTCACCAACGATTTCCTCCAGAAGGCGCAACAGGTCATCGACCTAGCTAAGGCTCTAGAGGGTGGCAGTTACAATGCTGCTCCGAGTACCTTGACTGGTGGTGCCTGCCTGCAACGAGAGGACCTGGGTGAGGCGAATCGTAGACGCCTAGTTAATGTCACCAAGGCCGCCATCCGAGACCACGACCCCGCAGTTCACGGCCCCTTCAAGCCGTACCTGAAGGCGCTACTCCCAGAAGCTTCCGACGAATTTCTCGACCGGTTCACCGAGTTGTCTGACGAATTGTCCGTGAACGCAAACCTGAAGGCTAAGTACCTCCAGAAGACTTCACCTCAAGTACAAATCGCGCCCGAGCATCAGTCGGACCCTAATCGCTCTAGCTCCGCTTTTGCCGGCGCCAACGCTCCCCGAGCGGGCGCCCTACGCTCCGCCGCTGACGCTTCTTACCAAGAGAGCTTGGCTCGTATTCACACTGCTCGTGAGACCGCCTTCCCAGACGAGGATGCTGCTGGCATCATTCCGCCTGCTTCCACCGAAGCCTTCGAGAACATTCCAGCGGGCCCAATCATGAAGCGTGGCGGGTCGGTTCTCAACGAGGAGACGGGCGTACTGTACGTGCCCTCGTCCTCCAAGACTAGCCCCGCTCGTATTCACAAGCTCTACGCACCCTCCGTGAACGACTCTCACTATATGCAGCATTTGACGGACCCCGGTATCAACGCTATCCATGACCGTGCGATGAAAAATTGGGTCTTAATGAATAGACTTAACCGGTCTGGCAAGCTGCCACCCGAAGTCATTGCGCACGCAGGGTTGTTCTCCCTCATGTCTCCAAATTGCGCAGTTCCAATCCAGGAGCTAGCTTTCGGGCATTTAATGGACATGAAGGCTAAGGGCTGGGACCCCACCAAGGCTTACCCGCGCGAGCAGACTCAAGAGTACGAGCAAGAGTTCATGAACCTAGCAAGCGGCCAAGCTCTGCCCCAGTTCATGCACGACCACTTCCTTTCGGACCAGGCAGCTATTTGGCGCAAGCCGAACGCAGCTGAGTTAGCTATGGGTACGCGCAAGGACCCTGAAGAGCGAATCCGCCACGTCATCGGCCTACCGGAAGGCAAGTGGAGCGGAGCGGCCAATTACCACGACCTACACACCTTCCTGGCGAACCTCGTCAAGGAGCACGGCACTGACGCAGCGGCTATCTCCGGCAAGCTGAATGCTCTGAAGGATGAGAAGGAGAAGCTGGGGTCTCGAACCTACACAGCGAAGAAGGCTGGCAAGCCGGCTCCTACCGACCCAAACGCGGACAAGCCTGAGGTTTACCGCTTCGCGCCTAAGACTATTCGTTACATGCTGGGGATGCTGGGCGCCGGCAATGTCGTCGTCCCGGACACGCACTTCCTGCGACACACCTTCGGTCTGCACCCAGATGACCCGCGCATCGGCGACGTCAAGGCATCTATTCTGCAAGCGCGTCACGAGCCACTACTACAGGGCGTTGACCGCTGGTACCGCGCGAACCACCCGAGCTTCGAGTGGACTCGTCAGAAGCTCCAGAAGCAATACGGCGAAGACTTCGGCGACCAAGCTACCTTCCCAGCTTTCTGGCTGCACTGGCTGACCATCGCTCCTCATGAGAGAACCTGCAAGTGGAACACTAGCGCGTCTAGTAGTGAGGGTACGGACCACGGCGTTTACTGGAATTCGGTCCACAACATTCTCGACAAGTACGGGCTGCCTCACGACCCCCACGACCCCAGCCTCCGCAAGAAGGAGCACTGGCAGGGCGGTGGAACCATCCCTGCTCGCACCGCGCACGCGATGAAGGAAATCGAGAACCGCTTCGGCGAGACAGCCGCCTCTCTAGCCTACTACACCTACCTAGCGCCCCTACTTCTGGCGCCCTCCAAGTCGGCCACACTCTACAAGGCCGAGTTGCTGGAGCGTTTGATGAAGGGTGAGCATTCCGAAGAATCGTCCGCGCCCAAGCTGCACATGCACCAAGGACATGCGGTCGAGCCCGGTGAAGTACTGTTCCATGCAGGACCTAAGGCGGGCCAGACTATGCCCCTTATCGCGCTCGGAAAAGACTTCCACCACGTACTTGGGGACAACGGCGAGTTGATGCGACTGAAGGCTAACCACCCGAACATTCGAGTGACCAGGCCTCCTAAGCTGGCTCGCACCAACACGACCGTTGACTCGAAGATTCACGGCCACCCGACACTGCACGGCACCCAAATCCAGCACGACATCATCAACGGCCTAGACATGGCTCAGAGGGTTTCTGAGGGCAAGGTTAAAGGCGTCACCGCCAAGCAAGACGCTTCAGGCGAGGTGGGTTGGTACAAGTCGGGCGAAGGGCATCTCGTCTACGTGAAGCCGGCGCCAGAGGACCTCCTCCATGTGCCGGAAGCTACCGAGGACCCTGGGTTCGGGTTGGCTCACCGTGAAGCCGCTTTCAGTCGCCTAGCTGACGAGTTCTTCGGAATGGGCGAGCATGTGCCGCCGACGACTGTCTTCAGGCACCCCGTCAACGGCTCCTGGCATTCTGCGCAGAAGCGAGTCGAGGGTGAGCACTACTCGCCGACCTCGATGTACCAGAAGGAGTCTCTAGGGCAGATGGCTCGCGTGGGTACCCTAGACAAGCTCGCACTCATGGATAACATCCTGGGCCAGGGCGACCGACACGTCGAGAACAGCATCATCTCGCCCGACGGGCGCACGCTCAGCTTAATCGATAACGGACTCTCATTCGCCCCGAAGACGCAGCACAATGACGCCTACATTCCACCTATTGCTCACTACTGGAAGCAGGGCCACAAATACAATGACGGAGCAACTTGGTACAACAAACCCTTACACCCAGACGTTGTTGCTTGGGTGAATAGTTTGGACCAGCAGAAGTTCGCGGAACATATGGACCGCCTTGGCATCCCCAAGAGCTTGCGTGACGAGTCGGTTCGTCGACTGACCGCCATCAAGCAGCGTACTGCCCGCGGACTCGTTTCACGTTCAGGCGCATGGCACGCACCGTTCATTTCTCCAGTTCCAGGACATCATCGCGCTGGGGAGATGGAGGCTGAAGGAGTGGGCATGCTGAGCAGGCCTAAGCCGAGCATGCCGCAAAACATGTAGTGGCGGAGTCTGCTGGGCCGAGATAGGGTACCGGCAAGGAGAGAACATGAAGGAAGGAATCTTCCGAGTTTATCGTCGATATGTCGACGAGCACGGGCAGGCCCAAAGCCGCCAGGTTGCTCGATTTATCTTCTATGGTCAGAACTTGACCGCGTTAGAGGACCACGACGGCTTGATTGAGGGGCTGGCGCCCGACGGCCGAGTGACTGACCGTACGCTGGAGCGTCTGAACAATATGGCTTCGAGCGCCTACTGGCACCTCGTGAACGAGTATGACCTACAGGCCGGCGAGCACAACGACCTACTGCCGGAAGTTGACGACGCTGGGCCTCCTGCTTGGCCTGCGACTTAGAGTACCTGACCATGAACCGTAAGTCAATAGAGCTACTAGCCGCCTCGCTCCGCAAGAGCTACGAGGAGGTCGAACCCCACCTTCCGCCAGAGGTGAAGGAGCATTTTGACGCTATTCCCAGGGACCGAAGGGACTGGTTTAAGCGCCAATTGTTCGAGGATTCGATGGTTCCCGGAGCCATGAATCGCTACGCCTATAGCACTATGGGTGTCGCTAAGCGCCCAGGTGTGCACGTGAAGTTGGATTCCAACGACCTCAAGGCATTAAACGACCAACTGGGCCACGCCTCTGGCGACCAGGCCATCACAAGCCTTGGCTCTGTGGCCCTTCAGTCGGCTCGCACTCACGGTGGACAACTCTTTCGTACTGGTGGCGACGAATTCGATATGCACTTCCAGACCCCCGAGCAAGCTCACGGCGCACTGCGCCACCTCTCGCAGGGTGTTGACGCTCTGGTCCCGATGGGCGGCCACCACAAGCTGAGCTTCTCTGCCGGCATTGGAGAGTCCCCTGAGCATGCGGACCGAGCGTTATATCTCGCCAAGGGGGCCAAGACGGCCCAGTTTGGCGACATGCGCCACGACCCGATGGCAATCACTGGCCACGGAGTGCATTTCGTCCACTCGCTGCTCCCCGGCGCCGCTGGGCCAGTGGCCACTGCTGCGCCCGAGCCGACCATTCCAGCTTCACTGTCGGTGCCTAAGCGGACCGAGCCGATGCCGATGCCGGAACCAATGGCGAAGCCCTAGCCTTAGTATAACCCGAGGCTTGAAGCTTTACTAAGAAGCACTGCCAGTAAAGCTTGTTATGCTAGGACTGTTCGCGGTTCGCGAACCCAGGACAGAGGCGACCGGGAGACTGTGGGTCGTCCCCGGTCGCATTAGGCGTTCAACCCCACAAGCCCATAACGGCTAGGGCCCGACACAGGCACTCACCTGGCGGGCCCCGCTCCCTGTTTGCAGACCGAGGCAGGTACCTCGCCACCCTGAGGTGGACGCCAACTAAGTGGCAACGGGTGGAGTCGCGCCGTCCGGGGAGCATTCGCTCAGCAGATTTACAGTCTGCCCTCGCCCTCTACGAGTCTACGTTGCCTTAAGTGGAGGCGCCGGGAGTTGAACCCGGGTCCAGAAGCACTTGCTACACGACACTACGAGTGTGTCCTTGTAACCCTAGGCAGGGTGCAACGTTGTCCCTGTCGTCTTGGGATTGAAGAGCGCGGAACAGTCTCATCAATCAGCATCTTCTGTCTTGCGCCACACCCGATACTGAAGAGCCTCTCGGGGTAACGGCTGGACTCTCTTGGTTCCAGCAAGCTGCTAATTACGCAGCCTGAAGCATTGTCTCATCGACTTTGCGTGGTCGGCTTTTAACGAGGCCTGCTGACCAACCTCGACTCGCGTCATGTGCTAGGTATCCTCTGTCGAAACCGGTTCGCCCCCTTGTTGTCATTATAGTAGCACAGATTACGGCTGTGCGCTACTTTTATTTCGAAGCTAGCCAGGCTAACACTTTCGCGGTAGTGGCTGATGGGTCCTTTCTGTACTCCTCGTCTGTCACTCGTAGCAACTCGATGCCAGCTTCGGCGCACTGCGCATTCTTGCGCTGGTCTCTAGCGGGAGCGTCTAGATAGTAAGCGTGAGCCCAACCATCGTACTCTACAGCTTTCTTCAGCGACGGAACGTAGATGTCTAGCTCGAAGCGCTTGTTTGGTAGTAGGCTCCGAACGTTACCTAGAGTGTCTGGGTAGACTTGAGCGACAGCGCCCCTCAGTCGAATCTCAGGCTTAGAGATGTGGTTAGCACACTTGGGGCAGCCGCGCCCTTGGTCTATGTCGTTGTAGCGAGCTAGCACGCCATGGCTCTTGTCGCACTTCCAGCCAGTTATTTCGGCAGTGTACCTAACCTCGGGGCCGGTCCATAGCCAACCCTTTGAGGCGGCCAATGAGTGAAAATCGGCGGGCGTCTTCGCGACTCTGTTGGAGCAGTACGGGCAGCCCCTTCCGCCTTCAGCACCATGGTAGCTAGCCATCCAATCGTGGCCGTTACTGCACCTCCACCCAGTTTTATCTAGGACGCTATTCACCATCGGTCCGGTCCACGTACGCCCCTTTCTTAGAGCTAACGCTAGGTAATGGTCTGGTGTTTTTTGGAAATTGCCGTAACAATACGGACAGCCATACCCCCGTCGAGTGTTGGCGTAACTAGCCGTCCACTCGTGCTCCCTATGGCACTTCCACCTGGTTGGGGTATTAACGCACTTGACCTCTGGCCCAATCCACAGCCGCCCCGTTTTTGATGCTAACGCGCGGTAGTCTTCGGGCAGTTTACGTTTCACACTACTACCTTATCACGGCTTTCAACTCTTTGCAACAACTTTTACATGTAGTCCTTCCAGGGTAGAACGAAAGTAGCGCCGGCAGCAAGTCTCGGCAGTAGCGGCAGTAGCGAAGCCCCCGAGCCTCATTGCACTTGGCGCAAGTCGTGTTCGGGTCGAGACGTCGATGCTCCCCACAAACCTTGCAGACGTGGGGGTGCCTCCGAGCGGCGCTTGCCGACGAGCGGCATTGTTTGCACTGTGGGTCAAGCCCGCTAGGTCGGTTGGCGTCTCGGTGGAAGTCTTCGGCGAGCTTCGACATACGACAACAGGTGCAGGCGATTTCTGTCATGCTTGGTAGATTACATTCAGAAATGTTCACCACGGGTAATCATATATTCGAGACGCTACACCTCACCACTTAAGGAGCACCACATGGCAAGCTACACCCAGAAGATTACCCGCCTGCTCAAGGCAATTGAGGATCAGATCGGATTTCTCATTCCTACTGCCGTCGTGACGCATGCTTTTGATGCGAACAGCGACGAGTGCCTCGCCATCGCATTTTCGGGCCAGACGCATCGCGTTCGCGGCAAGCCTGAGACCGCTCCTGCCTGTGGCGCAGTTGATGGCCTAGGGCTGACTCAGCGTGTATATGTTCCGACCGTTATTCAGGTTGGAATCGACATCTCCGCTGAGGGCGCCGGTCTTGACGCCGACACCGAGCTTGCTCGCACCGCGCTGTACGTGATTGTGTCCAGTAAGAACACTCGCTGCCAAATCTTCGCCAAGTCCGCGATTGCTCTAGCTGACATGATTGACGGCGACGCTTCGCTGCTCCTGAATTACAGCTACAGCGTCGACGGCACCGGCATCATGGGCAATCAGTAGTCTGTGTCTTCCAACTAATCTAGAGAGGACACTACAATGGCTAAGTTTCCCGAAATGAAGAAGAGCGAACTGCTCGCGCTGGTCAAGGAGGTCTCTGCCTCCCTCAAGACCATTGGCGCGGCGGAGCTTGCTCGCATGACCAAGAGTGAAGGGTCGTCTTCCGAAGGTTCTTCGTTCCAAAAGGACGGACTGCCTCCCGAAGGCTCCGCTTCTTCCGCTTCGTCTGAGGGTTCGTCTTCAGGCTCCCTTGGTTCTGAGGGAAGCGCTTCCGCTGGCGGCATGCCGCCCGGTGCTGACGCCCCTCCGGCTGGCCCGGGAATGGAGGGCTCTGCTCCTCCTGCCGGCCCGCCCAGCGCCCCAGGCGCCGAGGGTTCCGCACCTCCTGCTGGTATGGAGGGCTCTGCGCCTCCTGCCGGTCCTCCGGGGGCCGAAGGTCAGGCACCTCCTGGCCCCTCTTTCGAGGAGCTAGTCAGCCTGTACCTGTCGCTGCCTGACGCCGACTTCGAGGCTCACGCCGCAGCGTTCCAGCAAGCTGCTGCTCAGCGCCAGGCTTCTGGCGCTCAGCCTGGTATGGAGGGCTCTGCTCCTCCTGCTGGTCCGTCCGCTCCTCCTGCCGGCCCTCCTATGGGCAAGCAGGAAGTCGCGACCAACGACCCTAACATCGGGCTAGCTCCCGGTGGTGGAACCCCGGGCAAGGTTGCTACTGCGAACCCCAATATCGGCAAGTCCGAAGCGGACGCGCTGATGGCTCGTCTAGCTAAGTCCGAGTCCGACCTACAGGCGATGGGTAAGGTCCTTGAGACCGTGCTGACCATCCCGCAACGCAAGGCTGTCACCGGGATGACGATTATCCCGATGCGCAAGTCTGAGGCGCCGGTTGCTCCGTCGAAGAAGGCATTCGCCGATGTGACCAGAGCCGAATTGCAGGGCGTGCTGAGGGTAGCCACCCACCCTAGCAATACCAAGTTGACCAAGTCGGAACGTGACGTCGTCACGGAGTACTGCCTTAATCCGGCGAACGTTGACCTGTCGGCTATCGAGTCCATCTACAACAAGGCGTAACAACCCCTTCCAAGAGTAAATAGGAGAATCCCATGAGCAATATGATTGAAAGTCTACAGGCGCTAGCGAAGGCGATGGAGGCGGGAGGCTACAACGCTGCTCCTGGTTCCCTAGTCCAGGGCTCGGCCCTACAAATCGAAGACCTCTCGCCCGTGATGCAGAACGTCACGTTCGGTGAAGAGCACCTGAAGCTTCAGAAGGTGCTAAAGGTCGAGTCGTGCAAGAGCAACCTGGCTCAATTCGACCGCCAGCTTTCGTACGGCAACTTCGGTGGCAGCGCCCAGTTTGAAGGCGCCGTCGGTATGGAGGAGACCTCAGACTTCGTCCGAGTTGTCGTTCCCATGGCTTTCTACTCGCACGTTCGTCGCGTCACCGTTGTGGCCAACATGGTCGCGACTGTCGACGGGATGAAGGCTGAAGAGCGCGCTGCTTCAGATGCGGCTAAGAAGATTGCTGCCGACATCGAGTTCGACATCTTCCGCGGCAAGGCTGACTTCAGCAACGGCGGCGTATTCGATGGAAACCCGCTAGCCATCCCGAACGCACCGAACCTCGTGGGCGTTGATGCCCAGGTTCGCGCTTCGGACTTCCAGGTCAACTCTCAGGACCTAATGTTCAACGAGTACGGCTCAGGCCTCTCGGTCATCGTCAATGGCGGCGACGTGCTGTCACAGTCGATGGTTGAGGACGCGCATGTCCGCTCCTCGATGGCTCTAGGCAATGCGGACCGTCTGTTCGTAGACCCGCTCGTCCTCTCGGCCTACAACAAGCTGACCTACGGCGCAGGCCTAGGCGTCAGCAACATCCAGCGCATGGTTATGGCTGGCTCACCTCAGGACGCTACCGGCGCCGACCTTCGTCGCCAGTGGACCTCTGGGGCTCCCGTTCAGCTTGAGTCGAGCCGCTTCCTATCGGGCAAGTTCACCTGGGCTCGCACCCGTCAACAGGCTCCTGTTGTGGTCGGCGCACTGACCGTGACTCCTGCCGGCGCTGGCACTGGCTCACTGCCTGCCGCTGCTAACTACTACTACGTCGCAACCGCCTGCAACGAGGCCGGTGAAGGCGCTCCCGCAACCATCGTGGCTTCGGGCGCTGTCCTACTGACCGGTTCCGTTCGCGTGCAAGCTGCGGCAGTCGCCGGAGCGAAGTGGTACAACGTGTACCGCGCTTCCGTCAACGCGCCGAAGGCTGCCAAGTTCATTGGCCGCATCGCGCCGACCAGCACCGGCACCCTGGACTTCTACGACCTCGGAAACAAGGTCGGGGCGTTCGTCACCGGATACCTGCTCCAGACCGACACTCTCGGAATCAGGGAGCTTGCCCCCTACAGCCGCCTCAAGCTGGCTGTGTCTGACCTCTCCACCCCGGAGGCGCATTTCTCTTTCCGGACCTTGTGTGCCTACCAGCCCCGCAAGAACGTCCTCGTGGACAATCTCAAGGGCAGCGCTTCCTTCTACAACTAAAGCTCAGCCTATACGAGCTTCGAAGGGCCCCCACCGTGGGGCCCTTTTCTTTTGTGGCGGCATCCGCAACGTCGTGTTAGGGTGTAAACATGAAGATGTGTGAATACTGCTATGGGCCCGTGGAGCCTAAACCAGCACACAACAAAGGTGGCTTGCCTAAAAGGTATTGCTCAACAACTTGCGGGCAGAATGCTCTTCGCGCCGCCGAGCCGGAAAGATATAGACAGCGAGATAACGAATATTGGAGACAGCATCCTGTGGAACTTAAAGCGAAGAACAAGACCGCCTACCAAAAGGACCCAAAGAAACGGTGTGCCAATCAGTGGGTGTATGATATCAAGCGCATGTACGGCATGTCCGTCGAGCAGTGCGAAGCGTTGCTGATTGCTCAGGACGGGCACTGCGCTGTCTGTGGAGCGGACAAGCCCGGTCGTGGCCACGCACATTTCTCGGTTGACCATAAACACGTGGACGGATACGAAGAGATGTCCGCACCCGAGAAACTGTTGAACGTGCGAGGGCTCCTGTGTCATGGCTGCAACAACGGCAACGGCATAACCGACAACCCCGCCCTTCTCCGAGCTAAGGCTGATTATCTGGAGAGAGGTCCTCTATTCAAGTAGCGCCCACCACAACCCCACGTTAGGATATGGCCGTGACCTTCAAAGAGATGATGCTAGCTTTCATGAAAGATGACCCCACTCGCTGGGACGAGGACGTTATTTCGGAGGAGGAGAAGAAGAAGTACGAGTTCGACCAGAAGCTTTACTCCAAGCTCAACGTGTTAGCTCCAGGCGCTGCCATGATTACCTTCGACCTAGACGTCGATGGTAACCTGCTCGAATTCAATACCTGGATTGTTAATGAGGCAGAGGCCCTGCGCGAGGTAGCTAACCAACCCGGTTTAGCAGGTGCCAGGGAGGATGCTCTGCTTGAGGCGGCCGACTTCATCGACGAGAGCAACGGCATTTGCTCCGAGTGCGGCGAGCCTATCGAGCATGCGGATAAGTCGACCCCCAAGACCGATGTCGTCGTCCCTTCTCCACCCAAGAAGACCTACCTGAACTAAGGAGCCACATGAAGTTCGCCCAAGCTATCCTCTCCGCCATCGCCGTTGTCATCGCCATCTTCGCGCTAGCAGCATTCTGCTTCGTCATCTCGTTCCTGCTGCTACCTCTGATGGCTGTTGCGTGCATCATCACTCTCGGCGGTGTCATCGCCCTAGCTCTGCGCAGCTTCATCATTTGGTTGGCTCCGAAGGTTTACTAGGTGCATGCTCTAGACCTCCTGTTTGCTACGATTGGCTGGCTCGTAGCACTTGGCGAGCATGTCTGTCTGGTCACCTTCCTGGGCGTGCTAGCTCTGCTCCTCATCACCGGCAGTTGCTCCATCGTATCCAACCTGAGGCTTAAGCGATGAAGAAACCCACCGAGACCGACGCCGAAATCCTGGCCCGCAACATTCCTCCTAAGCGGCCCCAGAACGGCTCGCTACACCCCGCCTGTTCTCAGATGCACGAGTACAGCTTTTGCATTTGCCTGACAGTAGAATGCGTCTTCTGTCAGAAGCGTCACCCACCCCATAAGCAGTGTCCTAAGGAGTCACCGTGAACCAGAAAACAGAGCCCGACCTGCGGACATCGGCGAAGGAGTGGTGCTCGGAGTGCGGGGGCGAAGGGGAGCAAGGCTGCTACACGATGGTCGGCGAGTGCGCTGAGTGGACTACCTGGCCGTGCTGGGTCTGCGTCGAGCACCGGCCGCGCCCCGACGGACACGGGGACGCCATGACACGCGCCCAGGCGAAGCGAACGGTCTGCCACGCCATGGCGGTGACGCTCCATCGCGACCTCCACGAACTGGGCGCCGAGTGGATCTTTGGCGGAGACGACGCCGATCGTTCCAAGGACGACGTGCGTCGGTTGGTTGCCGCGGCGAAGGAACTGGTGCGGGAACTCGACAAGCGCGGCGGACTCGACCCTCGGGCCCCCTTCGTCCCGGGGCCCGAGACGAAGGGGGTGACCATGGGTGACACCAAGAGTTTCCAGCACGCAGCCAAGGGTAGCGCCACCAGCTAGCCGTGCTATGGTAAGAGTGTGTAGTCAGAAAGGCAATCTAACCACTATGTGCACGACATGTACTAAAATCAAGAAGCTACCATCGGCCCAAGCTATAGAAGCCGCCCTCTACGCTATCGCAGCTAGACTAGCTAAGACCGGACACAGCGCCCAGTGCTTGGACGACCTGTTGGGTAAGCTGATTGGAGAGCCTACGCCCGAAGTCGACCGAGACACTGAGCTAGCCTGGGAGAATCGCCGAGGAGGCCGATGAGTAGCCCTACGGACCTCGTTGCCCTGTCTCGCACCGAGGAAAAAGTGGCCGCGGAACTGGTGGCTCTGCAAGCGAGGTACGGTGAGATGCCTCCGGACGCGGAGTACTGGATGGACGTCGTCGTGGCTAGCCACAAGCTCTTCGCGTTGGGTGGCATCGATGCAGGTTTTCGGGTACTATCTATCGTGCCGCCTTCCTACTTCCGAGGCCCGATGCTGGAGCAGATGGAGGTCGATGAGGACTTCGTCGAGATGGGGCGAAAGATTGCCGACTGCCTCCTTGTGGCCGGGAAGGCTAAGATTCCGAATCAGTTCGAAATTCCACCGAACGTAAATATTCAACGAGGTATAGGGAGGGCTTGACCATGTCCTGTGGCAACTGCGAAAACTGCTCGTGCGGCAACACCGTGATTACTGAAGAGAACACCCGGCTCACCGACATCGTGGTAGGGATGAATCTTGACATCCGGAACCCTGTCCCCGTGTACGACGCCGCTGGCAGGCCCCTAGGCTCGGCTGTGTTGGAATTCGTGTCGGGTGGGCTCCAAGCTCGTCTATTTCTGGACACCCACAAGCCGGAAGCGTTTGACCTGGCCAACGACTCTAACCGCTGCCGATTCGGCTTGAGCGCCAACATCACCGATGGCGAGCTTCGCAACGCCGGGATTTGGCTGACGTCGAAGTAGCGCTTCTCCTGGGCCGTGCTAGAATACGGTCAAGGGGAACTATGCTCTCATTCCATGAAAAGCTGTCTGGCGTGCTCGTAGCTCTAGCGCTCGCTTGCGTTCCAGTCATCTTGGTGCTCCCTAGGCCTACCTCGACCTACAAGCCTCCCGTGACCCAGTTTGCGGTGGTGGACGACCTAGTAGAGGCCGTGGAGCTAGAACTCGACATGCGCCTAGAGGGTGCGATGCCAGGCGACGCACACAATGTGGCTGAGGTGCTGGTTCAAGAGTCTCGTAAGGCTGGATTTGACCCGTGGTGGATTATGGCCATCATCGAGACCGAGTCGAACTATCGCATCGAGGCTTGCTCCCATTCGGGAGCTATTGGGCTGATGCAGACCATTCCATCCACGTTTCGTTCCGTGTCGAAACACAAGAGGATGACCGACCCAGCCGAGAACGTGCGCGCGGGAATCGCTTACCTGTCTCAACTCTATGCCTGGGGCTACCGCTGGCAGCAAGGCATTCTCATGAGCTACAATGGAGGGCCTGGCGCGGCGTCAGCCTATAATAGGGCCCTGCGCAACAAGGAGGACGTCTCTGGATTCTCCTCGGAGATGCTCAGCTACCCAGGAAAGGTACTGGCGAGGTATCAGCGAATTTTGAAGGCGCAGCGCATCAAGACACCCGTAGCTAAGGCGTGGAGGACGAAGTGACCGAAACCGAGAAGGCGTGGAAGTTGCTGTTCGAGCGAGTCGCCGCCATGAAGAAGCCTCAGTGCACCGAGCGCTGCGTAGAGAAGGGAGAGCGGTCACGAGACTGCCCTCTGCACGGCCCTCAGCACTTCTGCAACAAGTGTGGGTATGCCGGAATCGACCGGGAGCACCCTGGCTGCAACTATCTCGCGGCCTTGACCTGGGGAGAGGGCGTGCTACCGTGAAAATCATTGAGACAGACAACTTCGGCGGTGACTACCCCGACGAGAGGGACATTGCGGTGGGTATCAGAGTAAGACACAACGCCGACGTTATGTGCGCTGCGTTGAATTATGACCTAGGGCTGTATAGCTCTCGCTTCTTCAGGGTCGTCGAGGATGACTACGTTCTTTGCCCGGGGTTCGAGCCATGAGCCACCTACTCTGCCTCATCGGCTTACACGACTGGAGCCGCCCCTGCGTCCATCACTATTCGTCTTGGTCTGGAATTCAGCCCTGCTGGACTCGTAGCTGTGAGTGTAAGGTCGTTCAGATGCTCCGCGACGGCAAGTGGAGGCGCGAGTGAGCCAGACTTGGTTCACTGCCGATACCCACTTCGGCCACGTCAATATTATTAGCTACAGCGCCAGGCCTTTCGTGAAACTGGACGGACAGCCGGATGTGGTGGCAATGGACGAAGCTCTCGTCCGCAATTGGAACGAGATGGTACAGCCAGACGACGTGGTGTGGCACCTCGGGGACTTTGCCTTAAGACCCAACAGGCTAGTCTCTGGGTACGCTAAGAGACTGAACGGGGTAAAGCATTTGGTTCTCGGTAATCACGACCGATGCTCCAAGACCGTCTATCGGGAAATGGGGTTTGAGGTTCACAAAGGAGACACTCTTTGCGTTGGGGATGTGCGTATTCGTATGGTTCACGACCCCGCTCGATTGGACCTTGCTAACCACGACCTAGGACTCTGCGGCCATGTTCACGAGGCGTGGAAAGAGGTCTCGCGAGAAGGAAAGAGAGTAATCAACGTGGGCGTCGATGTGCGCGACTTCCGACCTGTCGCCTTAGCTGAACTGCTAGCCGGCGGCCGTAATCTAGACAAGAGACCCTTGGAGGGTGATTATGCTATTGTCCGCGCGAATGTTGAATAATGTCAACGACGTCAATAACTTCGAGGTTGTCCAGACACTAGAGATGGTGAAGGGCGACGTCGCTGTCATCTACCTCGCCCTCATCGACGCTAGCACCGAGAAGCACCGGGACCCCACCGGCCGTCGGTACTGCGCGGCTACTGGGTCTACACTGAAGGTCGTAATCCAAGACATTAACACGGCTGTAACGCTCACGAAATACGCCACAAGGCCCTTCGCTGCCGACCAGTCGATTTGGAAGGTGACACTCGACCTGGTGATGGACGCTGTGGCTATCGCGGGCCTGTGCGGCACCTACGCCCTCAAGCTGACCCTGGTGGAGCCTGGAACTACGATGCCTGCTACCTGGCTCATCGGCACGACCTACGGACTGGACGTCCTGACAACCTACAGTGGTGGGCTATGGCGTTCACTGCAAGTGGGTAACACAGGCAACCAGCCAGACATCTCGCCGATTTGGTGGGTCCAGATGAACGTGACGCCGGCCAAGTACTACTCTGGGTTCGTGAGCCAGGCAGTAAGCATCGCCCGTACGTCCCAGGAGTTCTAAGCCATGGCCATTTTCACAGACCCCACGCCGAACGCCTTCGGCTACAGCAACGGCGACAAGCTCAAGCTCGGTTCCGAGTTCGACAACGCGACCGACGCTCAGGCCGCTACTGGTCGGGTTGAGCCCCTGCTCACTGTGGACCAACTGAAGGAACGCTTCCTGTTCGGGATTCCGCTAGTTGCTGCATTGCCGGACCCAATCACCAAGAAGCGAGCCGTCTATACGGACACAATGCTCAAGGACGCAATTATGCGCGCCACGAGTACGGTTGAGTCCGATATGGGGAGCGGGTTTCACATTACAGCAACGGAGGTAAATCGCCGCCTACCGTTCGACCGTGCGGAATATCAATCCATGGGATTCTTCCGCGTGCCGGAGGCGCCTATCCTTAGAGTGACTGAACTAATGGTTAAGACCGCTGACGGTCAGGCGGTGTATTTAGTGCCGTTAACTTGGGTGGACCCAGGCCAATTCAAAAAAGGTATGCTCTCGATTATTCCTCTAATGCCGGCGAGCCTCATGGGTGGCAGCGCCCTACCAGCTTTCTCGGGCGGCGCTGCGTGGTTGGCTATTCTTGGCAACATGGGATGGGTGGCGAGCTACTGGTCTGTTAAGTACATCGTTGGTATGGACTCCGGACACATTCCGATGGTAGTGAATGAGACTGTCGGTCTCACGGCTGCGATTGATGTGCTAGGCAAGCTGGCTGCCACATATAGGGTCGCATCGTATTCTACGGGGCTCGACGCTGCGTCCCAATCAGTGAGTACGCCTGGAGTTGCTTTGTATGACGCCGCAATCTTGCGCATGCAGACGGAGAAGAAGGCTAAGATTTCGCAGCTTCGTGGGCTCTACTACCGTCGCATCTTCTGCGAAAACGTTTAAATAGTCTAAGGAATTCAAGGATTTATGTGCCCTACAAGGACCTAGAGAAGCGGCGCCAAGCCGTTCGCGAGAGCGCTGCGCGTGCTCGTCTTGACCCCGAAAAGAATGAGAAGATGAAGGAACAGAAGAGGCGTTCCGCGCGCCTGTGCCGCGCTAAAGATGTTGAAGCGGCACGTGCTCATGACCAAGAGTATTATCGCGAGGTAAGAAAACTTGACCCGGTAGCTGTAGAGAAGCAGCACGAGCGCAGCCGGGCCCGTTCGAAAACCAGTAAAGAGAAGGAGCGCTGCCGACAGAAGCAGGCTGAGGCCCGCAAGGACCCGGAGTACGTAGCGAACTCGGCGACCTATGCTAAGGTACATCAGAAGGAACGTAGATTGGTTGACGTAGGATTTAGATTATCACAGAACCTTCGTACTCGCCTTGGTAAGGCAGTCAAAGAGGGTTGGAAAGCCGGCTCCGCAGTGAAGGACCTTGGGTGTACCATCGAGGAATTGAAGGCATATTTGGAAGCTAAATTCGAGCCGGGTATGGACTGGGATAACTGGGGACGTTACGGTTGGCACATCGACCACATCCGTCCGCTAGCTTCCTTTGATTTGACTGACCGTGAACAGTTTCTTCGGGCCTGTCACTACACAAATCTCCAGCCGCTATGGGCCGAAGACAACTTGAAGAAGAGCGACCATGTCCTCTAACAGCTATTGGGTCTCCGGAGACCAATTGCGCATCCCCAAGCGCTCGAACGCCATGCGCAAGCAGTGGGATGCGAACTATTTGTCTAGGGTTCGCGACTTCTTCGGTGAGTCAAATCACTATGAGCCCGCCTCCATCCCCATCAGCCAGGTCGAGGGCGGCCGCATCGTCATGCCGGGGCATCCTCGGACTGCGTTCTACCAGCGCCTCTATCGGCTTGACCCCAAGGAAGTTCCGCCCATCGTGGTAAATGACATCGGCAACGGCTTCTACAATTCGCTGGACGGCTCTAGGCGACTAGCCGCCGCTAAGGCAGCAGGTGTGACGCACGTGCCTGGTCTCATCGTCCGGGACGCTCCCAAGAAGGCCTCGAAGTCTAAGCTCCCTAAGTCGTCTTCACCTCACGTCTATACCACCACTGGCGCCAAGAAGCTGGGCTCGAAGCTGGGGAAGTCGGAGGAGCCCGAGAGCGCCGACTTCGGCCCATCCCTGGCCAAGAATGAGCGCGAGGTGCCTCCCGCGCTACCTCCGCGCCTAGCTAGGGCCATGTGGGCCATCCGGCAGCCGGGCGTACTGACAGACGAACTGCGCAAGCCCGAGTACCGCTCCAACCCGAACCCGGTTGCGGGCCACTGCTTCGTTGCTGCCAATGCCCTCTACCACCTCATCAACGGCGCTCGCACCGGCTGGGACATGAAGGTGATTCATAAGGAGCATTTGAAGGACCTAGCCGACGACACACATTGGTTCCTCCAGCACCGGAAGACGGGCCATATCCTCGACCCGACTGCGGACCAGTTTGAGGGAAACGAAGTTCCGTACCACAAGGGAGTCGGCTGCGGCACCTCGCAGAATGCTGACGACCAGGGTCACCCCACCAAGCGCGCACAGGTGGTCATCGACCGCGCCAAGGCCGTGATGAGCGAGTCGCCCAAGGAGTACCTCGGCACGCTGGAGCATGACGGCAACGAGTGGTACATCCAGCCGCCCGAGATGAAGAAGGCCGAGGGGCAGCGCATCTCCCTCGACGACGCGAACGGGCTCTACGACTGGTTCCACATCTCGTCGCAGGAGCCGGACGAGCACGGCCAGTTCCGGGCCGAGCCGCGGGTGCCGGGCTTGAACTCCATCCCGTCCGAGGACAAGAAGACGCCCCGCATCTGCGTGGGCCCGAGCATCCATCACTGCATCGCTGGGTTGCTGTCGGCCGAGCCCGGCGACGACGACATGGTGGAGAGGATTGCCACCGACCCTTCGATGGTGAACAAGTTTCGCGGGCGGCACGTCTACGGTGTGCCGAAGCGTGCGAAGGTGACTATCCCCACGCGCGAGCAGGTGCCCGACGCGCCCGAGACCGGAGAGGGCTGGCTGACCAAGCCGACCACGTTCCAGCATGTCGGCAGGCTGAGCGCCGACCAGCGCGGTAACACCATCCCCTCCCTCGGCGAGCCCTACCTCCAGAAGGCCGAGCCCAAGCTCAAGGCTGGCGGACTCGTCTCGCAGTCACCAGATGGACGTCACGAAGAGTGGAATTACAGCCACCTCCTGCCCCAGAAGACTCGTGACGAGGGCTACGGCCTCAAGATGCAACTGGACAAGGAATTCAGGACAGCGCACATCTTCGCCACCAAGACTCGCGACGGCCAGACACGCCCCGCCGGCTACCTGCAAGGGCTCTGGCACAACGACAAGAAGGCTATCAAGCCTTGGGATGTGAAGGTTCTAGACCAAGACCGCCGCAAGCGCTTGGGGCTCTCGATGTACGAAGCTCTCTACGCACACGCGAAGGCCCACCTCGGTTTGACGAGCGTGGTCGGAGACATTCACTCGACGTCTTCGCACCTGATTCACAAGAAGCTAGCGGCCAAGCACGGACTCGACTACGACGTTAAGGGCCCTTCTGCGGAAGAGGATGCAGCCTTCTTCAGTGGTGGCGTGCCAGAGGACTACGACTCTCGCTTTGGCAAGTACAAATACGCTCTGCCGGATGTGGCTAAGCCTAAGGAGGTCAACTCTTTCGCGGAGCACCGCCTGCCGGGCGCTCTCGACTCCGAGCTTGGCAAGAAGCTCCAGGTCATCAATGCCGGAGACCGCGACGAGAACGTGCAAGCCAGGTCATGGCACACAGACCCGCAGGCGCATGCCGACTTCGCGAAGGCTCTCTTCGGCTTCGCCAACGGCCAGTTGGACCAGCCCATCGGGCACACGCCACTAGGTAAGGCTGAGCGCAACTTCCTCAAGAGCCCTGCCTTCCGGCACCCGGGTACGGGCAAGGTTGTTGCTACGCCCGTGTTCCACGACTCCTCCGTCTTAGCGCAGAAGGTTGGACTGGACGAAAGCGACGAAAGGCTCGACGACTGGGAAGCTGGATATGTCGACCACGCTGGAAACTTCTACGACCGTGAGATGGCTGCTGCGGCTGTGCTGAAGCAAGGTAAGGTACCCCAACCCCCGCAACCTCACCTTGCTCGACTCGACATTCCCGGCTTAGAGTCCGAGCAATATGTTGCTGGGCGGAAAGCCGGCGTCTACAAGTCGGAGTACCCGGTACAGTCACCGTACGTGCAACCGACTGACCCTCAGAACTACCTCATCTACCAGTCGCCGGCAGGACACCACGTCCTGACGCCTGGCGGTAATGAGCAGACTTTTGATACGGCCGAGAAGCGCGATAAGTACCTAGAGTGGCATCGCAGTCTGCGTAACCAACAGTCCGGTGTGAAGTCGCTCGGGATGGTCAAATCTGGGGACGACCTGGAGAAGACTATCAAGGACCTGCTGCCCGGCACTGCTCAGGGGGATAAGTACAACCGCTGGACGGATTACTCCCACTTGTTACCCAAAGAGCATCGAGAGAAGCTTGAGTTATTCGTGACTGACGACAGGGCTTACGTTACAGCTACGCTATCTAATAGGCGAAGCAAGAATAGTCATCTTTCGGTTATGGGCCAAATTAGCGGCAAAGCAATGCGCCCTGATGTGGTGAACCTCGGCCTCCCGGAGAGAATGAAGGGGCTTGGGTTGGCTACGTACGAAGCGCTTTACGCTCATAGCTATCATAAGAGAGGAATCCGCTCTATACTCGGGGAGCATCACACCGCTGCTGCTGATGGAGTTCACAGGGCTCTTGCTCGAAAGCACGGTCTTAACTATCAGTCATCTTTCGACCCTAAGGCCCCCAGCGCTGAGAAGGATTTTTTCGGCATGCATCGTCCTTATGGACCATACAAGTACGCACTGAAGTCCGAACTTGTAGCATTCCACAAGCGAGCCCTGGACCCGAATGCTGGCTACCAGATTTCCTCGACGCCGCACACGATGGGGCTTCGGGTATCTGCTCACGACCCTCAAGGTGAAGTAGGATACGCCATTGTTGGAAAAGACGACCGAGGCCTTCACATCCCTCACATCGTGCATGTGAACCCGGCTCACCAGCGCAAGGGCATTGCCTCGGCTATGTACGCGCATGCAGAGCAGAAACTAGGAGTGAAGCTCAGCCCCAGCGACATCCAGTCGGAGCATGCACAGAAGCTGTGGACCTCCGCGAATCGCCCCTTCGGCAAGTCCGAAATCGACGTTGCAGACATCAGCGACCCGGAGTTGTCGGGCGTCGTTGCGCAGCAGTTGGCAGGCAAGGCTCACGTCGGGAAGCGGCGCCGGCTGCTGAGCACCGTTGTCAGTGACCCCAAGACCATCAAGAACTGGTTGGATGAGAAGGTAGCGTGGGAAGGGCCGCCAGACGAGAACGTGGTCGATTCCATAGGGGTGTCTGGGGCCATCCACACACCTATTTTCCGTGACGAGGTTCTGGGGCAGACAATCGACGGACGACATCGCCTTGCTGCGGCCCTCAAGTACGGCCTGTCCGTCCCAGCGCTAGAGTTGCATCGCGCTCTCGGCAAGTCGGAGGGCCTCGACCTTCTGTACGCTAGGTCTGTGTCTCGCCGTAAGCAGTACGGAGCGAAGAGCAGCGCCTGGAAGGACCCAGCTTCGGGCAGGGTGGTGCCTGGTAGAGGTTTTATCCACGACCCGATGGACCTTGACGGGCACGGCGATGCTGACTGGCAACGTGGCTACATCATCCGTGATGGTTCATACCTCGACGCGAAGACCTTTGACAAGCTTTCGACTTGGCGAGACGCTAGTGGCGACGACTTCGGCAAGTCCGAAATCGACCCTCACGAGCACGCTGCCGCGGTGGTCGTGTGTCAAGATGATCAAGGTCACACGCTCTGGGGCAAGCGCAAGGACGGTAAGTACACGATGCCGGGCGGGCACGTTAACGAAGGCGAGCTTCCTATCGACGGTGCCGTTCGTGAGCTTCACGAGGAGGCTGGGCTCACTTCCGAGAATATGGAGTTCCTGGGCGCCGGCAACGGACTAGAGGGTCCTGTCTACGTCTATAAGGCAACCGCCTACGGCACCCCAACCACTGAGAATGACCCCGACCGTGAGTTTGATGAATTGGTCTGGGTCGACTGCATAGCTGGCTTGCCGGTCTTCGTCGCCCAGAACCTGGCCCACAACCCCGACATCGCGTGCCAGCTAATGGGGTGGGCAAGGCCCCCAGCAGCCCCGCCTAGCCCCTCCGCCTCTCCGGTGGACCCAGGACAAGGGTAGTACGCCCCAAACGCGCCAGCAAAAGCGACAGTTCGAGTGGCGGTGTTCTGGGGCCGTGCTATGGTGTCTTGTAGGAGGTTCGACAGCACCCGCCTTCAATGGCATAAACGCTGTCGTCCTCGTCCTGGGAGGGCCTCCAGGCAAAATTATTGTAGCACCCTCGGGCGAGGCCCACCCGAGGGTTTTGTTTTGACCTTCCGGTTTCCTAGGCATCCTTCCGGACAGGCGCCAAATTAAAGGATGGTCCCAAGAAGGCTGAAAAGGTCATCTAAGCTGGGCGCTGCACCGGAGGAGGGACCTTATGCCCTCGCCCATCGGTCGTAGGACCGACGACCCAGGCGGTTAAATCCGCGAATGTTGGGCCCTGATGGGTCCGGTGGTTTTATTTCGGAGGACGCACATGAAGACTGTTCTGCTAGCTGTTGCCTTCGCTCTAGCTCTCACCGCCTGCGGCCCTAACGATGACGGAATCTGCCGCCCGGACCAACAGTATTGCGGCGACACGTGTATTTCCATCGAAAGAGACTGCGAATGTTTCCTGCGTGGCCAGCATGACGGTTGCAAGGACCGCTGCGGCGAGCATGACCGCGGCCACGGCAAGGACTGCCATCGAGGCCACCGCGGATAGGGCGATTCGACCGGCCAAAGTGGCGGAGTTGTCTGGGCGTGCTATGGTAAGTGGTAACCAACACTCTGCTAGGGGCTGACATGGAACTAAGACACGAAAACAACCTGAAGCAAATCGAAGAGTTTTTGACTTCGACGAGCATCCCCTTCACCAGAGACTCCAACATCTTCTATCTCAGCGACGGTGCTTTGGAGTTGCGCTATGTCGACTCCGCGGCGCACAAGATGGATTACACCAAGCGTTTCGGCATCAAGGGCATCCCCCACAACTACTTCATCGACATCACGCTCGCCAATAAGGCGAAGGGGATTAGGACTATCTGGATCAAGGACTGGGAGGTCGAGGAGGCGAAGACGATTACTGGCGTGGACGGAAACAAGCTTGAGAACTATACGCGCAAGTGGAACGTCCTGAGGTCCTACATCCGAACTGCGACAGGTCACATCGAGAAGAGGTTCTTCGCGAGAGACTGCGAAGTGAGAGAGTTGACCAACAGAGAGGCGCGGCCCTTCCTCGAAGAGAATTGCTTTTACGGCTACCGGAGCGCCACTGTTACTCTAGGGCTCTTCCTGAAGAAGGATAAGAACGACCTGAAGAAGGGCACGTTGCTCATGATTTACAGTTATGGGTACCCGTTTTTCGGCTCGGGTCTGTACGACGTGGAGGTGATTAGGGTCGGCACAAAGGTGAATTGCCAGGTCGTCGGCGGCGCCAGTAGGCTCCTGTCTAAGTTCCTGCTCAATTACCCGACATTGACTATTGGTGGTAAGGTGGTTACGGTCAACAAGATTGTGTTCATCGTGGATGCGGACCATAACAACGCAAAGTCGTTGGAGACTCTGGGTTTCACCTTCGTCAGTCACCAGGGTGCCGGCTTCATGAACGTTGATGCGGCTACCGGCAAAGTGTCTCAGCGTCAGCCGATGCATCACCGGCTCATCATGGAGAAGATGGCTCGTGGCGAGATTTACTCTGTGGCCAATGCTGGCTCCATCATCTACATCCTCAACCGAACCGAATACCTCGCCCGAAGCAGCAAGCCGGTAGACATTTCGCCGGGTAACTCGCCGGAGTCGGTGGCGTGAAACCTTGTCGTAAATGTGGTGGCACTGAACGTTACGAGAGTGGCGACTGTAAGGCGTGTGCTTGCGCCCGAGGTAACACGTACTACGCCACTCACAAGGAGGAGGTCGCTGTCCGCAACGCCTTCCGTAAAGAGGAGATAGCGGTATACAGCGCTGCCCGCTACGCCGCCAACAAAGGGGTGAGAACGGCTCAGTGCGCAGCCTACAGCGCCTCCCACAAAGAAGAAAATACGGCCCGTAAGGCTGCCCTCTACGCTGGCCGCAAGGGGCGTGGTTTATGTGTTGAGTGCGGTGAACCCGCAAGGCCGGACCGCGTTCTTTGCGAAGAGCACGCTGCTAAGAATGCTGCCGCCGGCAGAAAACATAAGAAGACTAACCTGAACGCCAGACTAGCCACCAACCTTCGAAGTCGTATCAATATGGCCCTCAAGGGCAATGCCAAATCCGGCTCCGCCGTAAGAGACCTCGGTTGCGCCATCGCAGAGTTGAAGGCATACCTCGAAGCTAAGTTCCTTCCAGGCATGACCTGGACCAACTGGTCCAAGACAGGTTGGCACATCGACCACATCCGTCCGTTAGCCTCCTTCGATTTAACCGACCGTGAGCAGTTCCTAGTCGCTTGCCACTACACTAATCTACAGCCTCTGTGGGCCGAAGACAACATGAAGAAATCGGACAAGTGGC
>Ga0299915_10000571_pt1 | contig 27760 bp, 24 predicted proteins | sample RVTome_13_FD_200263 | JGI IMG/M metagenome (GOLD analysis project Ga0299915, IMG submission 200263) | Soil microbial communities from uranium-contaminated site in the Upper Colorado River Basin, Wyoming, United States - RVT92D227 (version 2) ...
CGGCGGTCTGCACTTGATCGTGTTCGCGACGTAGACGCTCGCGCGCGTCCAACCCATGGCTTCGATCATCTTGTCGAGCAGCTCGCCCGCTCGCCCCACGAACGGCTCTCCGCGCAGGTCTTCTTGCTCGCCCGGCGCCTCGCCGACGAACATCAGCGGCGCGTCCTCGGCGCCGACGCCGAACACGATCGATTTCCTCGTCGAGGACAGCTTGCATCGCGTGCACTCGCCCAGCTCCACCCGGATCTGCGGCAGCGTGCGGCGGCCGATCGAGATCGGGGGTTCGGCGATGTCGAGCGGTGCTCCGATCGGCGCGTCGAGCGCCCCCGCCCCGATGTCCGCGAGCATCTGCGGCAACGACTGGCTCTCCTCGGGCTCGTGCTCGAGCTCGGCGGGGGCGTCGGCGAGCTCGAGCCGCGCGCTCGGGCTGCCGGGCGCGGCCCAGCCGCCGTGGGCGATGTGGCGCTGGAGCTGGCCGCGGAACTGGCGCGTCAGGGTCAGCAGCTCCTCGAGATCGCCCGCCTCGTCCGCCGTGCTATCCATGGATCCCGTATGCCATCACCAAGCCGGTGGACTCAACTGCTGGTGGTCGCCCTGGCGATCTCCGGCTCCGCCTGTCGCAAAGGTGTGGCCGTCCCCGACGGTGACATCCTCGCGTCGCTCACCGCGCCCTCCGCGGACGACGCTCGCGCGTTCGACCCGGCGAGCCTGCGCGGCAAGCCGACGCTCGTGCTGTTCGCGAGCCCGACGTGCCCGTACTGCAGCGAGGAGCTCCCGATCGCCCAGCAAGCGGCGGCCGCCGAGGACGCGAACATCGTCGCCGTGTACATCTCGGGTGCCAAGAAGCACGCGATGTCGGTGACCAAGTCCGCGGGCTACACCGGGGCGGTCCTCGTCGACGACGGCACGCTCCGCAAGCGCTACGAGATCAAGGGCGTGCCGTACACGCTGATCCTCGGTGCGGACGGTCACGCGAAGGACGCGTTCCGCGGCATGCAGGACGAGAGCACGCTCCGCTCGGCGCTCTCCGACGCGCGCTGATCGCAGCGAGCACGTTCGCCCGCCCCGGATACAGGTATCCTGGCGCTGGTGAGAGCTCGGATCCACGTCACGTCCGGCGCTGCGATCGGACGCGTGCTGGAGCTCGAGGGTCCGCAGAGCGTGGTCGTCGGTCGCGGAGCCGACGCGCACCTGTGTGTCGCCGCGGATACGGCGCTCAGCCGCAATCACGTCCGGCTCGAGCTCGCCCCCCCGCGGTTCACTGCCCGTGATCTGGAGAGTCGTCACGGGACCTTCGTCAACGGACGCCGCCAGACGGAGGCCGAGCTTCGCGACGGTGACCAGATCCAGGTGGGCGAGACGGTGCTGCGTGTGGAGCTCCTGCACGACGAAGTCGCTCCGACGATGCCGGCCCCGCAACCCACGGCGCGAGGCTGGTCATCTCCAGCGCACGGAAGGCTCATCGCCGTGCGATGCCGATGTGGTGCGATCGCAGCACACGAGCCGGCTCGAGCCGGCGAAGACGATGTCGTCTACCTGTGCGAGAGCTGCCAGGAGCGGTTCGCGATCGCACCGGTCCTCCCACCGGGCTACCAGATGATCCGCACACTGGGGCGGGGCGCGATGGGCTGCGTCTACCTCGCGCGCCACGAGGGCGACGGCGTCGACCGAGCGATCAAGCAGATCCTGCCGAAGGCCGCGATGTCCGCGCAGATGCGCGCGATGTTTCTGCGCGAGGCGGCCGTCCAGGCGAAGCTCGATCATCCAAACATCGTCCGCGTCTACGAGCTGGCCGAACCGACGCCCGGCAGCTTCAGTATCGTCATGGAGTACGTCGAAGGCCAGAGCGCCGACATGCTGATCAAGGGAGGTCGCACGGTCGAGCCAGCGCTCGTCGTGGACATCGCATGCCAGGCCCTCGCAGGGCTCGCGTACGCCCACGCGCGGCAGATCGTGCATCGCGATATCAAGGAGGCGAACCTCATGCTCATCGGCAACGCCGGCGACAAGCTCGTCGTCAAGGTTGCCGACTTCGGGCTCGCCAAGAACTTCCAGGAGGCCGGCGCCAGTGGAATGACGAACGATGGCGCGCTCGGCGGGACGCTGCCGTACATGCCGAAGGAGCAGCTGCTCGACTTCAAGTACGTGAAGCCTCCGGCGGACATCTACGCCCTCGGCGCGACCATGTATCGCCTGCTCACCGGGTGTTTTCCGCGTGACTACCGCGAGGGCGAGAACTGGGTGCTGATGTCGCTCGAGCAGCCGATCGTGCCGCTACGTCAGCGCGAGGCGGGGCGCGCCCTGCCGGCGGCGCTGTGCAAGGTCATCGAGCAGGCGCTCGAACCAGACGTGAAACAGCGGTTCCAGACCGCGGAAGCGATGCGGCGGGCTCTCGAAGCGCTGCATCTCTAATCAGCGACCTGTAGGTTGTCTCGGCCCGAGCCAGCCCCCCGCGACGGCTGCATCGCCTTCGCGATTACGGAGTTGAACGCGCACAGCACGTCGCAACCTTGGCAGCCAGCGCGTCCGCGGTCTTGCGGGCGTTGACGTTCTTCGGGTCCTTGGCCTGCAGGCGCTGCACGATAGCGAGCCCCTTCCTGTACTCCACAAGCGCGCCCGGCGTGTCCGCTTGCGCGGCGAGCGAGTCGCCGATCTTCGCGTGACTCTCGCCCAGATAGACCGGGAGATCAGCGTCCATGGGGTCCTTCGCCGCCATCGTCTCGAGAATGTCACGTGCCGCTCTGTGCTGCGCGACCGCTCCAGCCCCGTCCCCCTGCGCCAGGAGTGCATCGCCAACTTTCTCGTGACTGTACGAGAGGTCAGCCTGTCGATTGGCGTTCGTCGGGTCTTTCGCAGCAAGCGTCTCGCAGATGGCAAGATACGCTCGGTACTCCGCGAGCGCTCCGGCCGCGTCACCCTGCGCGAGGAGCACCTCGCCGACTTTATTGTGGCCGTGTGAGAGGTCCGCCTGCCGGTCGGCGTTTGTCGGGTCCTTCGCTGCGAGTCTCTTGGTGATCGAGTGCGACGCACGGAACTCCTGGAGCGCTCCTTTGGCGTCTTTGTGTTCCAGGAGCATCGTACCGATCTTTTGGTGGCTGACCGCGAGGTCTCGCTGGCGGGCGGCGTTCGTCGGGTCCTTCGCCGCCAGGATCTCGAAGATGGAGATCTCGATCCGGAACTCCGCGAGCGCTCCTGCAGTGTCCCGCTGTGCGCGAAGTGCGTCGCCGATCATTTCGTGGCCGAGCGCAAGATCTCGCCGGCGGTCGCCGTTCGTCGGGTCCATCGTCGCAAGCCTCTCGTCGATGGCCTGCGACGCACGGAACTCCAGGAGTGCGCCGGCGACATCCCCCAGTGCGAGCATGACGGTCCCGACGTTGGTGTGACTGACAGAAACCAACCGCTGGCGGTCGGCATTTGTCGGGTCGTTCGCCGCAAGCCTCTCGCGAATGGCCAGCGACACCCGATACTCGGCAAGCGCTCCGGCAGGGTTACCCTGGGCCCGGACCACGCTACCGACCTTGTTATGGCTGATCGCAAGGTTTTGCTGCCGGATGGCGTCGGTTGGGTCCTTGGCAGCAAGCGTCTCGGAGATGCCCAGGTATGCTCGGAACTCTGCGAGTGCTGCGGTCGTATCCCCTTTCGCGAGGAGCACTTCGCCGAGCTTCGCGTGGCTGACCGAGAGATCCTCCTGCCGACCATCGTTCGTAGGATCCGTTGCCGCCAGATGCTTGAGGATAGCGAGGGACGTCCGGTACTTCGTGAACGCTCCGGCCGTATCGCCCTGCGCCTGTAGCACATCGCCGATCTTGTTGTGGCTGATGGCTAGGTCACGCTGGCGGTCGGCGTTCGTCGGGTTCGTCGCCGCCACTGTCTCGGCGATGACGAGCGATGCCCGGAACTCCGCGAGCGCTCCGGCTGCATCCCCCTGTGCGAAGAGCACCTCGGCGACCTTCTGGTGGCTGGCCGAGAGGTCCAACTGCCAAGCCGCGTTCGTGGTTTCTTTTGCAGCCAGCGCTTCGCCGATCGTCAGGGATGCTCGGAACTCCGAGAGGGCTCGGTCGGCGTGCCCCTGTGCCTTGAGCACGTCGCCGAGGTTTCTTCGCCCCTGCGCGCGCTTCGCCAACTCCGCGTCTGAGAGGTCCTCTCCCCTGCGATCGTAGTAGCTGACCGCCTTCGTTGCCACGTCCTCCAGAAGCTTGACCTTGCCGAGTGGCTCCAGCTTGGTTCGCAGATCGCCCAGCATGAAGGACAATAGATCTTCTGCGGCATCGCGGCTCGCGACGGCCGCGACGCGTTGCTTCTCGGTCTTGGCTTGCTCGCTCACGATCCGCTGCACGCTCACGACCCCGACGACCGCGAGCACGACGATCGCGATCCCGCCGACCGCGACCGCCGTGCGGTGGCGGCGGACCCAGCGCCGGATCAGCTGCCAGGTCGAATAGCGGTGCGCACCGACGAGCTGCCCGGTCGTGAATCGCTTGAGATCCTCGGCGAGCTCGCCCGCCGTGGGGTACCGAGCGTCGGCGGACTTGGCCATCGCGCGCGCGACGATCGCGAGCAGGTCCTTCGGTAGGCCGGGCTGGAGTGTCTCGAGCGGCTCGGGCGACGCGGACAACACGCGCGCGAGCATGCTCTCCCACGGGACGCTCGCTTCACCGAGGCGCGCAAACGGCGCGACGCCCCCGAGCACGTGATAGAGGATGGCGCCGAGCGCGTAGACGTCGGAGCGCTCGTCGACCCGCTCGCCGCGCGCCTGCTCGATCGGCATGTACGCAGGCGTCCCCATCACCTTGCCGATCGCGGTGGCGTCCGCGACGGCGGTTCGATATGGCGCGGCTTCGGTCTCCTCCTCGGTCTCGCTGAGGTCCTTGGCGAGACCCCAGTCGATCACGACGGTCTCGCCGAACGCGCCCACGAGGACGTTCGCGGGCTTGAGATCGCGATGGATCACGCGCTCGGCATGGGCGTACGCGATCGCCTCGGTCACTGCGATCACCTTCGGCACGAGCGCCAGGCGCTGCTCGAGCGTCGTCGCCTTCGCGATCACCTTGTCGAGCGGCTCGCCCGAGACCTGCTTCATCGCATAGAACGGGCGGCCATCGCGGCTGCGTCCCGTGCTGTAGACGGGGACGATCGCGGGGTGCTGCAACCGCGCGGTGACATTGGCCTCGCGCTCGAAGCGGCGGCGAAGGTCTTCTCGATCCGCGGTGATCACCTTCACGGCCACGGGGCGCCCGAGTCGCGCGCCCTTGGCCGCGAACACGACCCCCATGCCGCCCGCACCGATCTGACCCTCGATCACGTAACGCTCCGGTTCGTCGACAAAGCTGTCGCTCGGATCGATCGTCACGCGAGCGTGCGAGGCTTCGAGCTCCGGCGCCTGCGACCGGGTTGCATCGGAATCCACGACAGGAGGCTGCGATCTCGTCGCGTCTGCGGGCGGGCTGTCTGCCCGATCATTCGCTGGCTTGTCCATGTTCCCCATCGGCCCCTTCAGCGCCGCCCGAGAACGGTGTCATCGTCATCCCGTTCGGTCAACGACCGCAATCACGTGTTGCGGGCGGCGGTCGGAGCAGGACTGCATCCTCCCGAGTCGATCACCAGATCGCGCTCACTTGATTTCGCCGATAGCTGAACGTCGCCTTCGCAGCTGACCCCTCGGCGTTTGCGTCAACGCGCAGCGCAGCGAGGCGGGCTGGGTCGCGAGCGAGATAAGTTGCACGGCCGGGTGTGCGAGGGCTGAGCGGTCGTGGAGATGGCACCGACGTACGGTCTCGATACGGTGGTTAACGGCAGCGAGCGGGCCCAGCCCCGCATCGCCAGCGCGCGTGTTCGCGTTCTCTCGGGCGTCGAAGGTCGGCCGTGGGCCAACTCGCACTACTGCTCGGGTTCCTGGACCGTGGGCTGTGCCTTCGACTCGGCACCCTCGGGGAACGTGAGGTACGCGTAGTACATCCCGTCGGCCTCGGCCTGCGCCCGCACCGTGCCTTCGCGCGCATCCTTGGGGTTCTTGAACGTGATGCGGACCGAGATCCCGGAGCCGCGCGCGGGGCGGCCCTTGGTCGCGCGGGTCGCCCGGACCGGGCGAGCCACCAGGCCTGCGATCGGGTTGTCGAAGAACCGCGTGTCGACCTGGCGCCACGTGTTCGCGCCGAGCCGAGACAGCGCCAGGTGGACGACGAGGGTCGAGCCCTCGACGTGTTGCTTGACGTCGAACGGGGCGACCGACTGGAAGAACACCTGCGCGCCGCCGTCCTTCGCCTCGAAGCCGATCCACGTCAGCGTGCCCTTCGGTGGCGGACGCTTGGCCTTCGGTGGCCTGGCGTTCGGGTCCGGCTTGGGCTGGCCCGGTGCAACGCCACCATATTCGCCTTCCCTGTGCGGCACGTTGTCGGCATGAGCCGGGCTCGCGAGAAGCAGGAGGAGTAGCGCACGACGCATGCCGGGATCGTACGGGGCCTGGCCTGGCCGCGCAAATTCCGCAAAGCCACACCCCCAGAACTACTTGCTCGTGCGGCGGCTCTGTATCCTTCCCCGCCATGGGTGACATCGCGCGGCACGTCCGGGGCGTGCTGTTCGTCGACTACGTCCGGATGTTGCGGTCGCAGAAGGGGATCGACTGGACGCACCACCTGGCCGCCGAGGACCTGAGCTTTCTCGCCGAAAAGATCGATCCCGATCGCTGGTATCCCATGGCGACGTTCGAGCGGATGGGCAACGAGATCCTCCGCACGACCGCACGCGGGGAGCTGTTCCCGGTGCAGCTGTGGGGGCGCTACTCGGCGGCGCAGCTACGCGCGGCCCACCCGACGCTGCTCGAGCCCGGAGATCCGATCGAGACGCTCAACCGGTTCCGCGTGCTACGCGAGACCTTCTTCGACTTCCCCGCGCTCGAGGTGCCGCTGCTGCACGACGAGGAAGCCCACCTCGTGATCCGCTACCACATGGGCATGCCCGCCGAGGAAGCCGCCGCATATCAGACGATGGGCTTCTTCGAGGGCTTGCTCGAGCTCGCCGGCGCGCGTGACATCCGCGCCGAGCTCCGCACGCGATCGTGGGCGGGCGATCCGCGGACGCTCATGGTCGCGCGCTGGATCCTGCCGCCGCTCAGCGGGCCGGCGGATCGCTGACCACGAACGGATCGGCGGGCGCGCCGAGCAGCAGCACGCGTGCTTCGCCGACGAGGAACAGCGATCCCGCGACGAGGATCGGCGCTCCATGGCGACGCGCGGCAACCAGCGCGGCAGCGAGATCCGGGGCGTGCTCGACGGCGGCGCCGAGATCCGCGAAGCTCGCGGCGAGCTGCTCGGGTGGCAGCGAGCGATCCTGCTGGTAACGCGTGGCGATCACCGCGCGCGCGGCCGGCGCGAGCACGCCGGCGATGCCGGGCACGTCCTTGTCGGCGGAGACCGCGATCACGAGGACGGGCCGGATCCCGCGCTCGCGCAACGTCTCGACGAGCACCGCCGCGCCATGCGGGTTGTGCGCGCCGTCGAGGATCACGTCGTCGATCACCTCGAAGCGCCCGGGATGGAAGACACGGGCGAGCGCGTCGCGCCGGTGCGCGTTCGAGATCCTCGCGACGCCCAGCGCCTCGAGGTGATCGATCACCGCGAGGGCAGCGGCGGCGTTGCGTCGCTGGTGTGCGCCGGGTAGCGCGACCGGCGGCACCCGGGCGACCGCGTCGTCATCGATCACCGTGACGTGCGCCGCCACGCGCGCGGCCTCGCACAGCACCGGCACCGCGGCCGGCTCGCCGGAGGCTCCGATGACGACGCGCTGACCCGGCTTGAAGATGCCGGCCTTCTCGAGCGCGATCTTGGCGAGCGTGTCGCCGAGGATCGCCTCGTGATCCATCGCGACGCCGGTCACCACGGCGATCGCCGCGTCGATCGCCGTGGTCGCATCGAGCCGACCTCCGAGGCCGACCTCGAGCACGGTCACATCGACCGGAGCCTCGGCGATCGCGACGACGGCGATCGCGGTGAGCTGCTCGAAGAACGTCAGCTCGTCGCCACCGGCGTCACGGACTCGATCGGCCGCCGCGACGATCGCGGCCTCGGTGATCAGCTCGCGGTCGATGACGATCCGCTCGCGCAGACACGACAGGTGCGGCGACGTGTACGTGGCGACGCGCAGGTGATCGCCGAGCAGCGCCGCGATCATCGCGACCGTCGAGCCCTTGCCATTGGTCCCTCCGACGTGGACCACGGTCCCGAGCCGGCGATCCGGACTCCCGAGGCGATCGAGCAGCGCGCGGATGCGCTCGAGGCCGAGCACCACCCCGAAACGTCGCGCGGGCAGCAGGCGTGCGAGCAGCTCGGCGTACTCGGGTGAGTCCATGGTCCGGAGGCTCGCTCGTTCGGCCGAACGCCTCTGGTCAGTCCGTCGCCGGAATATCGACGATGTCGCCGACCAGACCGGTACGACGCTCGGGCACGCGGCCACGCTCGAACCAGCGCAGCGCGCGCTCGAGCGTTCGCTTCAGATCCTTGCGCTCGACCACCATGTCGACCATGCCGTGCTCGAGCAGGAACTCGGAGCGCTGGAAGCCGGGCGGCAGCTGCTGGCGGATCGTCTGCTCGATGACGCGCGGGCCGGCGAACCCGATCAGCGCGTCGGGCTCGGCGATGATGATGTCGCCGAGCATCGCGACCGATGCCGCGACGCCACCCGTGGTGGGATGGAGCAGCACCGAGATGTACGGGACCTTCGCTTCGCGCAGCCGCGACCGCGCCGCCGAGGTCTTCGCCATCTGCATCAGCGACAGCACGCCCTCTTGCATCCGGGCGCCACCCGACGCGCAGAACATGATCGCGGGCCGGCGAAATGCGACGGCCCGCTCGAACTGTCGCGCGATCTTCTCGCCGACCACCGAGCCCATCGAGCCGCCCATGAACTCGAACACGAAGAACCCGACCTCGCACGAGGTGCCACCGACCGCCGCGGTCCCCGCGCGATACGCGTCACCGGTGCCGACCTTGCGCATCGCGGTCTTGATCTGATCGACGTACTTCTTGCCGTCGACGCGGAACCCGAGCGGATCACCGCTCTCGAGCTCGAGGTCGTGCTCCTGCCACGTGCCGGGATCGATGCTGTGCTCGATCCGTGCGGCGGTCGACATCCGGAAGTGATGCTGGCAGCTCGTACAGACCCGATCGGCTGCATCGAGATCGGCCTCGTAGAGCGTGGCGGCGCAGCGCTCGCACTTGATCCAGATCCCCTTGGGAACGGACTTTTTCGGTTCCGTTGCGAGCCCTTGCGTGCGCGACCACCAGGCCATAGGGACGAGCACATATCATTTCGCTCGGTTCACCGCCAGCGCCCCGGAGGTCCTCGGTAAATCACCGAGATCCGGTGCGTTACCCGCGGGTCTGGAGAGCGAACATCGTCCCACTCTGATAAATTCTTCGATGACTTTCGCTTGGGGTCGCCTCCCAAGTCTGCTATCCAGCTTATGAAAATGCAGCCCTTTTCCGGGGGCTTGGGTTCGATCTAAGGTCGAGCTGTCGATCCAAGAACCAGCCCTGCCCCAGTTACGTGAGGTCGCGATGTCTTCGATCCTTGTCGTTAATGAAATCAGCTCGGAGCGCGAAGAAGTCGCGCGAGCACTCGAGGCGGAGGGGTTCACGGTGGTGAAGGCAACGTCCGCGGCGGAAGCGACGCGCGAGATCTGGGGCGGTTCGTTCCTGGTCGCGATCATTCCGACGCTGTTGACGGGGACCACGAGCAACGCGCTCAAGCAGCAGCTCGTGCAGATGGCGCCGGAGATCGAGACGCTCGTCCACGGCAAGAACGACGAGATTCCGCACCTCGTCCGCAAGGTCTGTCAGATCCGCGACGGCGAAGCCGCGGCGTGATCTGACCGCTACGCGCCGAAGCGATCTTTCAGGTTCAGGAACTCGAGGAACTCGAGGAGGCGACCCACCTCGGGAACGATGAAGCCGTTCCCTTCGATGCCTGCGTCCTCCGCCAGGAGCACGAGGCGCGCCGAGCGCAGCCGATCGACCACCTCGATCACCTCGTGGACCGGCAGTCCGACGCGCGACGCGATGTCCTCGACGCGCTTCGGGACGAGGATCGCCGTGCCCGTGTTGAATTGCGTACCCGCGAGCTGCATCTGCTCCTCGGCCATGTGCCGCAGGCACTGCACGACCCGATGATTCGGCGTGGGCAGCAGCAAGAGCTCGACGTGCTGGTTCGCGCTCTCGAGCCGCGTCGCGAGTGACTTGATGATCCGCAGCGCGATCTCCGGTCGTGCGCGCAGCATCGCCTCGAAGGTCTTGCCCTCGATGACGAGCAGCCGCGCCGGGGTCCGGACCACCGCGGTGGCCGAGCGCGGCCGGCCGTTCAAGATCGCCATCTCGCCGAAGAACTCGCCGGGAGGCAGCACGGCGAGCACGCGCTCGGTCTCGCCGACCTGGCGACGGATCTCGATCTCGCCGTGTTGCACGACGTACATGTAATCGCCGGGCTGGCCCTCCTCGAACAACACCGTGCCCGGCGTGAAGTCGCGAGCGAACCGGTCGAGCACGTCGTTCACGACGCCATCATCGCATGGTTGCGTGACGAAGGATGTGGAGCAGCGCGCGTCCCAACGCGCGACGCGATTCGTGCGAGTCCTGCGGCAACACCACCTCGTCGCACGACAGGCCGAGCTTGACCGCGCGGACGAGCATCTCGACATCCCAGCCGGCGCCGCGATCGCTCATGCCGAGCGCGACCAGCGCCGGGAATCGCATCGCGCGAACCGACCCGACGCCCGACCAGCGATGGCGATAGACCGTGTCGATCAGGCCGGTGACGATCTTCTCGTCGATCCGGCGGCGACCGGGCTCGGTGCCGAGCACGAGCTCGACGCCGCGCTCCGCGATCGGACCGACGAGCGCCGCGATCGCGGAGGCCGCCGCCGGGCGATCGCCCGGCACGAACACGAGGATCTCGGGCACGCGCGGCAGCGACGAGAAGTGCGCCTGCGCGCGCAGACATGCCGCGCCGTAGCCTCCGCTCGGCTCGCGCAGCACGAGCGCACCGGCGTCACGCGCGATCTCCGCGGTGCGATCCTTCGACGCACGATCGACGACGACGACCGAGCGGATCGTGCGATGCGGCAGATCTCGCAGCAGCGGGCCGAGGCTCGAGGCGTCATCGCGCGCCGGGACCACTACATCGATCAACGGAGGTGGCACGCACCGCAATCTTCGCCTGCGAGCCGGCAAGCGGGCAAGTGCCCTCGGGGTGCGACGTTTGTGGTACACGGAGCGGCGATGGCGATCACGTACAAGGATGCGGGCGTCGACATCGATGCCGGCAATGCTTTGGTCGACCGGATCAAGCCGCTCGCGAAGTCGACGATGCGTCCCGAGGTGCTCGGCGGGATCGGCGGGTTCGCCGCGCTCTGCAAGATCCCGTCGGCGTACGAGGAACCCGTGCTCGTCAGCGGCACCGATGGTGTCGGCACGAAGCTCAAGACCGCGCTCGCGGCGAAGCGGCACGACACGATCGGCATCGATCTCGTCGCGATGTGCGTCAACGACGTGCTGGTCACCGGCGCCGAGCCGCTGTTCTTCCTCGACTACTTCGCGACCGGAGCGCTCGACGTCGATGTCGCCGCGACCGTGATCGCCGGCATCGCCGAGGGCTGCCGGCAGTCGAAGTGCGCGCTTGTCGGCGGCGAGACCGCCGAGCTACCCGGCCTGTATCGCGGCGGCGACTACGACCTCGCCGGGTTCTGCGTCGGGGTCGTCGAGCGCAAGCAGATCCGGCCGTTCCGCGATCTCGCCGCGGGCGACCTCGTGATCGGGCTGCCATCGGCGGGGCTGCACTCGAACGGGCACTCGCTCGCGCGCAAGGTCGTCCTCGACGTGCTGGCGCTGTCGCTCGATGCGAAGCCGCCCGAGCTCGGCGGTGACTCGGTCGCCGATGCGCTGCTGCGGCCCACGATCATCTACGCGGACGCCTTCGCCCGGCTCACCGAGGCGAGCGTGCCGTGGAAGGCCGCCGCGCACATCACGGGCGGTGGGCTGGTCGAGAATCCGCCGCGGATCTTTGCGGATGACTCGCTCGCGGTCGAGCTCGACGCGCGCACCTGGGACGTGCCGCCGATCATGAAGTTGATCGCGAGCGCCGGGGTCGACGCGCTCGAGATGCGCCGCACGTTCAACATGGGGCTCGGGATGACGATCATCGTCCCGCCGGATGTCGCCGAGCGCACCGTCGAGTTGCTGCGCGGATCGAGCGCGCGGGTCGTCGGCCGGCTCGTGCCACGCAACGGCGGCGAGGCCTCGCGGCTGGCCGGCTAGCGAGCGCGGTCCATGAAGCTCGGCGTCCTGGTCAGCGGGAACGGAACGAACCTCCAGGCGCTCCTCGATGCCGAGGCGCGCGGCGCGCTCGCGCCGGGCACGATCGCCGTCGTGATCTCGAACAAGCCGGGGGTGCCGGCACTGGCGCGCGCCGCGAAGTCCGGGGTCCCCACCGAGGTCGTCTCGCACGCCGGGCTCGAGCGCGCCGCCTTCGAGGACCAGCTGTGCGACGCGCTGGCGCACCACGGCGTCGAGGCGGTCGTGCTCGCCGGCTTCATGCGGGTGTTGACCGGGCGCTTCGTCGAGCGGTTCCCGCACCGGATCGTGAACACACACCCCTCGCTCTTGCCGGCGTTCCCCGGTCACGACGCGCCGGCGCAGGCGCTCGCCCACGGCGTGAAGCTCAGCGGGGTCACGGTCCACTTCGTCGACACGAGCGTCGACGGGGGTCCGATCATCGCGCAGGTCGCCGTACCCGTCGAAGAGGGCGACGATCCGGCAAGCCTACACGCCAGGATTCAGCACGCAGAACATCGCCTGTTACCAGTGATCGTGCAGCGCTTGGCGGCGGGTGACCTAACGTGCAAAGGTCGTCGGGTTGTGATGCGCGCGGGTGGCAGTGCCCAGTAACTCGTACGACCTGGTCGTCCTCGGCGACGACCTCGCGGCCCTCGTGTGCGCGACCCTGTGCGCGCGGCGCGGCATGCGCACGCTCGTGCTCGGCGACGATCGCCCTGCCCGCTACACGCTCGGCCCGCACAAGCTCCCGATCGAGCCGGCGACGTGGCCGACGATGCCCGGCGCCGCGGGCGAGCGCATCCTCAAGGAGCTCCACGCCGAGCTGACGCTGCGCCGCAAGCTGCGCGAGCCGAAGATCGCCGCGCAGCTGGTCGCGCCGGATCTCCGCATCGATCTCGGGCCCGACCGGCTCGCGAGCGAGCTCGAGCGCGAGCTCGGTGCCGTCGACGGCAAGGCCTGCCTCGCGCGCTGGGAGAAGACCGCCGAGCTGGCGCGACTCGTCGATCCGCTGGTGGCCGGCGAGCACGCGTTCCCCGCGGTCGGGTTCTTCGAGCGCCGCGAGGTCGCCAGGCTCTGCGATCGGCTGGCCGCGGAAGCGGGCGCGTGGTGGGCCGATGCCGCGTCGGCGAGCGGCTCGTCGCTGTGGCGCCACCTCGCCGCCATCGCGCTCCGTCACCCCAGCGCGCCTCCGGCGTCGATCCTGCGCGCGCTCGACACGTGGCGCGTCGGGCCGTCGTCGCTGAAGGGCGATGGCGACGCGATCCGCGAGATGCTCGTCGAGAAGCTCACGACGGCCGGTGGCGAAGTGCGCGCCGGGCGCGTCGCCGAGATCGGCGTGTCCTGGGGCAAGATCTCGAGCGTCACGCTCGCGAACGGGGACGATCTCGGCGCGGGGCAAGTCGTGTCGAGCCGCCCGCCCGGCGAGCTCGCCGAGCTGCTCGGCAAGAAGGCCCCGAAACGGCTCGCCGAGCTCGCCGAGAGCATCTCGATCGTGGGCTATCGCTACACGCTCAACATCGTGCTCGACGAGGCCGGCTTGCCCGAGCACATGGCGCCGAACGTCGCGGTGATCGCCGATCCGCTCCAGGAGCCCGTCGGCGACGCGGCGTTCTCGATCCACCTCGGCGACACCGACGACACCGGCCGGGTCATCGCGACGATCGCCGCGGTGCTGGCGGCCGATGGACCGATCGAACCCGAGCGCCTCGCGCACCAGTGCACCGCGCTGCGCGCCGGCCTGTGGAAGCGCCTCGGCGAGGTGATGCCGTTCTTCGAGCGTCACCTCGTGCTCGCACACTCGCCGTTCGAGGCCACGCCGCCGCACGTCCCGGGTGGCCGCGGCAGCTACGATGTCCCGCGCCACCTGCCACTCGCGATGGCGCCGATCTGGAAAGGTCAGCTCGCCCAGACCGCCGAGCTGGGCGGATTGCCCTACATGACGGGGCTGAAGAACCTGACGCTCACCGGCGATCAGGTCATGCCGGTGCTCGGGGTCGAGGGCGCGCTGGTCTCGGGCTGGGGCGCGGCGAAGGTTGCGTGCGCGATCGCCGGCAAGAAGAAGGACTACCTGCAGCACGAAGTCGTCGGCGCGGCGAGCTGATCCGTCCCTACAACAGTCGCGGCACACCGAGCGCTTCGACGAGCTGCTCGTCGCCGGCGACCACGATCATCGGGACCACCGGGAGCCGCTCGAGCTCGCCGGGAGACAGCCGCAGGAGCGGAGCCGCGCCCCGCGCCCGCGCTTCGACGAGCAGCTCCTCCGGATCGGCATCGCCATGCGCGGCGAGGATCGCCCCGCCGACGCTCGCCAGCAGCCGCTCGGCGATCGCGACGAGCGAGGCGTCCGTCGCCACGACCGCACACGGTCCGAGCAGCGTCATCACGCCGGGCTCCCCCACGAGTGTCCCCGTCGCCGGCGCGCGCTCGTCGAGCGAGCGCAGGATCGCGGGAGCCAGGATCACGCGGGACCGTTCGTACAGCGCGAGGCCAAGCGCCGCGAGCTGACCGCGCCCGAGCGCCTCGTCCCAGCGTCGACCGTGGACCCGAGCGACGTCGATCGGAGCGGCACCATGGTGGCCGGCGAGGTGCACGCCGTAGAGCAGGATCAGCGCCGGCACGAGCTGCTCGGGCAGCTCGAACCGCGCTGCGAGCGTGTCGATCGGTGGTGCCGATGGTGCCGCGCGATCGAACGTCCCCGCCGCGATCGCACGTGCCCAGATGACGGCGTCGTCGCGCCACGACGCGCGCACGTCCATCCGAGGCTCGTCGCGTGACTCGCGTCCGCGCAGCGCCGAGAACCGCGAGGTGAGGTTGGACGCCCCGGTCGACCACGCCGCGCGGGGAGCACGAGCCGGAGCGACCTCGGGGATCTCGGCTCGCGCGGGTGGATCCTCGACGACCTCGCCGAGCGCTGGGCCTGCGATCACCGTCGATGGCTGCTCCTCGTCGCTGTGGGTGAGGCTCGAAGGTTTGGCGCCGACCGTCGGCTCGTCATCCCCGAGGTGTGTCGCGGCCGGTTCGACCTTCGCGTCGTCGCGCGCGGTCGAGCTCGACGCGGGCTCGGGCTCGCGACCATCGAGCGGGATGATCGCGAGTGGGCGACGGGTCTGCGCAACGATCACGCCCACCATGCGACCGACGATCAGCCCGGCGGCCTCGACGCGATCGACGCCATCCGCCGTGATCGTACGCAGTCGAGTGCGGCCGTCGAGATCGACCGCGTAGAGGCGTCCGGTCTCGGCGCCGGTGCACACGATGATGTCGCTGCGCGGATGACCATGGACCGCCGCGATCGCCTCGGGCAGATCGTGCGACTTGGGCTGGCCGCGATTGACGAGCGGCATGACGTCGATGCGCGCCGGAGCTTGCTGCGTGGTCATCCACACGACACGATCGCTGCCGCCGACCGCGGTGATCGCGGCGGGTCGCGGCAGGCGCAACCTTCGCTTCGGCATGCGGGTCGCGGGATCCCACTCCTCGATCGTGCCGGGTAGCGCGACGACGAACTGCGCACCCGCGGCGCCCGCCGCGAGCGGCATCGTGCGCGACAGGAACTGGTACGGCGTGAGGTGGGTCGTGTTGGGTGGCGCGGTGATCACCGCGGCACCGTGACCGCCGACCACGAGGACATGCGGGCCGACCGATGCGTAGAGCCGCATCGGGGTCTCGAGCCGCATCTCGGCGAGCGTAGTGGCTCCGTGCGTCCCGGCCACGTCGACGAGGTGCACCGTGCTGTGGGCCTCGTAGCGCGCCAGCACGAGCAGCCGGGGTGGCGTGCCGACCCAGGCGACCTCGGTGGCGGCTTCGCCGTCGAGCCCGACCTCGGCCCGGGTGACCCCGTCCGGCAGACCGACGACGACCACGCGGCTCGGCTCGGTGATCGCCGCGAGCGTGCCATCACTCGCGACCGCGACTCGCGGCCGGGCATCGGGCACGAACGCGCTGGCTCCAGTCACCGAACGTGCGACCACGCGGCAGCGTAACTGATCAGCGCTGCTTCGGCGGCGACAGCGCGATGATCAGCGCGCTGGCGAGGAGCTCGATGCCCGGCCCGAGGATGCCAGGTGGCTCGCGGAGAGCGCCCCCGACGTGTGGCTGCGGCCGTCATGACTCCGGTTCGGCCCCGTCGGATCGAGGCGAGATCAGCCGAGCCGTTCCGCGATACGTCAGCTCGACCATCGCGCGGAACCTCGGCGCGCCGATCTCGTCGGAGAGCCCGAGTCCCGCGCGAACTCCGATCGTCAACGCCGACAACGGTTGCGTGACGATGCCAAACCTCGCCTCCGCAGGGGATGGCCCGCGCAGGATCCCGACGTCGTCGCCGAGCGCGCCGGCGAGCTCGGCCGTCAGCTTGACCTGATCGGCGACGCACCACAGCGGACGGATCGGTGGCACGGGGACCGCGATGCCCGCGGCGCCGAGGACCTCGTTCCCGACGAGCCGGTCGCCGACGAAGACCTCCTCGCCACGCAACCGGAGTCCGGCACTCGCTCCGACGATGATGCCGTGCGGCAACGTCACGCGGCCGATCAAGCGCCAGGCGACGCTCCAGCTCGGCTCGCCGGCGAAGTCGTCCTCGTCGCCGCTCGGCAGCGTCAGATCGGCGCGCACGAAGGCGGCGCGCGCGGCGTCGCCGGTGACGCGGATCCGCGCTCCGATCCGGAAGTCTCCCTGGACCCAGCGATCGAGCGGCTGCATGCTGTCCAGCCCACGCAGGCGATCGCCAACCTGATGCGAGCTCGCGAACCGCACGTCGACGACGACGCTGGCCCCGAGCGCGATCGCGCCGCCGAGCGTGAGGGTCTGCCGGCGCCGCACCGGCTGGCTCTCGCTGCCGTCGGGGAGCACGAACGTGATCGGACGCTCGAGCCATCCGAAGCCGATCGTCACGCCCCAACCGTCGACGGGGGCCCCCGCGTCGAAGCCGAGCTCGGTGCGACCCGCCGGCGTCTCGGCGCGGTCGACCTCGATCTCCGTCGGCGCCTCGCGCGGCGCATCGGCGCGTGCCGTGTCTGCGAGCGCCACGAGCACGAGCGCCGGCCTCGCGCGGGTCATCGGGTCATCCCATGATCCGCGAGCCGAGCTCGTACACGCGGGCCGCCGGCATGTGCCGGTACCGCGTCACCTGTACGCGCAGCTGCGCGATCTGATCGATCACATCCCTGCGCGATGCCCCCTTCGCCAGCAACCCGCGTGCGCGCTCGACGATCGCCGCACGCGCGCTCTTGGGGTGATAGACGAACGTGCGCCCGAACCGGACCTCGCCCGCGACTCCGATCAAGCGCAGCTCGGCGACATCGCCGACCTCGACTCCATGGAGCGCGCGCTGCTCGTCGACGAGGAAGGCCGCGCCGCCGAGCAGATCGAGGAGCTCGACCCGGCCTCGAGCGACCGATCGAACCTCGTACAAGCTGCGCTGCGACGTGACGAGCGCGCTGATGACTTCTGCGCGCGGATCGCCGGCCGGGAGCTCGCGATACGTCAGCGCGGCCGGCGGCACGGAGTGGTTCGCCGCGAGCCGCTCGACGACGAACCACTCGACGAACGCCGCGCTCCACGCTTCCCACAACTCGTCGTCCTGGTGGACCTTGCCGCGGCGCTCCTCGTACTCGCGACGCGCGATGGTCGCGGCCTCGACGTCGGCGGTGTGCCGCGCGTACAGCTCCTCGGTGACCTGCTCGAGCAGCGCGGCCGCGGCTGTCATCTCCGCGCCTTCGTCAGGTGATCGCGAAATCGCCCGAACAGGTAGCTCGCGTCGTGCGGACCCGGGCTCGCCTCCGGGTGGTACTGCACGCTGAAGATCGGCTTGCCCTCGACGGCGATGCCCTCGTTGCTGTGATCGAACAGGTTCTCGTGGGTCACGTTCACGCCCGACGGCAGCGTCGACGGATCGACGACGAAGCCGTGGTTCTGCGACGTGATCTCGACCTTGCCGGTCGTCTTGTCGAGCACGGGGTGATTGCCACCGTGGTGACCGAACGCGAGCTTGCGGGTCTGGCCCCCGAGCGCGAGCCCGAGGATCTGATGCCCCAGACAGATGCCGAACACCGGCTTGCCGCTCGCGCACAGCTCCTTCACCGCCGCCACGCCATACGATACCGCCGCCGGATCGCCGGGGCCGTTCGACAGGAAGAACCCGTCGGCACCGATCGCGATCGCATCGCGGCCGCTCGTGGTCGCCGGCACCACGGTGACGCGACAGCCGACCTCGCGCAGCTGGCGCAGGATGTTCTCCTTGATGCCGAAGTCGTACGCGACGACGTGGTGCTCGATCGGAGGAGGCGGGACCGCGCGGCCATCGTCGAGGGCGCGCCAGCCCGGCTCGGTCCATTCGTAGCGGCTCGCGGTGGTGACGCGCGGGACGAGATCGAGCCCGGTCATCACGGGAGCGCTGCGCACCCGGGCGAGCACCGCATCGAGCTCCCCGGCGTGCGACGTGATCGCGCCGCGCATCGCGCCCTGATCGCGCAGCGTCCGGGTCAGCGCGCGCGTGTCGATGCCCTCGATGCCGGGCACGTCGGTCTGCTCGAGCCATTGCGCCAGCGAGCCCCGTGCGCGCCAGCTCGCCGGGATCGGCGAGAGCTCTCGGATCGCGAACCCGGCACACGCGACCCTCCTGGCCTCGAGGTCCTCCGGGTTGACGCCGACGTTGCCGATCTGCGTCGCGGTCATCACCACGATCTGTCCGCAGTACGAAGGATCCGAGACGATCTCCTGGTAGCCGGTGATCGACGTGTTGAACACGACCTCGCCGATCGTCTCGCGCCGCGCGCCGAAGCCGTCGCCGCGATAGATGTTGCCGTTCTCGAGCACGAGGGCGGCGGGCCACCGGGTCATCGCGACGCCCTCCCGTCGAGGTCGAACGCCACCCGGCCCTCGACGAGCGTCAACACGGCGCGCCCCGCGAGCGTCTGGCCGAGGAACGGCGTGTTCTTCGACTTGCTCGCGATGCCCTCGGGATTGATCGTGACCGGCCGCTCGGGATCGATCACGCAGATGTCCGCGACCGCACCGACCGCGAGCGCACCGCCCGAGAGGCCGAACGCCCGCGCCGGCGCGCCGGTGAGCGCGGCGATCGCGCGCTTCTCGTCGAGCGTCCCCATGCGCACGAAGTCGAGGATGATCGGCAGCGCGGTCTCGAGCCCGAGCATGCCGGGCGCGGCGCACTCGAACTCGACGTCCTTCTCGACGGGTGAGTGCGGCGCGTGGTCGGTGGCGATGCAATCGATCGTGCCGTCGACCAGGCCCTCGAGCAGCGCCTCCTGATCCGCGGCGGTCCGGAGCGGCGGCATCACCTTCGTGCGCGTGTCGTAGTGGCTGCACGCCTCGTCGGTGAGCGCGAGGTGGTGCGGCGTGACCTCGCACGTCACGAGCAGGCCACGGCGCTTGGCATCGCGAATCAGCGCGACCGTGCGGGCGGTCGAGACATGGGCCACGTGGTACCGCGCGCCCGTCCATTCGACGATCTCGAGGTCCCGCGCGACCATCGCGCTCTCGGCGCAGGCGGGCTGGCCACGGATGCCGATCCGCGTCGACACCGCGCCCTCGTTCATCGCCCCGCCCTCGCTGAGATCGAGATCCTCGGCGTGCTGGACCACCGGGAGGTCGAACGTGCGTGCGTACTCGAACGCGCGGCGCATCAGGCCGGCGTTCATCACCGGTCGGCCGTCATCGGAGATCGCGACGATGCCACCCTCCTTCATGTCGGCGATGTCGGCGAGCACCTTGCCTTCGAGCCCCTGCGTGATCGCGCCGATCGGCCGCACGCGCACCACGCCCACGTCCCGCGCCCGCCGCACGATCAGCTCGGTCACCGTGCGCTGGTCGTTGACCGGCCGGGTGTTCGGCATGCAGCAGATCGTCGTGAACCCGCCGGCCGCGGCGGCGCGCGTCCCGCTCTCGATGTCTTCCTTGTACTCTTGGCCTGGCTCGCGTAGATGGACGTGAAGGTCGATCAGCCCGGGGACGACCCACAGGTCCCTGACGTCGATGATCCGCCCTCCCACGAGCCCGCGCCCGATCTCGACGATCCGACCGCCGGCGATCCGGACATCCCCTACGACGTCCACGGGTCGGGGCGCCGCCGGGTCGAGCACCCGGCCGCCTCGCAAGACCAGATCCCCGGGATCCATGGCTGCCGGGTTTAGCAGCCTCGACGAGCCACGTAAAGCGTCCCACTCACCGACACGTCTTGCGAAGGTCGAGGATCGCCTCCACTCCGAGCTTGCATGTCTTCTCGAACGACTCGCGGATCACCGGAGACTTCGTGGGGAGGTCCCGCCAGCCCTTCACGAGGAGGCGGAAACCGTCCTTCATCCGCTTGCGGTTCGTCGACGTCAGCTTTCGACACCTCTGGAGCTTGTCGATCTGCTTGCCGTATTCGTCGCAGATCGCCGGGAGCTCAGGATCGGCCGGATCCTGGGCGGCGGCGTCGATCGGCTCGGGGGCGGCCGGCTCGGCCGGGGGTGGCTCGGCCGGCGGTGGTGCCGGCGGTGCGATCGGCGGCGCAGCGGCCTGCTCCTGCGCGATCAGGGCCTTGATGTCGTCGTTCAGCTTGTCCTGCTGGCTCGCCGACAGCAGGTTCATGCACTTCTTCGTCTCCGGGTCGGCCTTCGACGCGACGAGACACTCGAGCGCATCGTCGGGCCAGCTGTCGTCGGTGCAGTGCGCGAACATTCGCTTCTCGATCCGCGCGATCACCGCATCGCCCATCCCCGCTGTTCGCATGACGCCTCGCGCATTCACGAACGTGACGGAGACGGCGCTCTTGCACGATGCTCGCTGCTGCTGTGGCACCGCCGCGGCCTCGTCGCGCGAGGCGACCTCGTCACGGCTCTTGCCCCCAGAGGCCGCGACCGCGATCACGACCACGACGCCGATCACCACGACCGCACCCACACCGATCACCAGGCCTCGCTTCGACTTCGTCGCCGGTGCCTGCGAGGCCGCTCCGTAGGGCCGCTGCGCCCCCGATGGCGCGGGCGCGCTGCTACCCGGATACCCCGAGCTCGGCGGATTTCCGTACGTGTTCGGAGGATAGGCGCCTTGCGGATACGCGCCGGGGATCTGCGGATGCGTCGGAGGAACTGAAGCGGGTGCTGCGCTCGGCGCCACGTAGGAACCCGGCGCGACCGATGGCGTGCGCGCATTGCCGCCCGCGAACGAACCGGGTAAGGCCGGGGCATAGGCTGGCATCGACACCTGCGAGGGCTGTGGACCCGGTGGCACCCACGGGGATGGCCCGGTCTCTTGCATCGGCGGCCCGGCCGGATGCATCGTGCGGCAGCGATCGCAGGCCCAGGCGTTCTGTTCGGGGACCCAGCGCAGTAACGAGCCGCACGTGGCGCAGGGCGGGCCATTCACCATCGGGGGGTGAATAGTGCACCAAAACCCCGCCGGCCGCGGATCAGAGCAGCGCGCGTAGCCGGGCCGCGAGCTCGCCGCGGGGAACGTCGTGCTCGGCGTTCGCGCGCAGGTCCTTGACCTTCACGATGCCGGTGGCCTGCTCGCGCTCGCCGAGGATCACGACCAGCGGAATCTTCGCGCGATCGGCATATTTCATCTGCTTGCCGAGCTTGTCGTCGCCGCCGTAGACCTCGACGTTGAGCCCCGCCGTCCGCAGCTCGGTCGCGAGCGCCGCGTACGTGGCCACGAGGCCCGGCTCGACCGCGACCACGATCACCTGAGCGACCGCGCTCGTCGTCGCGCCGATCACCTTCATCTCGACGAGCTGCGAGAACAGCCGCGTCGCGCCGATCGAGATCCCGACGCCCGGCAGCTTCGACTTCGTGTAGTGACCGGCGAGATTCTCGTAGCGCCCGCCGGAGCAGATGCTGCCGAGCTTGCGGTGCTCGTCGAGGAACGTCTCGTAGACGGTACCGGTGTAGTAATCGAGCCCGCGCGCGATCGAGAGGTCGACCCGGAACGCGGCCTCGGGCACACCGAGCGCGATCGTGCCCTCGTAGACCCGCGACAGCTCGTCGAGCCCCTCGGTGAACGTCGGCGTCGCGTGCTCGAACCGTCGCAGCGCGTCGAGCACGGCGCGCGAATCTCCGGCCCCACCGGTGAGCAGCTGCAGCAGCTGCGTGGCGACCGCGCTCTCGAGCCCGACACCCTCGACGAGGCGTTTCTCGATCTCGGAGCGCTCCTGCTTGCCGAGGCGATCGACCTCGTGCAGCACCGCCGCGTGCTGCTCGACGGCGATCCCGAAGCCCTCGAGCAGCCCGCGCAGCAGCTTGCGGTTGTTGACGTGGATCGTGAACGCGCCGAACGCGAGCTCGCGAAAGATGCCGTAGATCACCGCCGGCACCTCGGCGTCGTACGCGAGCGGCAGGACGTCCTTGCCGATCACGTCGATGTCGCACTGGTAGAACTCGCGGTACCTGCCCTTCTGCGGGCGCTCGCCGCGATACACGCGCTGGATCTGGTAGCGCCGGAATGGAAAGTTCAGCTGGTGCTCGTGCTCGGCGACGTAGCGCGCGAGCGGCACGGTGAGATCGAACCGCAGCGCGTGCTTCGGTCCCGGCACCGCGGTCTCGGGCGCCGATGCCCGCTGCGCGTACGCCTGCTCGACGGCCTGCAGGTCGCCGGTCGACTGCACGAACAGCACCTGCTTCTCGGTCTCCCCGCCGGACTTCGTGAGCAGCACGTCGGTGAGCTCGAACACCGGAGTCTCGACGGGCATGAACCCGAACCGTTCGAAGCCGCGCCGGATCGTATCGAGCATGCGCTGGAACGCGAGCTGCTGCGGCGGCAGGAGCTCGAGCACGCCGGGAGGCGTTCGCGGCTGGACTGGCATGGCTACGCTTACCATGCCGCGGTAACGTGGTGCCGTGTTCGCCTGCCGCCACGCACCGCTGATCATCTCTCCCGAAGTCGAGCGGACGCTGGTCGCCCACTATTCCGAGCCGCACCGCGCGTATCACAACCTGACGCACATCGCCGAGGTGCTCGGCTGGTTCGACGTCGTCGCCGACGAGGTCGGCTGGGACGCGCCGGTGGATGTCTACCTCGCGATCCTGTTTCACGATGCGATCTACGATCCTGCGGCACCGCACGGTGACAACGAGACGCGCTCGGCGAAGCTCGCCCAGCGCCACGGCGCGCGCGGGCATACCGCCGAGCTGATCTTGCTGACCGCACGACACGGCAAGCTGTCGCGCGCCGAGATCGATCGAGACGCCGCGCACTTCCTCGATTGCGACACCGCGATCCTCGGCAGCGCGCCCGACGTGTTCGACGCCTACGACGCGGCGATCGCAGCCGAGTACTCGCACGTACCACCGGATGCCTATCGAGTCGGACGCCGGAGCTTCCTCGACAAGATGCGCGTGCGGCCACGGATCTTCCTCAGCGACTTCTTCCACGACCGGCTGCACGCCGCGGCGCGCGCGAACCTCGAGCGAGCGATCGCCCGGCTTTAGCGGGCTCTCACGGACGAGCCACGAGCTGTTCGATGCGCATCGGCTCGTCGCGCCTGACGACCTTCGCCTCGAGGCGCGCCACGAGCATCGCCTGCGCGCCGGCCACGTCGTCGGTCGTCTGGCCCTCGAGCGTGATCATCACGCGGAAGTCCTTCTCCGCGAAGCGCGGATACGACCCGACCCGGACCGCGGGAAACGCGGCGACCACGGCGTCGAGGTCGTTCGCGATCTGGCCCTCGTCGGCGTCGAGGTAGACCCGCGCGACGGTCATCGGCTCGGCGCGGAAGCGGTCGCGGATATCGACGAACTTGCGCCGGAACAGCGTCGGCACGCCGGGCAAGATGTAGACGTTCTTGTACGCCACGACGGGCCACACCTGGTCGCGGCCCCACACGAGCTCGGCACCCTCGGGAACGTCGGCGAGCCTCAGGTTCGGCTCCACGAGCTGCTCGCCGTAGTACAGGCGCACGCGGCGCTCGAGCTCGGGCTGGCGAACGACGGTCGTGCCGAACCCGCGCGCGATGCCGGCCATCGTCAGATCATCGTGCGTCGGACCGACGCCGCCCGAGGTGAACACGTGATCGAAGCGGCCCGCCGCGTCGACGACGGTCGCCGCGATGTCATCGAGCTCGTCGGGGATCATGATCACGCGCCGCAGCTCCACGCCGAGCGCGCGCAACTCGATGATGAGGAACGCGGCGTTCTCCTCGGTGAACTTGCCGGTCAGGATCTCGTCGCCGATGACCACGATGCCGGCGGTCGCCACGGCGCCCAGTCTAGCTCAGCGGCGCAACGTGAGCACGACGACCACCGCGGCGGCGAGCAGGAGGCCGACGCCGGCGAGCCCGACCCACAGCAGCGAGCCGTCGTCCTCGGGCTCGCGGATCGCCGGGGCGATCGCGGCGGTGGCCTGCGGAGCACCGGCGGCCGCCGTCACCGGGGTCGCGGGCGCACTCGGCGCGGGATCCGGACCTTCGGTCCATGTCGTCGTCTCGATCGCGGTGCCATCGGTGCGAACGCCGGTGATCTCGACGCGCTGGTTGGTGACGGTGACGCGCAGGTAGTGAAACGCCCGCTCGAACTTCCTCACGGCGGCGAGGTCGATCGGGTTCGACTTCGGCCGCCTCGGATACAGCGGTGCGCCGCCGCCACCGGTGACGAAGTAGCGGACCCCCTCGTGCTCGGCGCGCGTGTAGACGTGGTCGTGGCCCGAGAACACGCTGCTGACCTGGTACTTCTCGAACAGCGGCGTCCAGCGATCGCGCAGATCACGGGCTCCGCCGTGCAGCGAGATCGAGAACGGCGGGTGGTGCATCACCACGAAGATGTGGTGAACCCTCGGATCCTGACGCGCGGCGATCAGCTCGCGCTCGAGCCACGAGGTCTGATCGGTGAGCGCGAAGCTGTAGATGTTGGAGTCGAGGATCAAGAACCGCGTGCTCGCGTAGGTGAACGCGTAATAGCGCTCGGAGTCACCGCCGTTGTCGGGGACCGAGAAGTACGCGCGATACGTGTCGGCGGTACGGCCGCGGCCCTGACGGTCGTGGTTACCGACGGCGGGAAAATAGACGTTGTCGCGCAGGAACTTGTTCTCGACGTCGAAGAACTGCTGCCACTGATCCTGGCGCGAACCGTCGTCGACCATGTCGCCGGTGCCGAGCACGAAGTCGGGCACCTCTTGCGACATCCGCTCGACGACCCGGCGGTGCGACTCGACGCCGCTCCGGCTATCGCCGACGACGATGAACGAGAACGGCACGTCCTTGCCGACCGGCGGCGCCGTCGCGAACTCGCCCTCCCACGTCGCGCTGCCGACCTCGACGTGGTAGCGATAGCGGCTCGACGGTTCGAGCCCGTCGACCACCGCTTCCGCGATGCGTGCCGGCGGAACGATCTGCACGCGCTCGCCGCCCGGTCCGGTCACGACGAGCTTGGCCGGCTTCGCCTCGTCGAGTTGCCACATCACCGTGATCGACGTCGGCGCGAGGTCCTGAAGGTACGGCCCCTTCATCATGCGCGGCTCGGCGATCGCCGCGCCGGCCATGCCGGTGAGCACGCACAACATCGCCAGTCCACGCTTCATGGCCAGCGTCAAAGATACGAGCAGTGGCTCGCTGTCTGCAACTTCACTTCGGTACGCAGATGCATGCGCCGCGATCGGTGATCTGCTCGACGCCGTTGCGCGCCGCGCACTGGGCCAGGCCGTTCACGTGGCACCACGGCCTACACACCGGCCCGGCCGGTTCGTCGTGGCACCCGCCCTCACCCTCGTGGCACTCGCCGATCTCGGGAAACGGGGGCTGCGTGCACGGCTCGCCGAGCAGCGTGCCCCCGAGCGACGAATCCAGCCCCGCCTCGAATACGAGGGTCGCGTCGGCGGGATCGGAGGGCCGATCGTCCCCACACGCCACGAGGAGGAGGCCGAGGACGAGGCGCATCCGGAGCGTCACCGATACCGCAGCGAGGCGAGCGCGCCGACGAGATCGCGCGCCGACTCGCGCGAATAGCCGTGCTTCTCGGTCAGCGTCGCCAGGGCGGTCTCGGCGCGGGTGCGATTGTCCGGCGACAGGCTGCCCTCGTTGCCCGACAGCAGCATCACGAGGTCGTTGATGCCCTTCGCGATGGTCTTGCGGTGCTTCTCGAAGTACGCATCGCGGAGCTTGCGCTGGAGGTCGGCAAAGATCTCGGTGAGCACGGGCTTCTGCCCGCGGTGATCGAGCGACCATGCGCCGATCTTCGCGATCAGGCTCTGGCGAAACTCCTCGACCCGGCCGGTGATCTCGAGCGTGCGCTCGACCTCCTTCATCATGCCTTCGTCGGGCTCGACCATCCGTCCGGTCGACACGTCGCGGACCTTCTCCTTCTTCAGCGCGTTCATCACGTGGTTGACGTAGCGGTCGAACACGCGGGCGTACTCGGATTCTTCGACGAGCCCGACCGACGATCGCACCTCGTCGTCGATCACGTCGAACAGCTTGCCGCGCGCCACATCGACGAGCTTCTTGTGATCGTGATAGCCGCCGGGCTGGACGTCCTGACGCAGGAACTCGTAGAGGCTCGTCTGCTTGCAGAGCTCGACGATCTCGTCGAGGATGATGAGCGGCGAGACGTAGTCGTAACGAGTCGCCCCCGCGGCCGCGAGCAAGACGCCCTGCATCTCGCGCGGAGAGGCGCCGACCCGGCCCTCGTAGATCGGGTACGTGTCGCTCTCGTGCCAGAGGTCCTTGATGTGGGAGGCGAGCTCGCGCGCGCGCTCGGGGCTCAGATCCTCGGGCAGCGTCCCCGTCGAGTACAGCTCGGCCTTCTCGAGCGGCGTGAGCTTGCCGATCACCTCGGCGAGCGTCGACGGGAAGCGCTCGACCTGCGGCTTGCGCATCCGCGACAGCACCGCCCACAACGCCGCGACGTACGCGGTGTGCGGCGCGATGTGGCGTGTCCCGGCCGCCTCGCGAAGCCGCGCGCGATACAGCGCCTCCTCGTGGCGGACGTCGAGGATGAACGGCACGCGCACCAGCTCGATGCGGCCCTTGAAGCTCTGGAAGTCCGGGATCTCGCGGAACGCGGCGAGGTGGATGTCGTTGCAGCTGCCGATGAACGCCACGTCGAGGAACAGCGTCGAGCTGGTCAGCGATACGGCCGCGCGCTCGACGGTGGTGAGCAGATATTTGTAGTGCTCGAGCGGCCGCTTGAGCAGATCGTCGTATTCGATCATCCCGCGGTTCGCGCCGACGATCTCGCCGCCGTACTCGAACAGCGAGATCGACTGCAAGGACGGTGGCAGCGAGCCGAGCGTGCGATCCGCGGTGACCTGACGCTCCGAGGCATCGACCGAGAGTTGTGGCTCGACCGTGACCCAGCCGAGGCGGTAGCGATGCGAGATCTCGAAGCGCTCGATCCGGACGTGGCGCAGCACCTGGATGTAGTCGCCGTGATAGCTCGCGAGCAGCGCGTCGTAGATCGCGCGGTTCTTCGGCGACAGCGAGCCGCCGCGGAGGTAGTCGCCGAGCGTGAAGTTGC
>Ga0299915_10000572_pt1 | contig 27752 bp, 21 predicted proteins | sample RVTome_13_FD_200263 | JGI IMG/M metagenome (GOLD analysis project Ga0299915, IMG submission 200263) | Soil microbial communities from uranium-contaminated site in the Upper Colorado River Basin, Wyoming, United States - RVT92D227 (version 2) ...
CATCTTGAACGTGATCACGAAAGACGCCGAGGACGTCGACGGCATCGAGGTCGGCGGTCAGCTCGGCGATGGCCGCGGCGATCGCCTGATGGGACGCGCCTACGTGATGGCCGGCACCGATCTGCTCGACGGCAAGCTCAAGCTGTTCGGCCACGCCAGCGTCGATACGTACCAGGGTCCCGAGAACAAGTTCCCGCTGCTGCTGTTCCACGGCGCGTTGCCGCAGCCGAACTCGGCGAACGTGTACGGCCCGCTCACCGCGACCGACCAGGAGCAGTCGCTGATCACGACGTTCTTCACGAAGCTCACGTACGGCAAGCTCCAGCTCCGCGTCTCGGTCCCGTTCGGCGCCCAGTACAACCCGGCCGGCCTCTCGGGCAACCCGAGTCGCGCCGAGCTCCCCGACGACGCACGCTGCCCCGCGGGCGTGGACGATCCCACGTGCGCCGATCCGCTCCAGAAGAGCCGCAAGAACCGCCAGGACGTCTACGATCGCTACGCGGTCGCCGAGTACCGCACGCGGTTCGCGAAGGAGAAGGCCGGCATCACGGCGCGCGCCTACGTGATCGAGTTCGTGCGTGGCTTCGCGCCGCTGCAGGTCCTCGCGGCGACGCCGGGTCCGGTGCAAGGCGGCCTCGCGTTCCAGGCCGATCTCACGAACTACCGCGCGGGCGGCGCCGTCGACGGTGATCTCGAGCTGACGCGCGAGCTCCGCGTGCAGTACGGCGTCGAGGCGTTCTACGAGTGGAAGCCCGACAACGTCACGCGATCGCGCCAGGGCGATGGCACGGAGTCCGAGATCCCGGCGCCCTACAACCTCCAGAACCTCCCGCTGCTGTGCCCGCGGATCTTCGACGAGGCCGCGATGGCGAGCGTCCCGGTCGCGAACTGTCCGCTCACGTTCGCGTTCCCCGCCGATCGCACCGTGCTCGGCGCCTACATCAATCCGCAGTACCGCCCGAACAAGAAGCTGATCTTCGACCTCGGCGGCCGGATCCAGGTCGCGCCGGAGTCGCTCGGCCTCGTCACCTATCCGGTCAACACGACGGTGGCCGGCAGCTTCGTGTGGAACTTCATCAAGGGCTGGCACCTCAAGCTCAACTACGCGCAGGGCTTCCGGCCTCCCGTGTTCAACAACACGACCTCGAACGGCGAGGGCGTGCAGATCGGCGGCAACCGCAACCTCACCGTCGAGACCTCGGATGCCGCGCAGGCCGAGATCAACGCCCGGATCTGGAAAGGCGAGCGCCGCATCCGCGAGCTGTCGTTCCGCGTCGACGCCAGCTACACGCGGATCAACAACCTGATCCAGGTCTCGTCGGGCAACTACGGCAACTCCGGCGATCGCGGCATCGGATCGGTCGAGTTCCTCGGCAAGCTCTACGTCCAGGGCGGCCACCGCATCGAGCTCGGCTACACGTATCTACGCGCCGACACGAGCGACAAGGGTCGCGTCCGCTCGCTGCCCGAGCACTGGTTCGATCTCGCGACGGTGTTCTCGCTCGTGACGAACAAGCTCACCGCGACGACGCGGCTCAAGATCAGCGGCGCCGCCGAGGATCCGAACCGGCTCGTCGAGTACCGCGGGCTCCAGCTGAACGACATGGGCGAGCCCGAGTCGCTCTCGGTCAACGCGACCGACCTCGTCCTCGACAGGATCCCACCGAGCGCCGACCTCTCGCTCGGCCTGACCTACACGCCAACGCCGAAGCTCGCGATCCGCGCGTCGGCGTACAACGTGCTGTTCGCGCACAACTACCAGCCCGACGTGTTCTTCGACTACGAGCCGCACCTCGAGTACCTGCCGAATCCGTACGAAGGCTTCCGCGCGTACATCTCGGCGCTGTACCAGTACTGAACGAAGGATCGAGCGAGCGAGCGAGCCCGCCGAAGTGTGGTTGGCACGCCCGCGGTTCGTGCTGGCGTCAGCTGGCCTGGTAGGTCACTTGACCTTGCTGATCTTGTTGCTCTTGCCGTTTGCGATCACGTTCGGCTTCGTGCCGGTGATGGCCTTCTTCCAGGTGATCGAATTCTTGTCGCCGTTGACGAGGAGCTCGCCGAGCTCGCCGATCGTGATCTTGTTGCTCGCGCCGTTCACATTGATCGACTCGACCTTCGCGATCGTCACCTTGCTCTCGCCGCCGTTGAGGTTGATCGACGTGCACGCACCCTTGAACGTGTAGACGCCCTTGCCGTGATTGATCTCGACGACTGGGTCGTCTGCGCAGTCATGGGTCCCGCCCTGTCCGTCGGCGAAGATCTTGTCGGCGTGAGCGGTAGCGGGAACCAGCGCGAGCATGATCGCGAGTCTCTTCATAGGGCCTCCGGTGCGGCGTTGGACGTCGCCATGCGCCCGAGCTTCATCCGAAATCTCGCGAGTCGTCCAGCGCGACGGGTGTCAACCGTTCGCGCTGGGCGTGGATCCCGCGCTGGCCGACGTGCCACCTAACTCCTTTGCACGTCCTGCCTTCCGGGCCGTGCCACGGCAGCTCCCATCGTGGCCTTGATCCAAGGTGGCCAGAGGTAGGTTTGTTGTTGCTCCCGACGAGTCGGCACTCCGGCGGAGCGTCCAAACCCCAAGCCCTGATATCATGGTGCCGTCCTGCCTCCGGGCTTCGAGGAATCTTGTCGAAACGGCGCGTCCTCGCGATCTCCAGCGACCTCGATCAACTTCGCCGCATCGTCGCCACGCTCGAACGAGCCGGTGCCGAGGTCGACGCCGTGCGTAGCGCCGACGCGATCAGCGGCGACGTGATCCCGCATCGCTACGTGTTCTTCGCCGCGAGCGATGCCGAGGTCGGCAACCTGCGCACGTTGGTCCCGAAGCTGCGCGAACGCGCGCACGTCACGATCGTGACACCGCAGGCCAAGCTCGCCGATCTGACGACCTACCTGCGTGACGATCGCGTCAACCACGTGGTCGTCGGAGACGAGCTCGATCTCGGCGTGTTCGTGACCGCCCAGAAGCTGCTGACCGGCGACATCTTCGGCATCGAGAAGTACCTGCCGGCGGGGACGCCCGTGCACTACGCGCGGCTGCGCGACTTCGACGGCCGCGGTCGCGCGATCCAGACGGTGCTCGACTTCGCCGAGGAGTCGAAGATGCGCCGGCAGGTCCGGAACGCGATCGGTGCGGTCTGCGAGGAGCTGCTGATGAACGCGCTGTACGACGCGCCGGTCGATGCCGACGGCCACCCGATGTTCGCCGACGTCGATCCGCACGATCGCCGAGAGACCCGCTCGCCACGCCCGGTCTCGATCCGCTACGCCGCGACGGACACCATGTTCGCCGTCGCCGTGCGGGATCGGTTCGGCCGGCTCGCGAAGAACACGATCCTCGCGTACATCGAGAAGTGCGTCACGTCGCCGAACCAGATCGATCGCAAGACCTATGGGGCGGGGCTCGGGCTCTACCTCGTCGCGAACGCGGCGGCGAGCTACGTCGTCAACGTCGCGTACGGGATCGCGACGGAGGTCGTGTGCACGTTCGATCGCGGCGCGAAGACGCCGCTGCGCCTCGTCGGGGTGTTCGTCCACCCGGGAAATGCCGAGCTGCTCAAGGGCCCGACGCCCGCGACCGCGGCGGGCCAGGGAATCGAGAGGACCGAAGGTGGCTGAGCGCCAGTTCGGTCCCTATCGGTTGGTCCGTCAGATCGCGGTCGGCGGTATGGCCGAGATCCATCTCGCGAAGACCAAGGGCATCGCCGGGTTCGAGAAGTACGTCGCGCTCAAGATGATCCACCCGAACTTCGCCGAGGACGAGCAGTTCATCGAGATGCTCGTCGACGAGGCGAAGATCGCCGTGCAGCTCACCCACGGCAACATCGCGCAGACGTTCGACCTCGGCCGCGTCGGCGAGACCTACTACATCACGATGGAGTACGTCGACGGCGCGGATCTCTACAAGATCCTGCGGCGCGCCTCCGAGCAAGACCTCGAGATGCCGCTCGATGTCTGCGCGTTCGTCGGCAAGGAGGTCGCGTCCGCACTCGATCACGCGCACCGCAAGCGGGATCACGTCGGCAAGCCGCTCGGCATCGTCCACCGCGACGTGTCGCCGCAGAACGTCCTCATGTCCTATGCCGGCGAGATCAAGCTCGTCGACTTCGGCATCGCGAAGGCGACGATGAAGGCACGCCAGACCGCGGTCGGCGTGATCAAGGGCAAGTACTACTACATGAGCCCCGAGCAGGCCTGGGGCGATTCGATCGACTACCGCTCGGACATCTTCTCGGCGGGCATCGTGCTCTACGAGATGATCACGGGGCAGATGCTCTATCTCGAGGAGGATCTGCACAAGCTGCTCGACATGGCGCGCAAGGCGGAGATCGCGCCGCCGAGCAAGCTGCGCAAGGGCGTGCCCCCGCAGCTCGAGCGCATCGTGATGCACGCGCTGGCGAAGGCTCCGGGCGATCGCTACGAGAGCGCCGGTGACTTCGCGACCGACCTCGAGCGCTTCCTCCACGCGTACTCGCCGGTGTTCACCGCCGGCAAGATCGCGAGCCTGATCAAGCAGGTCCTCGGCGATCCGATGCAGGTCCCCAACGAGCAGGACTCTCCGGATATCGAGGTTCGCGACGGCCCGATGTCGACGCACACGCTCGACGACTCCGAGCTCGCGCACGCGATCGACAAGGACGACCTGCGCGACGAGAACAGCGTGATCTTCCGCGTCGCCGAGCTCAAGCCACCGAGCGCGGCACCGGTTGTCAGGGCTCCGCCGCCCGCGGCGAAGGCGGCGATGCAGCAGGCCGCGCGCGCGGCGAAGAAGACCGATCCGCCGCCGATGAAGCTCGGCAAGATCCCTTCGATCGCCAAGCCGCAGCTGCCACCGAACCCCGCACCGAGGGCCCCGAAACCGCGGATGGCGCACGAGGAGACCCGCCAGCTCGTCGGTGCCGCGCCGCCAGGGCCGCATGACGAGAGCGGCCTGCTCGCCGTCCAGCCGGTGCAAGCTCCGAAGGTCCACCCGAGCAACGTCTGGGACGCGAGCGACACGCACCCCGGCACCGACGACGATCTCGACAACATCGGCGAGCGAACGATCATCACGGCGGCACCCGGTGGTGGCGGCGGCTTCATGATGGATGCCGGCGACGACGGCATCGAAGCGACGATGGTGACGCACACGCCGGGCCCGGATTTCGACATGCACGGAGCCGAAGCCGACGACGAACCCGAGGCCGAAACCGATTCCGACGACGAAGAAGGTCCGACGCTCGCCCGCGAGTTCGTCGCCGTCAAATCGCGCGCGTCGAAGGGACGCGGGCAAGCGCCACCGGCACTCGCCGCGAAGATCCACGCGCCCGCGGTCAGCGAGCTGCGCAAGCCGAAGGCGTCGCGCCGCACGCCGCCCGGAGGCATGCCCGCACAATCGAACGTCCTGCAACAGATCGTCGGCTCGCAGGCCAACGAGCCGATGCCGGTGCCGCGGCTCCCCATCGAGCACACGCCGGTCCATCCCGGACAGTTCCCGTCGGCGACCCCGGGAGGACAGCCGGCGATGATGTATGGCAACGACGCGTCGGGTCTCCCGATGGGAATTCCGACGCCACCTGGAGTGCCGGCGCAGCCCACCCCCGGCGTCCCGCCACACCTCCAGCCTTATCTGATGATGCAGGGCGTGCCACCCGGCTACCCGCAGTATCAGCAGGGACACCCCGGCTATCCGGTCCAACCGCAGTACCCGGCGGCGCCGATGATGTCGCCCGGCGCGCTCTACCAGATGAACGCGTATCCGGTGCAGCCGATGACGCTCACCGGTCAGATGCGGCTGTTCGAGGTCGACGAGATGCCGGCGCACTACAACCTCGGCGCCGCTCGCAGGCGATGGTTCACCTACATCGTCGCCGGGCTCCTCGCGATCTCGGTCGCGGCGATCGCGACGTTCTTGATCATCCGCACGACGCGCGAGAGCGCGGGACCGACGACCGGTTCGATCATCGTCGAGTCGGTGCCGCCCGGTGGCGAGGTCTCCTACGACGGGACGCGGCTCGCCGGCGCGACTCCGATGACGATCGACGAAGTACCGCTCGGAACTCGTCACGAGATCCGGGTCACGCTGCCGAAGCACAAGGTGCACATCGAGTCCGTCGACGTCCCCAAGGTGGGCGGTGAGGGCAAGGTGATGGCGCTGCTCAAGCCGGTGACGGGCAAGCTCATCATCAACAGCCGCCCCGGTGGCGCCGAGATCCGGATCAACGATCAGCGACGCGGCATGACCCCGACGACGATCAACGACCTCGACATGGCCCAGGCGAAGAAGCTCGAGCTTCGGCTCAAGGACTACCAGCCGCATGCTCAGGATCTCGACTGGCCGGCCGACGGCGAGCTCAGGCTCGACATCATCCTCAAACGATGAGCAGCGTCACGCACCTCGTTGGCAACGCGCACCCCTGACCCGGGCCAGCTGACCCCACCGAGGTGTGAGGCGATCGGTGTGTGACGTCGATCGCGATCACGACCGGCGGTGCCGATGCGCTCGAGTGCCCCGTGCGCAAGCTCGGCGTCGCGGACACCGAGTTCACCGGCGATACCGGCGCGGGCGCGGTGCACCTCTACAACGGCAACGGCGCGAACCAGTTCGCGGCCGGCTTCCCCGGCGGCACCGGCAACTTTCCGAGCGCCACCCCGTTCTGGAACTCGCGTGCCGTGCTCGACACGTACGACATCGTGTTGCTGTCGTGCGAGGGCGATCAGTTCACCAACACCAAGCCGCAGACCTCACTGCAGGCGGTCCACGACTACGCCGGCATCGGCGGCCGGGTCTTCATGTCGCACTGGCACAACGTCTGGATCGGTGGCGATCGGCTCGCTCCCGGCGGCGCGTACGGGCTCCCCGACTGGAAGACCATCGGCACCTGGAACTTCGCGGCCCCGCAGGATCAGAACACCACGATCGCGAGCGTCGACGAGACCGTGCCCAAAGGCATGTCGTTCGCGACCTGGCTCATGAATGTCGGTACCTCGACCACACGTGGGCAGGTCCCGATCAGTGGCGCCCGTTACACGTTGCCGGGCAATGACCCCACGAGGTCGGATCGTCGCGTCTATCTCGAGCCCGCGCTCTCCAACAACCACGTGAGCGTGCAGGATCTCCAGTTCACCACCCCGAATGACGTTCCAGCGGACCAGCGCTGCGGAAAGGTGGTGTTCTCCGACTCGCACGTCGCGTCGGGATCGACCTCGACGGCGGCCGTTGCCTTCGTGGGTGGCTGCAACACGGGTGACCTCACCCCACAGGAGAAAGGAGAAGGCGCTCGCTTTCATCTTCTTCGATATCTCGTCCTGTGTAGGGGGGCTTCGGTAAGAACAGGACAGGGCTTGGTTTGTTTCCGATCAGGCCCTCGCTCCGATACCATCAGGCTTTAGGAGGTCTCGATGCGCGCGATCATCGCTGTTGGTTTGGCCACGTCCCTTGCTGTCGCTTGCGGCGGCAAGAGTGGTGCTGATGACGATGACGGCGACGGTGGCAATAGCCCCGATGCATGCGTCGGGATCGAATGTCAGGTCGTGAACTGCGGAGCGATGTCGCTACCGCCCACGAGTATCAGCGGCACCGTGTTCGCGCCGAACGGAACGCTGCCGCTCAACAACGTCAACGTCTACGTCCCGCGCGATCCGCTTCCACCATTCGTGGAAGGCGCAACGTGCGATCGGTGTGCGACCACGCTGCCGGGTAGCCCGATCGTGCAGGCGATCAGTGACGCGGCGGGAAACTTCCACCTCGACAACGTGCCGGCGGGCGCTGACATCCCGCTCGTGATCACGACCGGCAAGTGGCGGCGTCAGATCGTGATCCCGAATGTCAACCAATGCGGTGACAACGCGCTCGGCACCGCGGAGACACGGTTGCCGAAGAACAAGGCAGAGGGTGACATCCCCAAGATCGCCATCACGACCGGCGCCGCCGACTCGATGGAGTGCCTTGCGCGCAAGCTCGGCATCGCGGACTCCGAGATCACGAACAGCGCGGGTGCCGGTCGGCTTCACTTCTATGCGGGTAACGGCGTCGCCAAGTTCAATGGCGGATTTGCCGGCGGCCCGAACCAGAACCTTTCGGGCGCCGACCCGTTCTGGAGCAGCCTCGACGCTTTGAAGGCCTACGACATCGTGATCCTGTCGTGCGAGGGGTCCCAACTCGGCGGCACGAACAAGTCACAAGGTGCGCTCGACGCGATGAAGGCGTATGCTGATCTCGGCGGTCGCGTCTTCGCGTCACACTGGCACAACATCTGGATCAGCGGAAAGTTCCAAGGTGGTGTCGGTGCTCCGACTCCGGCGGTCTGGAACACGATTGGAATGTGGTCCGACAACGGCAACTTCGGCGGGACCGAGCTCATCGACGAAGTCTCGAATCCAAAGGGAGCGCTATTTGCGGACTGGATGGTGAACGTTATGGCATCGACTGTTCGTGGCGAATTTCCCGTCACCCAGGGCAAGGCCACCAACAACAGCATCGATACGACGAAGGCAGAGCGATGGGTTGTTCAGAAGGGTTCCACGATTCCCCAGATGTTCCAGTTCACGACGCCGAACGAGGTGCCAAACGATCAACGGTGCGGCAAGGTCGTGTTCACTGACATGCACGTCTCTGGGCAAATCCAAGGTGGTGACTACCCAGATAGCTGTGTCGGCGGCGCAGGGAACCTAACTCTGACGCCACAAGAGAAGGCGCTCGCTTTCATGTTCTTCGACATCGCAGGTTGCGTCGGCGGCATCTTCTAACGGCGAACGCAGATCGATGTGAAGGGCCTGGAGAGATCCTCTCGAGCCCGTCTTGTTTCAAGGCGTGATTTCGTCCGCACCGATGTCGAAGCGCGGTCCGTTCGGCCTCGGGCTGCCTTCGAAATCGCTCGTCGGCCCGGTATCGACCATGTCTCGCGCGGGACTGTTGGGGCTCAAGTGATAGTCGCCCATCGCTGGATTCACGAAACCTGGATCGATATCCGTCGCTCCGACGATACCGATGGGGCCAGCAATCGCGGACACGAAACCGCACACGTTGGCCGGTGGCCGACTCGAGGCCGGGGTCCATATGATCGTGGAGTCAACCGGGAATGAATCGCGCGGGCACGTCAACCCGGCAGCAGCGGTGCTGCTCGTGCCCGTGTCGGCGATCGTCACAAAACTGATCGATCCTCCAACCGTGCTTCCGGACGTCAGATCGATTCCTTCCTTCGAAGTCCCGAAGATGAGGACGTTGGAGATGTCGACGGTGGTCCCACTGGCTGCTTTGATTCCGTTCGTGCCGCCCTTCAAGATCGCGCGATCAAGCGTCAACACACCACTCGCGACCTCGATCCCTGTCGACGTTCCTTCGATAGAGATCTCGCGCACGGTCGCTGGACCGCGCACAACAATCCCATCAACGACAACCCCGTTGCCGCGGATTTTGACGCGTTCGACTACGCTTGTGGCCTGGATCGAGATTGCGGGACCAAACTGACCATAGACGAGCTCAAGATCGCGCATCGTGGTGGGGAGCGAGAAGTCGAGCATCGGCTGCCCGTCTGCCATTGTCTCGGTCAGTATCGCGCCTCCGCCGTGAATCGCGATTTTCGACGCCGTCGTGCTCCCTGCGTGAATCGAGAGTGCTGGGCTACCAACATTGACATACGTCCCGGCTGCCAGAACCATGTGATTGCGAGTCGCATCGGTCTGCGACAGTGTGAATTGCAGACCTTTGCACGGCGCGGAGCGAGGACAAGTGCCTGCGTCCACCCCGTTCGGAGCGATGTAGACGATCGCCGCCTCGTCGACGCACGTCCCATCGTCCGCACATGCTCGGCTCGGGCACTCCGAGTCGAGCTTGCACGTGCGGCACGAGCCGGCATCGCAGACTGGACGATCGGCCTCGCACTCGATGTCCATGACGCATTCGACGCACGAGCCGGTCGTCGTGTCGCAGACGTCCGAATCGGGGAAGCGCGCGCACTCCGAGGAATCGGTGCAGCCCACGCAGACGTCGGTCGTGACTTCGCAGACCGGGGCGGTCGCGGCGCACCCGTCGGTCGAGCAGGACGCCGCCGTGCACGAGAAGTCGATACAGGCTTGCCCGACGGCGCACGGCCTCAGCTCGTCGGTGACGCCGGCGGCCGCGCAGTCTTCCGGCGTGAGGCAGCAAAATGCTGGGTTGGGTTTTGTGCAGGCCGTCACAGCCGCCGCCGCCAGTGCGAGCGGGATCAACCACAGAAACGTCATCACACGCCTCCGCGACCGATGATGTGCGCGGAGCGGGACGGAATCGAGCACGGAGTGGGTGGGGTCCTCGACGGACGTGAGGTGGACGTCAGGCATACGTGGCATGAGCGGGCCTATCGTAGCGTCGCGCGCCGGGTTGTTGACTCTTTTCTGGAGAGCTCGCGAGCGCAGCGGCGTGGTGAGATCGCTGCCACGGGTCGCGCACCCTAACTCGTAATAATCGCTACGATCGACCTCATCGTGGACCTGCATGCGCCCGCGAATTACGCCGGGACATTCCCCGAGGCCGTTCCGCGATCGAGTAGTCAGGACGCAACCGTAGCGAGGTGCCTGCGATAGGCGCGTCGATGTTCGACAGGCTCACGCGTGGCGAGCGCTCCGAGGTAGCGCGAGAGCTGGAACCCGGACGCGAGCGCCAGTACGCACCCGGCAAGCAACCGCTGACCGCCCGCATGGGGGACGGCGCGCACGGTGCGTTTCGCCCGGAGCTGGCGCGGGTCACGCAGTCGATGACCGAGCTCGCGATCGCGCTCGGTCGGCGCAATGCCGCGAACGTCACCGCCGCGGTGGGCGAGCTCCAGCGATCGCTCGTCGCAGCGTCGCGAGCCGTCGAGCACGTCCGAGCGAGCGGTCCGACCCACGATCTCGCGACGCTCCAGCGCGTGCTCGACGACCTCCAGCGGCGGTCTCACGCGTTGATCGAGCGTGCCGCCGCGGCGACCGAACCGAGCTCCGGACCGCGAGCGTTGCCGGAGGCGATCCGAGGCGAGCTGGAGTCGGCGACCGGCACATCGCTCGCGGCGGTGCGCGTGCACTCCGACGCGCACGGCCAGCGGGTCGCGGCGCCACACGGCGCTCGCGCGGTCGCGATCGGTGACGACATCTACGTGGCCGATGGTCAGCTCGACGCCGCGAGCGCCGAGGGTCGCGAGCTGCTCGCCCACGAGGTCGCGCACGTCGTCCAGTCACGCGCCCACGCACCGGTCGATACGATGGAGGCTGCCGAGCTCGAGGCGGATGAGTTTGCCGCCCGGTTCCGCACGCGGGGTGGCGCGATGTCGTGGTCGCCGGCCACCTCTGTGAGTGCCGGTACACCGATGCGTGCGCCGCAGCCGGCTGCACGGCAACGCGACGGACAGAATGCCTCGCTCGACTACCAGCTCACGATCGCGAAGCAGCAGGACCAGAACATCAACGCCGCGGGATATCTCCACCTCCACTTCAAGGAGATCGGAGGCGGCGCGCTCGAATTCCTTCGCGCGCGCGTGATCGGGACCGGCCACGAGCAGGTCACGTTCCAGGGTAGCGCCACCAGCTTCCTCGGCGCCGTCTTCGCAGCGCTCGATGGTACCGACACCATGGCGAAGCTGACGCGTCTCCGTCACTGGCTGGCGCCTGCGGACCTGTTCGCGATCGTCGACCGCGCGCGCCCGATCTTCGAGCCGGCGGACGCGATCGGCGGGCACCCAAGCGATGCACTCGACTACGGCAAGGGCCCCAAGGGGCCGGCGCTCTATCGCGGCGCGGTCGGTAGCGCGATCGCCTCCGAGCTCGAGCGGCGGGTGGTCGAGTCGATGAAGCGGATGTCGGCACGGTTGGTCGCCGTCACGGCGCGCCAGCGCGAGGCCAACCAGGCGGTCCGCGAGACTGATCTGGTGAATTCGCACCCGCTCGACGTGCATGTCGGGCGCGCGCTGGTCGCGCACTGCAACGTCCAGACCGGCGCGCTCGACGTGGCGCCGGGGTCAGCCGTCACCTATCGCAAGGTCAAGCGGCTGGAGTGGATGGGCAGTCGCGGTGGTCCGTGGAACTCGGTGCGCTCGATCGATCCGGTCGACGCCAACATCGAGGAGATGGCGGCCGCCGTGCTCGGCAAATCGACCGAGGCGTATCGCCTGATCCGGGTCGGGCCGTACTTCCTCGTGCCGGCCGACGTCGCGGCGCAGGTCCCCGAGGCGCGGAGCACCATCACGCACGACCCCGCGCGGCACGCGCCGACGCGGCTCGCGTTCGGTCCGCTCGCCGCGGCCGCCGAGGTCGCCGAGGCCGAGCACGCGATGGCCAACGCACGCGGCGCGAGTCCGAGCGTCCCGCTACAGCAACGATGGCAGCGGATCCAGGAGCAGCTCGACGCGATCGGCGAGATCGTCCGGCCCTATCAGCTCGACGGCCTGCTCGCTCCGGTCCGCGCGCGCCACACCGCGCACAAGAGTGATCTCGCGACGCTCGCCGGGCGTGACGCGATCGTGCGCGCCGGGCTGTTCGATCACCAGCATCGGTTGCTCGCCCGCGTCGCGGCGGAGATCGGTCCGCTGATCCAGTCGAAGTCGAGTGCGATCGGGGTCGCGCTGGGCCGGCTCGTCGAGGTCGCGAACCTCTCGCACCTCGCCGAGACCGGCAATGCGGCGTTCGACCGGCTCAAGGACTCGCAACGCTATGAAGTGCTCGACGTGCTGGATCAGCACCTGGGAGCCGCGATCACCCAGATCGAGCTCATCCGCCGGGTCCATCGTTCCTCGGCCGCGGCGACGCGCAGCAAGCTGGTCTCCGGCGTCGACTTCCAGCAGCGCGCCGACGGGCTCGCCGGCCAACTGGCCGTCGTGCGAAGCAAGCTGCTCCACAAGCGGCTGACCTCCGACGACGCGTCCACCGCGCAGCTGCTGATGCAACGGATCGACGCCTTGCGGTTCGAGGCCACGCTGGTCGCCGAGGTCGGCCAGCTCGCCACGATCGCCGACGTCTTCCAGCAGCTGGGTGACCAGAAGTGGATGCAGCTGACCGAGCACATGACCTACACGACCGGCAGGCTGGCGATGCACAAGGTCGTGGCGCTCCAGCTGCGCAGCACGCTCGAGGTCGTGCACAAGGACTGGCTCGCGATCCAGGCCGCGGCGAACCTCCATGCCGAGCAGCTCGCCAGATCCAGCACCACCGATGCCGCGCTGAAGGCCGCGGCGAAGTTCCAGCCCGCGCTCGACGCGATCCGCGGCAAGTTGCACACGCTCGCGAGTGATCGCAGGGTCCGCGACTTCCTGATCGCCGCGCACGACGAGATCGATGACGCGCAGCTGCGAGCGACGATCATCCAGATCGCCGTGCTCGTCGGGGTCGCGGCCCTGTCGTTCGGGGCGGGTGTCGTCGCCGAAGGTGTGGCGGTGGGGATGGGCACGACCGCGCTGGCGGGCCAGTTCGTGGGGCTCGTCGCGGAGTCGCTCACCTTCTCGGTGATCAGCGCGGCGCTCTCCGACGAGTCGATCCTCGCCGCGTTCGCGAGCAACTTCCTGGGCAACCTGGCCACGTTCGGCGCGCTGCGCCTGACGAAGGCCCAGCTCGCGGGCAGCGTCATCGGCAAGACGCTCGGTCGTGCGAAGCAGGGCGCGCGCGTCGGCACGCTCCAGCTCTGGGCCGTCAAGGTCGCCGACGTCACGGCGCCGATGCTCGTCGCCGCCGGCGTGCAGTTCGCGCAGGCCGAGGCCGAGAGCCTGATCCGGACCGGACGGACGCTATCGATGGACGAGCTCAAGGCGTCCGCGGTGCAGGGCATCGCGATGATGATCGGCGCGCTGGTCTCGCACAAGCTGCTCGCCGGCCCGCTCGACGACGCGAAGGCGTGGGGCGCGGGTCACGGAGCTCGTCGCGCGCAGCTCGCCCGGTTGAAGCAGCTCGCCGCCCAGGTCGAGGCGAGCGGCGACAAGACGCAGGCGATCGAGCTCCTGCACGGCGCGCGGATCCACATCGAGGCCGAGCTCGCGAAGTGGAACGAGCTGAGTCGCCTGTCCTCGGACGAGCTCGCGAGTCGCGGGCTGTCGAAGCAGGTCGTCGACACGATGGGCAAGCGCGCGAGCTCGCATCGCACCGCGCTCGACCTGATGGAAGGCGACACGCTCCCCGCCCAGCTCGCGCTCGACGCCCTCGTCCCGGGCCACATCTACGCCGGCGACCCGGCCGACGTGGGACGTGTCGTCGACAGCTATCGCGGCCGAAACTACAAGGTCGAGAAGGTCGCCGACGGTTACCGCATCACGCGCGGCGACAAGACCTCCATCAAGATTCTCGAGCGGCAGCAGCCAGGACAGGAGACCTGGCAGGCCTTCACCGTCGGCACGCCCAAGACGCCAGCGATGGACTTCCTGCTCGATCCGAAGAACTGGAAACCCGAGCGTCGCGTCCTGCACGACAAGCTGGTCGCCGAGGCAAAGAAGGAAGCACGGGCGTTCGCTGACGCGGCCAAGGAAGGGGAGCCGACCGTGTTCGCCATGCGCGGCAATACCGCTGCGGGCAAGAGCCGTTCGATGGCCGACATACCAGAGCTGAAGGGACCGCTGGCGGCGACCGAGAGGCTCAAGATGAGGTCGATCAATCCCGACAACTTCAAGCCGGGCTTGGTGGAAGGCACGCCTGGGGCCAAGCTGTCCACACAACAAGTCCACTTCGAATCGGCAATGCTGGCGAAGAGGCTCGAAGCCGAGCTAAAGGGTTTGCAGACCGTCGACGGCAAGCCCGGCTCGATGCTCGTTGACAAGCGTCTCCTCATGCCGAAAGACGTGGTCGAGTACGCGACTCTCGCTAGGTCAACGGGTCGCAAGTTCAAGCTCTACGATGTCGACGCACCACTGGAGAGCTCGATGGCTGGCGTCCTCGACCGCGATGTGAGGGATCTTGGCAATCCTCGGCCCAGGTTCGAGACGGTCGCAGACGGCTTTCGCGATGCCCGAAAACACCGCGGATCGATCATCTCGATGTTCGAAGGCGATGCCAGGCTTGGTACATACGAACTGTTTGCGATCACCGCTGATGGAAAGAAGCACTCGGTTACGGGGGTCACGCACGGCAAGCTCACCATTCACGACGCGAAGCTGTACGCGTCGCTGCTTTCGGATCCCGAGGCTTCGGTAGCAGCGACATCTGGTCGAACGATTACGATCAAGGAGATCGACGAGATACTGGCGAAGTTACCTTCCGACCGTCAGGTCAAGCTTCGCAAGACCTTGGCTCCCTATGTTGGTAAGACGTGGCGGGAGGCGCTCGACGCACACAGCGCAAGGACGGAATGACCATGACGAAGGTTGAGGGCGATGAAGCGTGGGAATTCCACCACCGGATCTGCGAGCAGCACGAACGAGAGAACGCAGAGGCGCTCGCACGGGCACGTGAGGAAGCGGTGGCTCGGGGCAAGGAGCCATTCGATCTGGACAAGCTCGAGCAGCTAGCCGATACGAGCCGAGAGGGCGTGATGGACCCTCGCGAGGAGCGGCAGAAGTACTTCGAAGACATGTACTACGTGGGGCATCCGGACTTCATGACGCTCGAGGATCTCGCCAAGCACATCTACGAGATCAGTCGTTGGTGACGAAGCAGGCACCATGACGACAAGTCGAAGACTCGTTGACGCGATGAACGTGACCCACGAGCTCGCAGCCGGGGTTGGCGAGGCGCTTCGGGACAACGGGAATCCAGTGCGGCTACCACGGCCCGGTGCCGGTAGACTCAAGGTAGTTGTCGCGTGAGATTTCATGCTGCAACTGGATTGCAAGTGTCTTCGGTCTGTCGAACCTCCGGGTTGAGACTGACGGTTGCGGGTCGCTTCCACGCTCGGGTGTGTCGCGACCAGCGTTCGGGATGACCGGCCCGAACTCGCGCGTACGTGTCGCGTCGTGCGGCAAGGAGCGACGTCGTCGCCGGCGTGACGAGCCCCAAGCGTGACGAAGCCGATGCCGCGGTGCCCGTCCAATCTCGTTGAATTCACAGCTTCGGTGGCGCATGCCGAGACGACGGCCATCCAGTCGGGACACGAGCGTGCGGGCACGCCGGTGCTCACGGGAGGGCAGGAAGCATCGATACGACCACTTCTCGAGTTCCAGGAGGCAGGCAACTGGAAGCGAGTTGCGGAGAACGACAAGACCCTCGCGAAGTACGGGTTCGACCGTGACACGGTGATGCGATGGGGTTTCGACATCGACTTTCCAACAAGGCCAAAACCATGATGCCGATGCGAATCACCTGGGTCTACGAGCCATCTCGAGTCCGCCTGTGCCGAATCAAGTAACCCCCCAAATCTACGGTCGCTTCGTGGAGGAAGTTGGTCGTCGTGCCGGCGTGGATATCCCGTTTGTGGAGGGGTTTCTTCGAGACGTAGCGCCTGCCGACGGCTTCATTCTGCTCAACGCCTCGGCACATCCGGTGATGGTCGTAGGCGAATGTGCACCGGAGCAACAGGCCGACCTCGCCTCGCGACTCATCCCGATCGATGAAGACCGCGTGCGGATCTTCGAGAAGTTGTTAGAGCCCCTGTCGATACCGGGAGCAATCGAGTCGATGTCGCTCATGGAATGGGAACTCCAGGATCCGGCCACGATCGGAGCGAGGGGGCTTTACGGGCGGCACGATATCGGCGAGGTCGTGGGAGCACGATGCAACAACCTCTTCCGGTCGGCCCGGTACTGTTACTTGGAAAGCTCGACGCACTACGGTTTGCCTCACCTGCTCGCCGACTATCTCGCCGCGCTTGCACGCGATCTGAGTTAGCGGACTTCGAGTAGCGCATGATCAACCAGGCGGTCCGCGAGACTGATCTGTGGGGCTTCGACGTCGACTTTCCAACGAAGCCAGGAAGATGATCCCGATGCGAATCACCTGGGTGTACGAACCACCTCGACTACCACCGGCGCCGAACCAAGTGACGTCCCAGTACTTCGCTCCCTTCGAAGAGGTGGGGCGTCGTGCCGGCGTGGACATCCCGTTGGTGGAGGGGTTTCTTCGAGACGTCGCGCCTGCCGACGGCTTCATCTTGCTCGACGCCTCAGCGCATCCGTTGATGGTCATCAACGAATGTGCGCCGGAGCATCAGGGCGATCTCGCCTCCCGACTCATCCCGATCGATGAAGACCGTACTCGGATCCTCGACACGTTGCTTGAGCCCTTGTCATACCGGCGGCAGTCGACTCGATGTCGCACTTGGAGTGGGCAACCAAGGATCCGGCCACGATCGGAGCGTGGGGGTTGCACGGGCGGAAGGATATTGGCGAGCTCGTTGGAGCGAGCTGCAAGCTCTACAAGTCAGCCCGGTACTGCTACCTGCACAGCCCAACGCACCACGGTCTGCCTCACCTCCTCGCCGACTATCTCGCCGTGCTTGCGAGGACGACCGCAGTCTAGGCTCGAGACTCGACGATCGGCGATTCGAGGTTCGGCCGAGGACTGGCGGAACATGGGTTCGACGTGTCACGGGGATCGACTCTCCAGATGCCGCGCTCGCGGCCGCGTTGGGACGGAGCTGCGTCGGGACGATGCGATGACCCGGTTCATGTCTTTCGAACGGCTTCTTCAGGAATGTTCCTCGACCGGTAGGCGCGGAGGTCGTGGGTGCGCGCAACTGGATCCGCTGACCTCGAGGGTCGCGGGCGTCCAGTGCTTCGCGCGGCGGGCGGTTCGCGTCGCAGCGTCCTCGGAATCGTATGCAGTGAACTGTGTGGGCGTGCCGACAAACTCGGCGACTCGTGCGAGCGCGTCGAGGTTGATGACCGCGCGCCCAGGATCGCCGTCCTCGTAGGCCGCGACAAACACGCCGCAGGTGCTGCAGATCAGGAACTCGGCGCGGGCCAGGCCGAAGCGGTAGCGGCTGGCGCTCGCCTCGTTCGCGATCCGGATCGTCACGTGACCCGCCGGGTCCGATGTGTACCGTGGTCGGTGCTTGATGCAGAACGTACAACCGCACGTGCGAACAGGAAGCTCGCCCGGCTCGCGTGCCGTGTCGAGCTGGATGGTCAGGGCACGGCAGTGACAAGATCCGTCGAGCATGCCGGCGACGGTATCAACACGGCGGCACAGATCCGACCGCCCAGGGGCAGCCATCATGGACGTCGTTCGACAGCGGGAATCCCGTGCGCGCGCCTACTGTGGTCCGGAGGCCGAGGCCTCGGCGGCGGCGAACTCGCCATAGGACCGATCGGTCACCGGCAGCAGGTTCGCCGCGACCATCGCCCGACCGAGCTCGAGGCGAAGCTCGGCGTCGCCGCACTGCAGCCCACCCTCGATGATCTCCGCGACGACCTCCGTGGTGCCGACGCGGAACACGGTGCCGCTGTTAGCGGCGTATAGCCACGCGTCGAACCGGTGCCGGCCACCGTCGACGAGCCGCCACCGCACGATGTCGGCCAGCGCACCGTCGCCGACCGGTGCCAACCGCCGCCCCGACGTCAGATCGCGGCCATCGTAGCGCTTGCCCGCGACCCGCAGCTGATCGCGCTCGATCATCGCGAGCCGCGGCTTGGGCGCGCCGAGCGCGACGGCGATCACCCGGGCCGGTCCGAATCGTAGTGCCATCGCGAGCGATCACTACCAGGTCCGCGACCCATCCCCGATACCGAACGTGACGAACGCGTCGCGACACACCTGATTCTCGAGCGGTTTCGATTGGATAGAAATTATCCGGCAACAGTGGACCGCGCGGCCGAAGGACTCCACCCAATGGCCAACTTCCAACCTGCCCGCGCCAAGCTGACGATCGGTAGCCTCGACAACCCGAAACTGACGGTGAAGGCAGACTACAACCCGAAGGAGCTGCAGATCTCGAAGCAGCTGGCGTGGAAGGCTCACAACGAGCAGGACCGCAAGGTGCTCGCCGGGAAGCAGGCATCCAAAGGCGAGCAGGACAGCATCGAGGTCACCGGCGCGCCGACGCGATCGATGTCGATCGAGATGCTGTTCGATGGCTACGAGACGGGCTCGTCGGTCGAGAAACAGATCGCCGTGCTGGACGAGCTGTCGTCACCGCAGCTCCAGTCCGCACAGAAGTCGAAGGATCGCCGGCCGCACTACTGCGTGGTGGTGTGGGGCCAGGGTGGGATCCCCGCGTTCCGCTGCGTGGTCGAGCAGCTCGTCGTGAAGTACACGATGTTCGACACCGACGGCCGGCCGCTGCGTGCCGTCTGCACGGTGACGCTCAAGGAAGCGAGCATCAAGGTCCTGACGGACCTCGACCTTGCCGAGAAGGCGGTCCTCGCCCGGTCGACGTACGACGGTTCGCGCGCGATCCGGATGTTGCCCCCGAACGCCCCACCGCGGCCGACCACGAAGCAGCCGGCGCCGGTTGCGGCCAGGCCGAGGCCGGCGAGCGCGATGGCAGCGAGCCCGACGACGCGAGCAACCCCGACACCGCCAGCAAGTCCGCGGACGCCGGCTGCGGTTCGGGCGCCCGTCGCACCGAGCGCCGCGGGACAGGCAGAGGCGATGGAGATGTTCCGCGAGGTCAACGGCCCGAGCGCACCGAGCGCAGCGGGACAGGCAGAAGCGATGGAGATGTTTCGCGAGGTCAACGGGCCGAGCGCACCGAGCGCGGCGGGGCAGGCGGAGGCGATGGAGATGTTTCGCGAGGTCAACGGGCCGAGCGCACCGAGCGCGGCGGGGCAGGCAGAGGCGATGGAGATGTTCCGCGAGGTCAACGGCGACGCGCCGAGCGCGCCGGTGCTGGGCGCCGACAAGGCCAAGCCCGCGCTCTGATCAGGCGAGCTACAACCAGGTCGAGATGGCGAAGCAACGCAAGCAGCGCGAGCGCAGCGAAGCGCGAGCTCGCCGCGCGCAGTCCAGGCTGCCGGTTGACGCGTCCAGGCTCGACATGGGCAACACGTATTCCTGCGCGCCCGAGTTCTATGAGGATCGCGACTTCGTGTGTCGCGATTGCGGGGTGCCCCAGACCTGGACTGCTTCGCAGCAGAAGTGGTGGTTCGAGGAGGCAGGCGGCTACTTCTTCGCGATCGCCGTTCGCTGCCGCGAGTGCCGGACGAACGAGCGAGAGCGGGTCGCCGAGGCGCGCAGGCGCTCGGGGCACGCAATCGATCCCGACTCCAGGTCGTGAGTGGGTGCGTTTGATGGGCCGGCCGCTGGCTGAGGCAGCCGCAGGTTTGTGTTAGGTTGAACGACCTATGGCGGCAACTGCAGCGCGACAGCAAGCACTGGGCGAGATCACCACCCTGCTCGGACGAGGAGCCAGCTTCGAAGGCAAGCTCACTTTCGAGGGCACGGTCCGGATCGATGGCCGGTTCAAGGGCGAGGTCTTCTCCGACGACGTGCTCGTGATCGGTGAGGGCGCGATCGTCGAAGCCGAGATCGACATCGGCGAGGTGATCATCCAGGGCACCGTGATCGGCAACATCAAGGCGAAGCGATCGATCGAGATCCATGCGCCGGGCCGCGTCAAGGGTGACCTCCACACGCCGAGCCTGCAGGTCGACAAGGGCGTGATCTTCGAGGGCCGGTCGTTCATGGAGACCGCCTCGAAGCAGCCGGCGACGACACCGCCGAGCGCGCCGCCGAAGGCGAGCGTTCCGATGCCCGTCAAGCCTTGAGCTAGCGCACGCAGGCGCGACGCACGACCCGCGCCAGCGGAGTCGCGGCCTCGTGCCGTCCTCAGCGCGTGACCTCGGCGATCGCGTCGAGGACCTGCTCGATCCGGAACGGCTTGGTCAGGCAGCGATTGCCCACCGTGGCGAGGAAGTGATCGAGCGCGGGACCGAAGGTGCCACCCGTGATGAAGATGATACGGCGCTCGATCCCGGGGTGCTCGACGGCGAGGCGGCGATGGACCTCGCACCCGTCGATGCCGGGCATCGTCATGTCGCACAGGATCGCGCCGAAGCTGTCGCGCTCGACCGCGACGAGCGCGGCGGCGCCATCTTCAGCGGTGGTGACGTCGTGATGCTGGGAGAGGATCTTCGCGAGCACGTTGCGCACGAGCGGATCGTCGTCGATGACGAGCACTCGGACACGAGCGAACGCGATCGTGGGCGGAGGGAGCGGCGTCGCGGGCGGGCTGACGTGTGCGCGCAGGCGGACCGTGACGGTCGTCCCGCGGCTCTCGTCGCTGTCGAGCTCGACCTGACCGCCGAAGCCCTCGACGATGCTCTTGCACACCGAGAGCCCGAGGCCCATGCCCTCGCCGACGGGCTTGGTCGTGAAGAACGGATCGAACACGCGATCGCGCAGGGCAGCGGGGATGCCGCGGCCGGTATCGGAGACGCGGATCGAGACGTCGTCGCCCACGTGCTCGACGACGACGTCGATGCGAGCCTCGGCGGCAACGGGCTCGAACGCCTGGAGCGCGTTGAGTAGCAGGTTGACGAGGACCTGCTCGAGGCGCGACACGTTGCCGATCGCGTGCGGCACGGCGTCGATGCGGCGGACCAGCAGCGCGCGACGCCGGAGATCGTTGGCGACCATCTCGATCGCGCGATCGACGACGCCGATCACATCGATCGGGCCGGGCGGTGCGTCGTCGACGCGGGCGAACATGCGGAGACTCGAGGTGATGGTGGCGACCCGCGTGATGCCGTGCTGCGCGTCCTCCAGCTGCCTGGCGATGGTGGCCTTCAGCTCGTCGGGCACGTCGGCGTGGGCGATCGTGCGCTCGATCCGCTGGAGCGAGAGCTGGGCGTAGGTGAGCGGGTTGTTGATCTCGTGCGCGACCCCGGCGGAGAGCGTGCCGAGTGCCGTGAGCCGGTCCGCCTCGACGAGCTTCTTGGCCAGCGCCTTGCGCACGGTGACGTCGCGGGCGAACGCGAGGACCGCAGGCTTGGTTTCCCACTCGCAGCGGATCGACTTGATCTCGACGACGCGGTGCGGATCAGCGAGCACGCCGTACTCGTTCGGCGACATCTCCTCGCCCGTCCGAAACATCGTGGCGATCCGCTGTGCGGCATCGGCGGCATCCTGTGGCGGCAGGTACGCGCCGATCGGCTGACCGAGGATCGCGGCCGAGCTCTCGGCACCGAGCAATCGTGCCGCGGTCGGGTTGATGAACACGATCCGTCCCGCGACGAGGATCACGACCCCATCGGGCGCTGCCTCGACCAGATAGCGGAACCTCGCCTCCGAGCGATGGAGCGCCTCGAGCGCCTCCCGTTCGATGGTCAGATCGCGCACGTATCCGAACGACAGCAGGCCGTGCGAGGTCTGGATGCGAAACGCGCCAAACGCGGCGGGGATCAGGGTTCCATCCGGTCGCGCGATCGAGAACTCGATCTGGAGTGGGACGGTGCCGTCGCGGGTCTCCATGAGCTCGCGGATCCGCACCCGATCCGCCTCGTTGAGGATCGTCCAGGCCGGGACATCGGCGACGTCCGCCAGGGTGCGGCCCATGAGCCGGGCGGCACGCTCGCTGACGTAGACGAACCTCGGTGGCACGACGTCGATCCGCAGCACGACGATGCCGACGCCGATCTGATCCGCCGCGGCTTCGACCGCCGGCCACAACGTCGCTACATCGACCGTTGCCAGATAGTCGGACGGCATCGGCACCCCCGATCTAATCCGCGCCCGGAACGCCAGCGTCAAGCGACTCCCTGACGACGGGGCTTCAGCGTCGAGTTCCTCGACGGTATCGCACGCGATTTCCGTAGCGGCGCATTGTCGCAGCACCGTCGAGAAACACGAGGCATCCCACCGTTGACACGCTAGGTGGCCCCGACTATAAGCTCCGCGCGCCAACCCAAGAATTCTCAACAGGTTGCCCCAGGTACACATGGATCTGAACACGCCGCTTAACGCCTCGGTTTCGATCGCGTCCGGTGGACATCCACTGATCGACATCGACCTCACCGCGGTCGTTCAATTCGTCCTGTTCGTGATCCTGTACCTGGTCGCGAACCGCCTCCTGTTCCAGCCGTACCTGGAGCTGCGCTCGCGCCGCAAGGCCGGCATCGAAGGTGCGCGCGCCGAGGCCACGCGGATGACCGCGGAGGCCGACGCCAAGCTCGCCGAATACGAGAAGCAGCTCGGCGTCGCCCGTGCGCGCGGCAACGAGGAGGGCAGGAAGGCGCGCCAGGAAGCCATCGTCCACGAGCGCGAGGTCACCGACAAGGCGCGAGCCTCGACGCAGACCGCGATCAACGAGGCGCAGGCGAGGATGCGCATGGAGACCGAGGCGGCACGCCTCCAGCTGCTCCCGCAGGCGAACCAGATCGCGCGCTCGATCGTGTCGAAGCTGCTCGGCCGGGAGGTGTCGTAGATGTCGGCGACCAGGAAGCTCCTGACGATCACGCTGATGGCCGCGGCGCTGTTCGTCTCCTCGTTCGCGGTGTCGTTCTTCGCGATGAACGTCGCGTTCGCGGACGAGGCCGAGCAGCCGGCGACCGGCGAGAGTGTCGATTCGAAGGCACACGATGCCAACGCCGGTCATCACGACCCGTCGAAGCACTTCAACTTCTGGGGCCCGCCGAACGAGCACTACGGCAAGGACGCGCTCGGCGGCAAGTACGGCGACGGCGTGATGATCGATCCGCACACCAACGAGGTCATCCCCGAAGAAGAGGCGATGTCACCGCCGTTCATCTTCATGGTGCTGAACTTCGTGATCTTGCTCGCGCTGCTGTCGTGGAAGGGCAAGCCGGCGATCCAGAAGCTCGCCGCGGATCGCCACGATCAGATCAAGACCGCGCTCGACGAGGCGGCGAAGCTACGCAAGCAAGCGGCCGACAAGCTCGCCGAGTACGAGACGCGGCTCAAGGATGCCGACGCCGAGATCACGAAGATGGTCGAAGGCATGCGGGTCGATGCCGAGGCCGACAAGCAGCGGATCCTCGAAGCGGCCGAGCGCCAGGCCACCCAGATGAAGCGCGATGCCGAGCAGCGCATCGCCGCCGAGATCGAGACCGCGCGCACGATGTTGACCCGCGAGGTCACGACCGCCGCGGCGACGGCCACGGAGAAGATCCTGCGCGAGACGATGACGCCGAACGATCAGCAAACAATCGTGAGCGCATTCATCTCCGGCGTGGATGTAGCCGCGAAGGAGGCTCGCTGATGGTGACTGGAAGCCTCGCCCGTCGCTACGCGAAGGCGATCATGCAGCTCGATGGCGGTGCCGGCGTGGACAAGATCGCCGGGGAGCTTCGCATCCTCGCGAAGGCGATGACGCAGTCCGCAGAGCTGGTGACCGTGCTGACGAACCCGGCGATTCGCCGCGGCGATCGACGCAAGGTGCTCGACGCGCTGCTCGTTCGCATCTCGGCGCAGCCGAACACCAAGAACCTCGTCTACCTGCTGCTCGACGGCGAGCGGCTGTCCTCGCTGGCGGCGATCTCGCGCGAGCTCGACGCGATGATCGAGGCCAAGGGCGGGCGGATCGCGGCGGAGGTCACCTCCGCGCTGCCGCTCGACGCCACGCAGCTCTCGCAGATCACGCTCGTGCTCGAGAAGCTGTCGGGCAAGCAGGTCAGCATCACCAAGCACGAGGACGCAGCGCTCCTCGGCGGCGTCGTCGCCAAGCTCGGTGACACGGTCTACGACGGAAGTCTTCGCACCCAACTCCGTGTCCTGCGCGAGGAGCTCATCAAGGGCCCGACCGCCGGCAAGAGCGAATAAGGAAACTCACATGGACATCCGCGCCGCAGAGATCAGCGACATCATCCGCAAGCAGATCGAGAACTACGACAAGAAGGTCTCGGTCATCGAGACCGGCACGGTGCTCACCGCCGGTGACGGCATCGCGCGCGTGTACGGGTTGTCGGGTGCGATGGCAGGCGAGCTGCTCGAGTTCGAGGGCGGCGGCGGCGAGACGGTGAGCGGGATGGTGCTCAACCTCGAGGAGGACAACGTCGGCGTGGCGCTGCTTGGCAAGTTCGAGGCGGTCCGCGAGGGCGATGTCGTCAAGCGAACCGGCCGCATCGTCGAGGTGCCGGTCGGCGAGGAGCTGCTCGGCCGCGTCGTCAACGCGATCGGCGTGCCGGTCGACGGTGGCAAGGCGATCGTCGGTGCGAAGCGCCGCCAGGTCGAGATCAAAGCGCCGGGCATCATCCAGCGCAAGTCGGTGCACGAGCCGATGCAGACCGGCATGAAGGCGATCGACTCGATGATCCCGATCGGCCGCGGCCAGCGCGAGCTGATCATCGGCGACCGCGGCGTCGGCAAGACGGCGATCGCGATCGACACGATCATCAATCAGAAGGGGCAGAACATGTTCTGCTTCTACGTCGCGATCGGCCAGAAGCAGTCCACGGTGGCCACCGTCGTGGATCGGCTCACGAAGGCCGGCGCGATGGAGTACACGACGGTCGTGATCGCCGGTGCCTCCGAGCCCGCGCCGCTGCAGTTCATCGCGCCGTACACCGGCGTCACGATGGCGGAGTACTTCCGCGACTCGGGCCGCCACGCGCTGATCGTCTACGACGATCTCTCGAAGCAGGCCGTCGCGTACCGCCAGCTGTCGCTGTTGTTGCGCCGCCCGCCGGGTCGCGAGGCGTATCCCGGCGACGTGTTCTACATCCACAGCCGCTTGCTCGAGCGCGCCGCGAAGATGTCCGACAAGGAAGGCGGCGGCTCGCTGACCGCGCTGCCGATCATCGAGACCCAGGCCGGTGACGTGTCGGCGTACATCCCGACGAACGTCATCTCGATCACCGACGGTCAGATCTTCCTCGAGGCCGACCTGTTCTACTCCGGCGTTCGTCCGGCCGTGAACGTCGGCATCTCGGTGTCGCGCGTCGGTGGCGCGGCGCAGACCCGGGCGATGAAGAAGATCGCCGGCCGGCTCCGGCTCGAGCTCGCGAGCTACCGCGAGAAGGCGGCGTTCGCGCAGTTCGGCTCCGACCTCGACAAGGCGACGCTCCAGCAGCTCAACCGCGGCGAGCGCATGGTCGAGCTGCTCAAGCAGGGCCAGTTCCAGCCGATGCCGATCGAGGAGCAAGTCGTCGTGATCTACGCCGGTACGAACGGCTTCATCGATAACTATCCGGTCAACGTGCTCGGTCGCTACGAGAAGGAGCTGCTGTCGTTCATGAAGGCACGCAAGCAGGACGTGCTCGACGAGCTCAAGTCCAACGGCAAGCTCGAGGGCGATCTCGAGAAGCGCCTGCGCGACGCGCTGACCGAGTTCGCGAAGCAGTTCCTCTTGGAGGAGAAGAAGGCGTAACCGGATGCCGAGTCTCAAAGCGATCCGTACCCGCATCACGTCGGTCAAGAACACGCGCAAGATCACGCGTGCGATGAAGCTTGTTTCGACGGCGAAGCTCAAGCGCGCCCAGGCCGCGCTCATCGCGGCGCGTCCATACACGGCGGCGATCGCGAAGGTCGTGAGCGAGCTGTCGGCTGTCGCGGGCACGAGCGCGCACAAGCTGTTCGAGGAGCGCCCGTTGCAGAACGCGGCGATCGTTGTCGTCACCAGCGATCGCGGTCAGGCCGGTGCGTTCAACGCGAACGTCGTCAAGGCCGTCGAGCGCCACGCGGCGAGCGAGCTGTCCGGTGCGACCGAGGTCTCGCTGCGGATCATCGGCCGCAAGGGCAACCAGTACTTCGCGCGCCGCCGCACCACGATCACGAGCTTCGATCCGGCTCCGACCGGGCTGACCGCGCTCGAGACCGCGCGCGAGACCGCGAACCGCATCATCGACGACTTCACCGCCGGCAAGGTCGATCGCGTGTTCGTCGTCTACAACGAGTTCAAGAGCGCGATCAGCCAGACCGTACGCGTGAAGCAGATCCTGCCGGTCGTTCCCGAGCAGGTGGCCGACGCATCCGAGGAAGCGGGGGGTGATTTTCTCTACGAGCCCTCGAAGGAAGAGCTGCTGTCGCGGCTCGTCCCGCTCTACGTCCAGATCCAGCTCTATCGCGCCGCGCTCGAATCGATCGCGGCGGAGTTCGCCGCGCGGATGACCGCGATGGAGAACGCGACCAAGAACGCCGGCGAGATGATCGGCAAGCTCACGCTCTCGTACAACCGCGCCCGTCAGGCATCGATCACCAAGGAGCTGCTCGAGATCATCGGCGGCGCCGAGGCTCTCAAGGGGTAACGCACATGGCAACCACTGACTATTCCCCCAACTCGATCGGCCGCGTGGTCCAGGTCATCGGTCCCGTCGTCGACGTGGCCTTCGATTCGGCCGAGCTCCCCGAGATCAACACGGCACTCCTCCTGTCGAACCCGTCGATCGACAAGCGCGAGGACAACCTGACCATCGAGGTCTCGCAACACCTCGGCGAGCACATGGTTCGCTGCGTCGCGATGGACAACACCGACGGCTTGATCCGCGGTCAGCCGGTCAAGAACACGAACGCGCCGATCTCGGTGCCGGTCGGGGCCGAGGTGCTTGGCCGGATCATGAACGTCATCGGCGAGCCGGTCGACGAGGCCGGCCCGATCATGGCGAAGCAGCGCTCGCCGATCCACCGCTCGGCGCCGAAGTTCACGGACCAGAGCGTCACGATCGACATGTTCGAGACCGGCATCAAGGTCATCGACCTGCTCGCGCCGTACCGGCGAGGTGGCAAGATCGGCCTGTTCGGTGGCGCCGGCGTCGGCAAGACCGTGCTGATCCAGGAGCTGATCAACAACGTCGCGAAGAAGTCGGGCAGCTTCTCGGTGTTCGCCGGAGTCGGCGAGCGTACACGCGAGGGCAACGACCTGTTCCACGAGCTCGCCGAGGCCAAGCTGTTCGATGGCTCCTCGGTGCTCTCCAAGACCGCGCTGGTGTTCGGCCAGATGAACGAGCCGCCGGGTGCACGCCAGCGCGTCGGGTTGGCGGCGCTGACCGTCGCAGAGTACTTCCGCGACGTCGAGAAGC
>Ga0299915_10000573_pt1 | contig 27687 bp, 22 predicted proteins | sample RVTome_13_FD_200263 | JGI IMG/M metagenome (GOLD analysis project Ga0299915, IMG submission 200263) | Soil microbial communities from uranium-contaminated site in the Upper Colorado River Basin, Wyoming, United States - RVT92D227 (version 2) ...
GAAGCTTCTGGAAGCTGAGCATGCGCCGCCATCGACCGACGCACTCAGATGTTGCTTGGTCAACGTCAACGTCCAAGGTGGCGTCGACGTTCAGGGTCAGGTAGGGTCAGGTCAACGTCAACGTTATCTGAGCGGCATTGGTACTAGCTGGCTAGGCGACGGCGCCTTCGAGGATCGCGAGCGTGCCGCGATCGAGATCGAGCTCGCACGCGGCACCGAACGGCACTGCCTCGTTGCGATCGCCGTGACCGATCGGTGCACCGACCGCGCACGGCTTGCCGGCGGAGGCGACGCGCTCGAGGATCGTGCGGAGCGCGGCATCGGAGGGATCGTGGTCGCCCGACGGCGGGCTCTGATCTTCACACCGCGTGAGATCGCCGACCACGACCGCGGCGGTCTGTCCGAGCGCACCGGTCAGCACGAGCTGCGTGAAGTAGCGATCGATCTCGTACGGCTTCTCCCCGACCTCTTCGAACAGCGCGATCGCACCGGCGAGCGGTAGCGACCACGGCGTGCCCACGAGCATCGACGCCATCGTCAGGTTCGCCGGCACGAGCGGGCCATGCTGCGTGCCAGTCCCGTGCGCGACCAGGAGCCAGGGACGCAGACCCGGTGCGCGCGGCTCGGTGAGTAGCTCGATCAGCTGCACCACGTCGGACTGCGGAAGCTCGCCGAGCTGACCTACCATCGGACCGTGGATGCCGCGCACGCCGGCCGCGAACGCCCAGGAGAGCAGCGCGGTCGCGTCCGAGAACCCGACGATCGGTTTCGGATCGCGACGCAGTAGATCGGGATCGAGTCGACCGAGGATCCGCGTGAGGCCATAGCCGCCGCGCGCGAGCACGATCGCTCGAATCTCGGGATCGGCGAGCATCGCGGTCAGCTCGGCGGCGCGCTGTTCGTCGGAGGCCGCGAGGTAGCTCGGTACGTCGCCGGCGCGCGGCGCGGTGAGGCTGGCGGCGAGTCGAACCCGGAACGTGTCCTCGAGGATCCGCAGGCCGCGTTCGAGTCGCTTCAATTTGACCGGGCCCGCCGGGGCAACCACGCCGAGCGTGTGGCCCCGGTTGATCCTCGGCGGGACGATCGGCTTCACCACCGCGACCGGGCTCACCGCCGCTTCTTCCGCCGCTTGCTGCCGCCGGGAGTCGCCGGCTTCGGCTGCTTGTCGCCGTCGTCGGTGCCGTTGGCTTCCTGCTTGTCCTCTTCGTCGTCGCCTTCGTCGTCATCGTCGGTCGCGAGCATCGAGCCGCTCGCCGTCACGTCGAGGCCGAGCGTCGCGGGATCGACCGCGTCCATCAACGTGGTCCGCTTGCCGTCGTCGACGACCTCGTGCTCGCCGGTCCTGCGCACGAGCTGCTCGATCTCGTTCGGGCTGCGCGTCAGCTGCTCGAGCAGCTCCTGATCGACGGCGTTCATCACCGTCGTCTTCCTCCCGTCCGGCTCGGTGCGTGCGACCGGCGCCGGATCCGGGGCGGCCTCGACGACGAGCGCGCCCTGCGGCGGCGGCTGCGGGATCGTGTGCGTGCGCGGCCGGACCGTGACCGGCTTGCTGCGCTCGAGGCGCTTCGGTGCGTCGAGCTCCGGCAACGTCACGCGGGTCTTCCACCACGTCACGAGCTGGTCGGTCGCGAGCGCCGGCTTCACCGTCATCCCGGGTGCCTTGTCGGAGCCGCCGACCTGCTCGTGCACGTGCATCACCACCGCATCGAGCACGACGCCGTCGTCGGCCGAGATCGAGACCGGCGTACCGACCGGCATCGGTGTGGGATGCTCGAGGTATCCGGTGGTCGGACGGATCTGCGTCAGCTTGATCCGACGGCCGAGCGAGAGCCCACGGTATGTGAGGTCGACGAAGCTTTCGATCATGTTCACCTCCCCGATCTGGGTCGGGCTCCTTTCAAGCACGGCGCCAGCATAACGCACCCCGGGCCGTGCATACTCCGCGCGTGGGCCTGCTCGATCGTCTTCGTCAGCTCCGAGGCCCGGTGCCGGACGACGACATCGTGGGCCGCACGCAGGCGCTCGTCGTTCGCGGCAACGAGTTCGGCTTCGACGAGTTCGGGCTATCTCGCGACTCGTTCCGGGGGGCGGCACGGGTCGCGCGGTGGCTCTATCGCAACTACTTCCGCGCGAGCGCGTTCGGCATCGAGCACATCCCGGCGCAGGGTCGCGCGATCTTCGTCTCGAACCACTCCGGCCAGCTTCCGTTCGATGGCCTCGTGATCGCCGCTGCCACGTTCCTCGAGCCGCCGCAGCCACGCCTCGTGCGCTCGATGGTCGAGTACTTCGTCCCCACCGTGCCGTTCGCGTCGTATCTGTTCGCGCGCTGGGGACAGATCACCGGCACGCCGGAGAACTGCCGCCGCCTGCTGGCCTCCGAGGAGGCCGTGCTCGTGTTCCCCGAGGGTGCACGCGGGATCTCGAAGCCATTCTCGAAGCGCTACCAGCTCGCCGAGTTCGGCAAGGGCTTCATGCGGCTCGCGCTCGAGATGCAGGCCCCGATCGTTCCGGTCGCCGTGATCGGTGCCGAGGAGCAAGCGCCCGCGATCAACGTGAAGTTGTTGGCGCGCTTGCTCGGCACGCCGTCGTTCCCCGTCGTGCCGTACCCGCCGTTCGTACCGCTGGTGCCGCTGCCGGTGAAGTACCGCGTCTACTTCGGCGAGCCGATGATGTTCACCGGCGACCCCGATGATGACGAGGACGTGCTCGACGAGAAGGCGAAGATCGTCAAGAACCGGATCCAGTCGATGATCCATTTGGGGCTACGTGAGCGCGAACACGTCTTCTGGTGACGCCAAGGTGGTGGACGGCGTGCCGACCGACCGGACGCTGCCGCGCCTGCGCAAGGTCGTGATCACCGGCATCTCGGGCCGGCTCGGGAGGATCGTCGCCCGCCGGCTGCACCACGATCTCGACTGGCAGATCGTCGGCCTCGATCGCCGCCCGATGCAGGGACGCCCGAAGGACATCGAGCACCATCAGGTCGACCTCCGCAGCAAGAAGGCACGCGACATCTTCCGGGTCGGCGACGTCGACGCGCTCGTCCACCTCGGCGTGATGCACGATCCGCGCGCACGACCTGCCGAGCTCTACTCGTGGAACATCACCGGCACCACGAAGCTGCTCGAGTATTGCCAGGCGTATCGCGTGCCGAAGGTCGTGCTCGTGTCGTCGGCAAACGTCTACGGCCCGCGTCCCGATAACCCGCAGTTCCTCACCGAGGACGCGCCGCTGCTCGCCGCGCAGCGGTTCCCGCAGATGCGGGACCTCGTCGAGATCGATCACCTCGTCTCGACGTTCTTGTGGCGCGCACAGCAGGTCGAGACCGTGATCTTGCGGCCGGTGCACATCGTCGGACCGGTGCACAACGCGCCCTCGAACTACCTGCGCATCGAGCGGCCTCCGATCTTGCTCGGCTTCGATCCGATGGTGCAGCTGATCCACGTGCAGGATGTCGCCGAGGCGATCGCGAGCGCGCTCGTACCCGGACGCCGCGGCATCTACAACCTCGTCGGTCCCGGCGAAGTGCCACTGTCTGCCGTGCTCAAGGAGCTCGGTCGCGAGCCGGTCGCGATCCCGCATCCGTTCGCCAAGCCGATCCTGTCGCTCGCGTTTCGCCTCGGCATCTCGAGCTTCCCGGTCGCCGAGCTCGACTTCATTCGCTACGTCTGCATGGTCGACGGCCGGCGCGCCTCCGCCGAGCTCGGCTTTCGTCCACAGTTCGGGCTACGCGACACGATCCACGCGGTCGACGAGCTGGCCTGACGTCGAGTCTCTGACAAGACCGTCGGAGTCTGGTCGATCATCGACAGGTCGCGCGGCCGAACTCCTCGGGATCCGGCGCACGCTGGAACGGCACATTCCTTGAGAGGCAGCGCTCCATGCTCCGTCAAGCCCTCCTGTCTTGTGTCTTGGTCAGCCTCGGTGGATGTTTCGCTTCCGAACGAGACCGCTACAACGTCGACGACTACTGGAACGAGCTCGGCACGACTCACTGCCAGGTGATGCTCGCTTGCTGCACGCGCGCCGAGTACAACGACTGGTGGACCACGTCGGACGGTGATGTCTTCGAGTGCGAGGCGGCCCATCAGGCACCGAACAACTCGGGCACGATCCGGCAATCGATCTCGGAGGGCCGGATCCTCTTCGACGAGACGGCCGCACATGCGTGCGTCACCGCGCTCGCGACGATCGGGTGCTCCACGTTCGAGCAGGCGTACCGGTTCCGCGAGACCTACTGCGAGAGCCCGCTGATCGGTACGGTCTCCGACGGTGCCCAGTGCTTCGCGAACGAGGAGTGCGCCGGTGGCCACTGCAACAACAGCAACCGGTGTGCGCCGCTGCTCGCCGAGAACGCACCGTGCACGGTCGGCGTCGATCAGTGCCAGGCCCCGCTCCGCTGCTCTGCCCTCGCCGGCGGCATTGACTTCACCTGCAACCTCGGCCGGCCCGCGGGCTCGGCATGCGTCGAGGACGATCAGTGCGCCGATGCGTGGTGCAAGAGCGCCAGCGACGGCACGAGCACCTGCCTGAACGCCTGCGACGGCTAGGGCTTCGTGTCGATCACCGGCGTCGCGTGGTTGACGCCCCAGGCGGTGAGCACCTCGTGTGCCCGCTTGCGAACCGGACAGCGCCTCACGGTCGGCTGTCCGGATTCCGTGATCTGGGTGGTGCCGGGATCGGCGAGCAGCTTCTCGAGCCGGCGCGTGTTGTCCGCGGACTTGAAGTGCGCGAGCGCGGCGACGCCCTCCTCACGCGTGCGGAGATCGTTCGCGAGGATCCACGCCTGCGCGTGGTGTTCGAGCGTCGCGTCGATCGGGACGTAGAGCCACACCGTGCTGCCGCTGTAGAGCGCCCTGCCCGCTTCGCTATCGGAAGGGGCAGCTACCTTGTGCGAGGCGGTCGCCTTCGAGCTCGCTGCGGCACGCACCGCCGCGAGCAGATCGTCACGCTTGGTGATCGCGGCGAACGCGGTCGTGTAGGCCGTGTTCGCTCGGGTGGTGGCACCGAGCTCGTACACGCTGTCGTCGTGGCTCGGTCGAAGTGCCAGCGACGCCTGGTCATGCTCGCCTTCGCACCGCGCGACACCGGGCTTGCAGTCGCCGTCGTGGACCTGACGCCGCTTCCAGTCGACCAGGAACACCAGCAGCTCGGCCTTGCGCGTCCGCCAGGCCTCCGGGGTCTCGCCGGACAGGTGCCGCATCACGAACCGCACGGTCTGCTGTGACAAACCCTTCAGCGTCTCGTTGACCTTCAACGTCACGTGATACCAGGTCGTGCTCCCGCTACCTCTGCGCTTGGTTACGCTGGCGACCGTTCCGACCACGACCACGCTCGAGTCGGCGGTCGTCCACTCGAGGGTGTCAGCGACGTTGATCTCCGCCGTTGTCCACCGTGCGAGCGAGCCAAGAATCAAGAGCACGAGCAACCCGGTCCGCATGACCCGCATCAACGCAGAGAACCCCTCCGGCGGATCTTCCTCCAATGGCGCGGATCAACGATGGAAGCTGCCCGCTCCTGCCGTGGCGTCACGATACAGGGGGTGTGGCTGGTCGTTCACACCCGTGGTCCGCATGATGTCGCCTCTTCCACCACCTGCCGGTACTCCCGCCGGCAACCAATCCTCCCGATTCCTCAGTCTGTTTGCGTGACCTGCGAATTTTCGGGCATTTTTGTCAGGGAACGGGCGCCGGTTCCCACCAGATCGAGTTCGCGGGTCGAAACGTTACTGGATTCTCAATCAGTTCGATCCCCTTGCCGCAGTGGCACGACCAATGCTTTCCGCTACGACTACCGCACGCCAAAAGGACAGACGCACCATGACCAAGCTTGTTCACACTCTCGGCATCGCCATCCTGGCCGCCGTCACGCTAACCGGTTGCGAGCTCTACTTTGGAGACAAAGACGAGGGAGGCCGTTCCGAGTGCCGTGCCGACGGCTACTACGTGTGCGATGACAACGGTGCGTGTGAATGGGCCGGCGCCGAGTGCCCCAGTGGCGGTGGTGGTGGCTTCAGTTGCACTGAAAACACCGACTGCGCCGCGGGTTGCTACTGCCAGGATGGCGTCTGTGAAGAGGCCGGGTTCTGTGGTGGCGAGCAGCAGTGCCCCGACGGCTTCCACTGCGATGCCGCTCGGTCGTCGTGCGAGCCGAACACCTGTGATGATGGTGTGGCTTGCCCCTCGGGTCAGATCTGCGAGAACGGCGAGTGTACGAGCACGTGCTCGTGCGCCAATGATCAGGAAGCAATCGCCGGTGGTTATGGCTATTGCGATGAAGCCACCTCGACGTGCTACCCGGGCACCGACCCGGCCGGTAGCTGCGCGGGCACGGTGACCTGCAACATCGTCGCGCCGACCTGCGCGGTTGGCGAAGTCCCGCTCATCAAGGACGACTGCTACACGGGCGCCTGCAAGGCGATCGCGCAGTGCGACACGGCCCCGTCCTGCGCGGCGCTCAAGCACGAGCCCGACTGCCTCGGTCGCATCGCGGACTGCTCCGCGGTCTACACCGGCATCGGCTGCACCAAGCCCGATGGCACCCAGTGCAACGCCGGCGACACGAACTGCACCTGCCAGAGCTTCAACTTCAACTCGTGCCAGACGCGTGGCCCCTCGAGCCGGATGGCGGTCGACTCGGTCGGCAACTATCAGAGCATCGAGTCGTTGTTCCACTGAGCTGATCACCAAGCGTGCGTGACTGACGGGCTGCCGGAGACGGCGGCCCGTCGACGTTTTCGGGGCCGAATCGGCCCGTTCAGGTCCCCGAGGCGGTCGTTGCGACGGCCGTTTCGGGGGTAGGCTCGGGCCATGGGTTTCGAGTTTGCCGAGACGATGGCCGGGACGATGGAGATGGACGCCAAGCCCGGTGTTCGACATCCGTTCAGGTTCGAGGTGACGGCGCGTGCGGAGTCGACGCGCCAGCACCTCACCGATGGCAAGGCGACGCTGTTCGGGACGATCCATGCCCCCCCGATCGCGGAGGGTGCACCGGTGGAAGGCGTGATCACGATCCGACCGCTCGGCCAGCGCATCATTCGCTACGAGCTCGCGTTCGTCGGTGACGACGGCAAGCCGTACGAGCTGGTCGGTCAGAAAGCCATTCGCTGGACCTCGCCACTTCGAACCTTCACCGAGCTCCCCGCCGAGATCCTCGATGACGAGCACCGTCGCGTCGCGACCTGCAAGACGTCATTTGATTACAGGAACCACTGGTGGAGCTTCCTGCGGAGCTTTCGACCGGTGAGGTAGGCACTCCCTCTTCTCCTGGACGTGGTAAAGACGCCAAACGTCGGAAAACCTATGGGACTCCTACAAAAAATCTTCGGCAGCAAGAATCAACGCGAGCTGAAGAAGCTCCAGCCGGTCGTGGACCGGATCGCCCAGCTCGAAGCCACGATGAAGCCGAAGAGCGACGACGAGCTCAAGGCGATGACGGCCGAGTTCAAGCGCCGGCTCGACAAGGGTGAGCCCATCGACGACATCCTGCCGGAAGCATTCGCCGTGGTGCGCGAGGCCGGGGTGCGCAGGCTCGGGATGCGCCACTACGACGTGCAGATGATCGGCGGCATGGTGCTGCACTCCGGCAAGATCGCCGAGATGCGTACCGGCGAGGGCAAGACGCTCGTCGCCACGCTACCCACGTACCTGAACGCGTTGACCGGCAAGGGCGTCCACGTCGTCACGGTCAACGACTACCTTGCCAAGCGCGATGCCGAGTGGATGGGCCGGTTGCACGGCTTCCTCGGGCTGACCACGGGCGTCATCGTCCACGGCCTCGACGACTTCGAGCGCCAGACCAATTACCGCTGCGACATCACGTACGGCCAGAACAACGAGTTCGGCTTCGACTACCTGCGCGACAACATGAAGACGTCGCCGGACCGCATGGTCCAGCGCGGCCTCAACTATGCCGTCGTCGACGAGGTCGACTCGATCCTCATCGACGAAGCGCGCACGCCGCTCATCATCTCCGGCTCCGCCGAGGAGAGCGGCGAGCTCTACGTCAAGATCGACCGGATGATCCCGCGCCTCAAGCGCGAGGTCGACTACACCGTCGACGAGAAGGCGCACTCCGCCATGCTCACCGACGACGGCGTCGAGAAGATGGAGAAGCTGCTCTCGGTCGATAACCTCTACGAGGCGACGAACATCTCGCTCGTCCACCACGTCAACCAGGCCCTGCGCGCCCACACGCTCTACAAGCGCAACGTCAACTACCTGGTCGAGGAGAGCAAGGTCGTCATCGTCGACGAGCACACGGGTCGCAAGATGCCGGGCCGGCGCTGGTCCGACGGTCTGCACCAGGCGATCGAGGCCAAGGAAGGCGTCACCGTCGAGGAGGAGAACCAGACCCTCGCCACGGTCACGTTCCAGAACTACTTCCGCATGTACAAGAAGCTGTCCGGCATGACCGGTACGGCAGACACCGAGGCCGGCGAGTTCCACGCGATCTACAAGCTCGCGGTCGCGGTCATCCCGACGAACAAGACGATGGTCCGCAAGGACTTCCCGGACCTCGTCTACAAGAACGAGGCCGGCAAGTTCCGCGCGGTGGTCGCCGATATCGAGGACTGCTACTCGCGCGGCCAGCCGGTGCTCGTCGGGACGGTCTCGGTCGAGAAATCGGAGGTCGTCGCGAACCTCCTCAAGGCCAAGAACCTGCCGTTCAACGTGCTGAACGCCAAGCAGCACCAGCGCGAGGCGATCGTCGTCGCGCAGGCGGGTCGCAAGAACGCGATCACGATCTCGACGAACATGGCCGGCCGCGGTACCGACATCGTGCTCGGCGGCAACTACGAGGCGATGGCCAAGGACGCGCTCTCCGAGGAGAAGGCCAAGCTCGCGGAGACGGCCGATGAGGCCCAGCCGGCGGTCGGCGAGGCCAGCGAAGGCACCGAACCGTACCGCGGCTCGAGCGAGAAGCTGCTCGACGAGGATGCTCGCCACAAGGAGCTGCTCGAGACGTTCAAGGCCCAGTGCGAGGCCGAGCGCGAGGAGGTGCTCAAGTCGGGCGGCCTCAAGATCATCGGTACCGAGCGCCACGAGTCACGCCGGATCGATAACCAGCTGCGTGGTCGCTCCGGCCGTCAGGGCGATCCCGGCTCGTCGCGGTTCTACCTGTCGCTGCAGGACGACCTGCTCCGGATCTTCGGCCTCGATCGCATGACCGGCCTCATGGAACGGCTCGGCCTCGAGGAGGACGTACCGATCGAGTCGCCGATGGTGACGCGATCGATCGAGGGCGCGCAGAAGAAGGTCGAAGGTCGCAACTTCGATCAGCGCAAGAACGTCCTCGAGTACGACGACGTCATGAACCAGCAGCGCAAGACGATCTACGCGCTGCGCCGCCAGATCCTCGAGGGCCGCTACCACCGCGAGCCGAACGAGGAAGAGCAGAAGCAGGGCATCGTCCCCGAGCCGGTCACCGTCAGTGGCGACTGGACCGTCGAGGCGCTGACGCCCGAGCTCGAGCCCAAGCTCGCGGAGATGATCAAGATCATCCAGGACAAGGTGAAGGAGCGGGACGCCGACGTCGCGCTCGGGAAGTCGGTCGGTGACACGCGTGCCGGCTGGCGCGTGCTGCGCGGTGAGATCTGGCGTCAGTTCGGGACGCTGCTCGATCTCGAGAAGCGCTACGACGGCGATCGCAAGGAGCTCGTCGACTGGTGCGTCGCGCAGGTCGCCGCGTCGCTCGTGCAGCAGCGCGAGCGCATGTACGACCTCGCCGATCAGAAGATGGCGGCGATCATCGAGCAGTCGCTGTCCTCCGACGTCGCCGATGACGAGTGGGACTGGGACGAGCTCGAGGACACGCTGCAGGAGCAGTTCAACACCGAGTTCGAGATCACGCCGGGCACGCCCGACGAGGTCGCCACGCAGGTGTGGCCCACGATCGAGAAGCGGCTCGTCGAGCGCGAGAAGGAGCTCGGCCGAGCGTGGCTCATGTACTTCCAGCGCAGCTTCGCGCTCGAAGAGATCGACCAGCAGTGGATCGAGCACCTCAAGACGATGGACGCCCTGCGCGAGGGGATCGGGCTCCAGGGCTACGGTCAAAAGGACCCGAAGAAGGAATACAAGAAGGCCGGCTTCAGCCTGTTCACCGAGATGATGGATCGCATCCAGTCGAACACGGTGACGAAGCTGTTCCGCGTGCAGATCCAGCGCGAAGAGGAGACGGTCCCCCAGCTCCAGGAGAAGGAGCGCCAGCTCGCCGAGCGCGGCGCCGCCAACAAGTCCGAAGAGGAGAACGTCGAGGAGGACCAGCGCGAGACCAAGGCCTCGGGACGCGCCGCCACGCGCACGCGTCCACGCGGAGCCAAGGCAGCCGCGGCCAGCGCCGACGGTGGCGATGGTGCGAGGTCCGAGCCCGTGCGACGCGAGAAACCCAAGGTCGGCCGCAACGACCCGTGTCCGTGCGGCTCGGGCAAGAAGTACAAGAAGTGCCACGGCAAGGACGAGGAAGCGGCCGCCACGGAGTGATGACGCCGCTCGCGCTCGCGCTCTCGCTCGTGCTGGTGTCGGCTGCCGCCGCGGCACCCTGTGCACGCGATCCGCAGATCCCTGCGGCCCTGCCGGTGGTGGCGTGCCCGAAGCTGGTCGTGCCCTCGCCGTGCCACTGGTGCCCGCTCGGGGACACGTTCCTCGACCTGCACTACGACGCGGCTCCCGGGGCACTCGCCATGTCGTGGGCCGGTGCCTTGCGGGGCGCCGGTTGGACGGTGACCGCGCAGGCCGGCGGCATCGTCAACGCGACGCATGGCAAGCAGCGGGTCTCGATGCATCTGGGTGCGGGCAGGACGTCCAATACAACGGTCATCCGTCTGACGTACTCGCCCGGCTAGCAGCTGGCGCGTCGCGTCACGCGATCTCGTGGCGCGCTCCGATGGATCTCGGAGGGGCGTGAGCAGATACTTCGCCGGACATGCGCATCGGCGTTCCCAAAGAGATCAAGACTCAAGAGTTTCGCGTCGGCATGACCCCTGCCGGCGTCGCGATCCTCACGGCGCGGGGCCACACAGTGCTCGTCGAGCAGGGGGCGGGCGTCGGCTCGTCGATCTCCGACGAGGCGTACGTCAAGGCAGGCGCCAAGATCGTCGCGAGCCGCGAAGAGGTCTGGGGCCAGGCCGACATGGTCGTGAAGGTCAAGGAGCCGATCGCGCCCGAGTTCGCGCTGATGCGGAAGGACCTGCTGCTGTTCACGTACCTTCACCTCGCCGCGGCGCACGAGCTCGGCAAGGAGCTGCTCAACCGCGGCGTCAACGGCGTTGCCTACGAGACCATCGAGCCCACGCCCGGTGATCTGCCGCTATTGACGCCGATGAGCGCGGTCGCCGGCCGTATGTCGGTGCAGGCAGGCGCGACCTACCTCGAGCGCGAGCGCGGTGGAAAAGGCGTGCTGCTCGGCGGTGTCCCGGGCGTCAAGCGTGGCCGCGTGACGATCATCGGCGGCGGTGTCGTCGGGGCAAATGCCGCGAAGATGGCCGTCGGGATCGGCGCCAACGTCACGGTGCTCGACGTCAATCTGAAGACGCTTGCCTACCTCGACGATATCTACGCGGGTCGGATCTCGACGCAATTCTCGGATCCGATCAGCATCGAGCGAGCCGTGCTCGAGAGCGATCTCGTGGTCGGCGCCGTGCTGCTCGCCGGCGCACGCGCGCCGCGGCTCGTCACCGAGAAGATGGTGAAGGACATGGAGGCCGGCTCGGTGATCGTCGACGTGTCGATCGATCAGGGCGGCTGCGTCGAGACCGCGCGTCCGACCACGCACGACAACCCGACCTACCTCGTGCACGACGTCATTCACTACGGCGTCGCGAACATGCCCGGCGCAGTGCCGCGCACGTCGACCTATGCGCTCACCAACGCGACGATCAAGTACGTCGTCACGCTGGCGGACAACGGCCTCGAGAAGGCGGTTGCCACGGTCCCGCACATCGTCAGCGGCATCAACACCTACAAAGGTGGCGTACCGCACGCGGCAGTGGCCGAGGCGCTGGGCGTGCCGTACGCACCGTTCCGCGCCTGATTCACCAGCCTCGAGCTCGGCACCGGATCCCGATGCGCGAGCTTGGAAAACCGGGCTGATCTCGATGGCTTGTGCTAGTTGTATCAACTCGAGCACGAGCATGGGTTTTCGGGAACAATTCGGATGTGGGGACAGGTAAAGACCCTCGCATGCAGGCACTCCGCGAGAAGCGCACCGAGTTCGAACGCCAGGCGCTCGTTCACACGGATGCGCTCTACGGATGCGCCTACCGGCTGACCCGGAATGCCCGCGATGCCGAGGACCTCGTCCAGGACTCGCTCCTGCGGGCGTATCGGTTCTGGGACTCGTTCGAGCAGGACTCGAACTGCAAGGCGTGGCTCTTGAGGATCGTGACGAACACGTTCATCAACGAGTACCAGCGCAAGAAACGCAGCCGCGAGGTGCTCGATGCGGCGACCGCCGAGCAAGACACCACCGACGGCGTGCTCATGCATGCCGATGCAAACGAGCGCCAATCTCCCGAGCGTGCGCTCCTCGATCGCAGCGTCTCCGACGATGTCCAGCGCGCCCTCGAAGCGCTGCCCGATGACTTCCGCACCGCGGTCGTGCTGTGCGACGTTCAAGGGCTGTCGTACAAGGAGATCGCCGATATCATGCAGACGCCCGTGGGAACGGTCATGAGCCGGCTGTTCCGTGGGCGCAAGCTGCTCGCTGCGGCGCTACGAGACTTCGCGCTGGCGGAAGGTTACGTGCGAGAGGGGGCCCAGCAGCCCAAGGCCACTGCTGTGGAATTGCCCGACGACAACAAGGCGATCGATCTCGAGAAGTACCGCGCCACGAAGGCGCGAGAAGGTTCGCGATGAGTCTGTGTCAGAGCATCGACACGCTTGCGATGGCGTTCCTCGACGACGAGCTTGTTCCCGAGGAGCGCCGCGAGCTCGAATTACACCTCCTCGACTGTGCCGGCTGTCGCGTGCACGTCGACGCCGAGCGCGCGGATCTCTCGCTGGTTCGCAAGGCGCTCGTGGCGCCCCCTGCACCCGACATGGTGAAGGCGCGGATCGCACGGGCCCTCGATGTCGCGGATCGCGAGGAGGTTCGGGCCGAACGCCAGCGCTCGATCTCGATCGTCGGGCGCTGGTTCTTGCCGGGTGCCGCGATGCTCGCTGCGGCAGCCGCGATCGTGGCGTTCGTCGCCGTGCGCCCGGCCGAACCGTCGCGCTCGGGTGCGGTGGCGAAAGAAGTCGTTCGCCAGCAGACCCGCACGATGCCGCTCGAGGTCCAGGGTGCGGGCACCGGTCCGTGGTTGCGCGAGAACTTCGCACCGATCGAGCCTCCGAAGTTCCGCGCGCCGCAGCTCGACATCCAGCTGCTCGGTGCTCGGCTGACCGCGGTGTCCGGCCACAACGCCGCGCAACTCCGGTATCTGGTCACCTCGGGCAAGAATCAGTTCACCCTGACGGCGGTCCTGATCGACGACCTGCGCAACGACGAGCTGTCGGGCGGGACGCCGATCAAGTTCGCCGATCGGACCCTGCACGTCCACGACGCCAACGGAATGCCGGCGGTCACCTACGTCGACGAGCACCACATGGGCTATGCGTTCGCCTCGGAGCGGCTCACCGCGCAGGAGCTGCTCGAGCTCGTCGTGTCGTCGGATCTGATCGGCCGAGCCCAGCAGGGGCGCTAAACCGGCTATCATCCGCGGCGGGAGCATGAACCGCCGTATCCTGCTGATCGACGCCGACCCCGACTTCCGCGCCCACTTCGTTGAACAATTCGGGCGATATCGGTTCGACATCGTCGTCGAGCCCGATCCCGATGAGGCGATCGCTAACGCCACGCTGGCCGGACAGCTGCCCTCGCTGATCCTGCTGGCGGTCGACGAGCCCGACAAGGTCGGCTTCAAGGTCTTCCAGAAGATCAAGAAGGGCCCACTCGCGAAGACGCCGATCGTCCTCGCCACGAAGTCCGTCACGCCCGAGAACATCGCGAAGCATCGCGCGCTCAAGACGCATGCCGACGAGTACGTCGACAAGCGAACGATGGGCCACGACGAGCTACTCGGAAAGATCGACAACCTGATCGGGCTCGGCGAGGTCGTCGCCGACGACGATCTCGATATCCCCGTCGAGGTAGACGACATCCCGCTCAGCGAAGGCGACATGGTCCTCGAGGAGAGCGTCGGCGAGGACGACGGCACGGTCGCCACCGCGACCGACGAGCGCATGGATCGGATCGTCTCCGCCGAGACCGACGCCGCGTTCGACGCGCTGATGGGAGGGTTCGGGGACGAGCTCGTTTCGATGGCGCCAGCTGCGGAGGCCGCAACCGACCACGACCGCCACGACCGCTCGACCACTCCTCCCGGCGGCGATCCGGAGCCGATCCAGATCGCGGATCCGGAGGTGGTCGAACCGAGCCTCGACCAGGTCACGACGCTCGAGTCAGCCGTGCCGGGCATCGTCATGGACGGCAAGCGCCTCGAGCTCGAGGACGCCGCCGGATTCGACACGTTCAGCCAGGAATCGATGCGACCTCCGATCGACGGGCATCCGCTCGAGCTGATGTCGAAGGACACGATCGCCGTCGACGAGCTCGCGGCCCAGGTCGTACCGAACTCGGAGCCCGCGCTGATCGTGAACAGGCGTTTCGAGTCATCGCCGGCGATCGAGATCGACGCCGATGACCTGCAGCCGATCGAGGAAGACTCGGGTGGTGTGCCCGAGCCGGTGCCACATCTGAATGTGCGCGAGCCTGAAGTCGAGCCGCCACTCCCGGTGGCCGTACCGCCGATCCTTCCAGAGGTCGCGCGCCCGCGGTTCGTCGACGCCCCGACCATGGTCGCAGAGGCGCGCGGCATGATGGCTCCAGCCGTGGTCGACCTCGGGCTCGACGCGATCGCCGCGGATGCCGAGAGCGAGCAATCGGGCGTGTACGACCGGCGCTCGCTCCGCAAGATCGGCGAGCTCGAGCGACAGATCTCGCAGCTCAAGACGGAGCTCGATCGGCAGCGAGCGTCGTCGTCGGACATTTCGACGCGCGGCACGCGCGAGCGCGAGTTCGTGGGGCTGCGCGAGCAGATCATCACGAAGGACAGCCAGCTGAAGCGCACGACCGCCGACCTCGACATGCGGACCCGCGAGCTCGCGGACGCCGAGGAGCGGCTGCGCCAGATCCAGCAGACGCGGATGGCGCTCGAGGCCAAGAGCGTCGAGCTCGAGCAACGCGCCGCCGCTGATGGAACCAAGGTGAGCTCGCTCGAGACGAGGGAGCGCACGCTCGCGGCGCAGCTCGCCGCGGTCCAGCACGAGCTCGACGGCAAGACGCAGCACCTCGCGGCCGCCGAGACCACGCGCGCCCAGCTCGACCGCGATCTCGCGACCGAACGCGCGACCCGAGCGGCCAGCGCATCGGATGCCGAGCGCGCGCTGCGTGTCGAGCGCGAGCAGATGATCGCGCGGCATCAGGGCGAGCTCGGTTCGCTCCGCCAGGAACACGCGGCCTCGGTCGCGAGCGCGATCGAGAAGCAACGCCAGGAGCACGCGGTGGCCCAGGCCGCTGCGGTCGAAGCGGTCCGCCACGAGCTCGGGGCCGCGCTCGACGTGTCGCGGCAGCACCTCGAGGCGCAACGCCAGCAACAAGCCGCCGAGCTCGAGGCCTCGCGCCAGCAGCTCGACGGGCTGCGCCAGCAACAGGCGGCCGAGCTCGAGGCCTCGCGCCAGCAGCTCGACGGGCTGCGCCAGCAGCAGGCAGCCGAGCTCGAGACCTCGCGCCAGCAGGTGGAGCAACTTCGCCAGCAGCAGGCCGCCGAGCTCGAGACCTCGCACCAGCAGGTGGAGCAACTTCGCCAGCAACAGGCGGGCGAGCTCGAGACCTCGCGCCAGCAGGTGGAGCAGCTACGCCAGCAACAGGCCACCCTCGAGACCTCGCGCCAGCAGCTCGACGAGTTGCGTCAGCAACAGGCCGCCGCGCTCGAGATCGCGCGCCAACAGGTGGACGTGCTGCGCCAGCAACACGCCGCCGCGCTCGAGGCGCAGCACCAGGAGCTCTCGATCCAGCTCGCCACCGCCGTCGAGGCGACGCGGGCGGAGATCGCGACCGAATCGGACCAGGCGGTGACCCACCTCGAGGCGCAGCACGCCGCGGACATCGCGCGACTCGACGACGAGCACCTCGCCGCGCTCGCGAAGCTCGCCGGGGAGCGCGACACCGCGATCGCCCGAGGTGCCCGCGAGCGAGACGAAGCACTCGCACGAGGAGCCCGCGAGCGAGACGAAGCGATCGGTCGTGGTCGCAGCGAGCAGGCCTCGACGGTCGAGCGGATGCAGCAGGAGCATGCGGCTGCGATCCGGGCGTTGCAGGCCGACCATGCCGACGCGCAGGAGCAGTACGCGGCGACGCTCGCGAGGATGGAAGGCGATCACGGGGCCGAGCTGGCGCACGTTCGCGAGGACCTCGGGGGGCAGGTCGTCGCCTCGGCGACCGCGCACGACCGCGTCGTTGCGGAGATCACCGGGAAGCTCGAGCACACGCAGGTCGAGCTCGCGAGCGTGCGGACCGCGCACGCGGCGGCGCTCGCGCAGCTGGCGAAGCAGCACGCCGCGGAGCTCGCCACGCAGGCGAACCAGCACGCGGCCGCGATGACCGAGCGCGAGCGCGAGCTGGCCGAGGCGCGGCAGGACGAAGCGATCGCGCACACGGCGGCCCTGGCCGAGCTGAAGGTGGAGCTCGATCGGCAAGCCGCGACGCACGGGAGCAAGCTCGACGGTGCGCGCAAGGAGCTCGACGAGGTGATCGCGCTCCACGAGAACGCGAAGTCGCAGCTGCTCGAGGACCAGCAGCGCGTCGCAGCCCAGCAAGCCACCGCGCACGCCGACGAGCTCGCCAAGCTCGCCCAGGACAAGCAGCGTGCGATCGACGACATCCAGCGCACACAGGCCGAGCACCGCAGCGCACTCGAGCGGGTCGCGGTCCAGCATCGCGAGGAGCTCGCGCAGCAGAAGGAGCTGGCCGACCGCGAGGTCGCCGAGTACCGCACGGCGCTGCTCGCCGCAAAGCGAACGATGGAAGAGACCGCCGCGCGCCATCAGGCCGAGCGCGAAGCCTCGGATCAGGCGCACGCCCAGGCGCTCGCCGAGCACAAGGCCCTGCACGAGCGGGCCATGGCCGTCGCGAACGGCGAGGTGGTCAAGGTCAAGGCGCTCGGCGATGCCGAACACCACCGCGCGATGGTGGCGAAGGAAGCGGACCACGAGAAGCAGCGCAAGGACAGCGCCGCGGAGCTCGCGCGTGTCAGCAAGGAGCTCACCGCCGAGCGGGACGAGCTGCAACGCGGGCTCTCGGCCGCGCGCGACACGATCAAGCGCAGCGAGTCCGAGCTCGCGTCTGCGGTGCAGACGATCGCGGATCGCAACGCCGAGCTGCGTTCGCATACCGCGGCGATCGCGGAGCGCGACCAGCGGCTCGCCGAGCTCCGCAGGGAGATCGAGTCGATCGAGACCGAGAACTCCAGCTACCAGGAGCAAGTCTTGCGCGCCTACCAGAAGATCAAGGCCGACGAGGCGATGGTCGCGCGTGCGAAGAAGGCGATGGCGATCGCGCTCACGGTGCTCGACGATCAGGGAAATCCGAAGGCCGAGACGTAACCGGCCGGGATCGCGAGGGGCGTGGCGATGTCGGCTGACACTCCACGCGCGACGCGACATGCGCTCGTACTCACGCTCGCGATCCTCGCGATCTCGACCGGCGCCCCGTTCGCGCGCTGGGCAGCACCGGCTCCGCCGATCGCGATCGCCGCCCTGCGAGTAGGCCTCGCCGCGTTGCTGCTGTTCGCGGCGGGCTGGCGCGAGCTCGACGGGCTCCGGCGGATCCCCGCACGCGAGCGGCCGCTGGTGCTGCTGTCGGGGGTGCTGCTCGCCGTGCATTTCGGGTCATGGATCGCGTCGCTGTCGTTCACGTCGACGGCGGCCTCGGTCGCGCTCGTGTGCACGAACCCGATCTTCGCCGCCGCGTTCGGCACGTTGCTCGGTGATCGCGTCACCCGCCGCGAGGTGATGGGGATCGCGATCGCGGCCGTCGGATGCGCCGTGCTCGCGGGCGGCGACTGGAGCGCGGGCGGCAACGCGCTGATCGGCGATGGGCTCGCGCTCGTCGGTGCGGCGAGCGCGGCGGCCTACCTCGTCGTCGGTCGAAGGCTTCGCACGTCGGTCCCGCTCCTGCCCTATCTCGGCTGTGTCAACGCGATCGCTGCGGTCGCCCTCGCGATCACCGCGATCGCGCTCGGGGCGGACCTGGCCGCGTTGCCCTCGCAGACGTACCTCGCCTGCGCCGGTGCCGCGCTGATCGCGTCGTTCGTCGGTCACAGCCTGCTCAACGCGGCGGTCCGCACGACGCCGACCCACCTCGTTGCACTCGCCGTGCTCGGCGAGCCGATCGGCAGCTCGATGATCACCTGGGTCGCGTTCGGCGAACAACCGCCGCTGCACGCCGCGGCCGGTGGGGCGGTCGTCCTGGGCGGGATCGCCCTCGGATTCGTCCGCCGGCGAGGGTGATGCGCGGCGTTGTCAGGCCTCGATGGCCGATGCCAGGGGGAATCCGGCGGTCGCGTAACCCCTCGATGTTAGCGTGATCTTGCGTGACCAAGCCGACAACCTATTCGTTCCTCCTCGTCGCCCTCCTCGCCACCGACGTCGCCGCGAGTCCCCACGGTTCGGCGTTCACCCAGGTGGATGGGGTCTGGCAGCGATCGCCCGATGCGTGCGGTACCCCGCAGGTGTCGGTTGCCAATCCCGTCGCGCTGCCGCCGCCGCCCGCCGTCGGGTTGCGGACGGTCTACCTGAACAAGGACGGCGGGACGTACAAGGCCGGCGGGACGACCGACGCGTCGACGAACACCACGCAGCTCGTCAGCGGCGGGACCTTCGTGATCCCGCCGATCAACACGGCGCTGTTCAACTGGCCGACGGTCGCGGCGTGCGTGAAGGCGCACTTCAAGAAGTTCAACGTGCGCGTCGTCGAGACCGAGCCGACGAGCGGTGACTACATCGAGGCGGTCGTCGGCGGTGACGGGTCGGAGCTCGGCTTCGGCGCGGACCAGCTGTTCGGCATCGCCTCCGCCGACAACTTCTGCGGTGTCACGGAGCGCGGGATCGCGTTCAGCTTCTCGCAGACCCACCGTCAGGTGCCGCGACGCGATGACGAGCTGTGCGCCACGATCGCCCACGAGGTCGGACACGTGATCGCGCTCGAGCACGAGCAACTCGGGACCGACCTGATGTCGTACATCCTGATCTCGGACTCGACCACGAAGGCGTTCGTCGACATGAGCTCCGGATGTGGCACCTCGCCGCAAGATCCCTCGAACTGCAGCTGTGGCGGCGGGTCGACGAACTCGCACGCGCGGCTCGCGCAGTTCATCGGGTTGCGTGACACCGAGACCGTACCGCCGACGCTGGCGTTGACCGCACCCGGCCGCGAGGTCCCGCCGACGTTCGACGTGGTCGTCACGGCGACCGACAACATGGCGATGTCCGACGTCGTCGTGCTGATCGACGACGTCGAGGTGGGCAACGACACCGAGCCGGAAGGCAATGTCTACACGGTCACCGCGCGAAACGTCGCCGAGGGCAATCACACGCTCGCGGTGATCGCCACCGACGCGGCCGGCAACACCGCACGCGAGGACGCCTCGATCGTCGTCAAGAAGAACGCGACGGGCGAGACCTGCGCCGACAACGACTCGTGCACGGGTGGCCTGTGCGCGCAGGGCACCGACGGCAACTTCTGCACCCAGGTGTGCGACCCCGGCGCGAGCTCGTGCCCGAGTGGATTCGACTGCGTCACGGCGAGCGGCACGTCGATCTGCGCGCCCGGCGAGGGTGGCGGCTGTTGCTCGTCGAGTGATTCGAACCCGGGTCCGATGGCGCTGCTGGCCTTCGGGATCGGCGTGCTGCTCGTGCGTCGCCGTCGCGCCTAGCGGACGTCGAACCCGCTAGCGCACCGTGCCGATCCATGGTGCAACGGCACGTGTCGCTTCGCGACGGTCGTGACGCTCGCCCGCGAGCACGGGCTCGGGTGACGTCGCCGGCCAGAAAGTTGTGAAAGTGGAGAGCGTCCCTATTCAGCTCGGCCAGTCATTCGTTTTGCGAACCCCGAGGATGACATCGAGGGCGCGCTCGGCGACCGCGGCGATCGTGTGCGACGGGTTGCGCAGCGGATTGCCGGGCAGCACGCTGCCATCGATCACGTAGAGGCCGGGGTTGTCCTGCACCTGGAGGTCGCGGGCGCGGACGACGTCGTCGGGTCCCTCGCCCATCGCGCACCCGCCGGTGGGATGCACCGTGAACCCCAGGCCCGACCGCTCCCACGGTGTCTGCGCGACCTGACCGCCGAGGGCACGGATGATCGAACGAGCCGCCTCGAGCGAGCCGGGCGGCGGGTGATATGCGCGACCGGCGATCGCGGCGTTGCCTGCATCGTCGCGCACCGAGATCGTCCGCTCGCTGCCCGGACCTTGCTTGCCGACGATCGCGATGCCGAGCATGTGGCGGCCGTAGTCGTGGAAGCTCGCCTTGTAGTCACGGCCCCAGTCCTTCGAGAGGTTTGGAAGCCGCGCACCGAGCGTGACCGCGGCACCGACGGGGACTCCGTGGAGGTCCTCGAGCACGTAATCGCCGAGGTCGATGTGCGTCATCATCACGGCGCCCTTGAAGCCGTCGACGCGCTGCGGGACGAAGCCGCCCTGCACGAAGTCGCCGGTGCCATCGAGCCCGTTGCCGAGGCGCCTGGTCGGAAACGCACGCAGCCGCTCGGCGCCGTCCGGCAGGTCGGCCGCCAGCGAGCGCTCGAGCAGCACCGGCGACTCGATCGCCCCGCCCGCGACGACCACGATGTCCGCATCTCGCGCCTCGAGCCCACCGGTGGTGACGCGGTGGTAGTCGCGAGCCACGTCGTCGGTGCGCCAGGACCACACGCGGTAGCGCGCGCCGATGCGCGCGAGGTACGCGGCCTTGTGGTGCGCGAGCACGGTGAGCCTCCCGGTCGCTGCGGCGTCGGCGAGGTACGTGTGCTGCATCGTGACCTTCTTGCCGAACCCGCAGATCGGCACGCACCAGCCGCACCGGGTACAGCCCTTCATCGCCAGTGGCACCGGCTGCGGCGGCGGCAGGCCCGCTCGCCGGGCTCCTTCGGCGAACACCTTCGCGCGATCGAACTCGAACGCGTCGAGCATCGGCGCGACCGACAGCCGCTGCTCGACGCGCGCGTAGTACGGATCGAGGCGGGCACGGGTGAGGCCGGCCGGCCAGCCTTCGAACGCGTGGGCCGGTGCGCGCAGATGGATCCCCGAGTACACCAGCGAGCCTCCGCCGACGCCCATGCCGAGCGTCACCGTCACCTCGGGTTGGGTCTGCAGGTGATCGAGCGGGTAGTCGCGTAGCAGGCGGAACAGGAACCGCGGATCCTGCGACTGCTGGGCCTTGCGCAGATCACTCCAGTCCTCGCCGAGCTCGAGCACCGTGACGCGATGTCCTGCCTCGGTGAAGCGCTTCGCGGCGATCGATCCGCCGAACCCCGAGCCGATGACGAGGACGTCGCTCACGGGTTCGACGCTCGGTCGTCGAGCTCGGTGCGCACTCGCAACGACCACAGCTCGAGCCGGCCGATGCCGCGAGCCGTCGTGACCTCGAGCCGCCAGCTCCCCGCCGCGGGGCCCCCGGTGAGCGGCACGAGCACGTCGTCGATCAGCGCGTCGTCTTGGTTCGCGCGCAGCGGCAGATCGTGATGGCCTCCGCCGGGCGCGGACACGCGCAGCATCGCGGTGACGTCGTCGCTCGCGGTGGCAAACGCGCTGACCCGCACGGCGCTGACCGTGCCCGCGCCGTCGACGCGAATCGACGAGCCCCTGCCGACCGCGATCGCCCATGGCCGCTCGCTCGACGAATACGCTCCCGCCGCGCTCCCGGGTGCATAGCCTCGGCTCGGTCCGGGGAACGCGAGGTAGCTCGTGCCGAGCTTGTTCGAGAGCCCGCCGAAGAACGCGAGCTTCGCGAGTGCGAGCACGCCCTCGTACGCCGGCCGATACAGCGACTGCACGAGCTTGCCGCGCAGCCCCATTCGCTGCTCGAGGGCGACCTCGCGATCGCTCGCCGACAGCCCCTGGAACGCGCGCAGCTTCGTCATCAGGCACCACTGATCGAGATCGGCGACGAGCTCGGAGAGATAGGGCGCGAGCCCGTGAGCGGGCTCGACGATCGTCGCGAGCGCGTTGACCTCGTGCGCACCCGGCGTCCCGTCATCGCCCGGCAAGAACGTGTCGGCCATGGCGGCGAGCGTATCGAGCTCGTGCTGGTCCAGCGCCTCGGGATGCTCGACGGGAGGCGTCCACGGCTTGCAGCCGATCAGCGCCGTGCCGCTGATCCCACCGACGAGGAACGATCGCCGCTGCACGCGTGCATCGTAGTCCACATCAAGTGGCGACGAGCGGCAGACTTCGCTACGCGTGGGCCGTACGAGCCACCGCGACCTCTTTGCCGCTCTGCCACAGCGCGCGCTCGATCGCGAGCAGCAGCGGGCCGAACGTCGCGCGGTCGAGCGCCGAGACCACGAACCCGCCGCCATGTGACATGAGGTGATCGGCGTCGGTCGCCTCGAGCCGATCGGCCTTGTTCCACACGATGATGCGCGGCTTGTCGCCGAGACCGAGGTCCGCGAGGAGGCCCTCGACGGCGCGGATGTGCTGATCGCGATCGGTGTCCGAGGCATCGACGACGTGGACGAGCAGATCGGCGTCGGCCATCTCCTCGAGCGTGGCGCGAAATGCGCGCGTCAGCTCCTCGGGCAGATCGCGGATGAAGCCGACGGTGTCGGTGATGACGACCTCGCGCTCGTGCGGAAATCGCAGGCGGCGGCTGATCGGATCGAGCGTCGCGAACAGCTTGTCGGCTGCGAGCGCGTTGCCCTCGGTGAGGCTGTTGAGCAGCGTCGACTTGCCGGCGTTCGTGTAGCCGCAGATCGCGAGGATCGGGATCTCGCGGTCGGTGCGGCGCTGGCGGCGAAGCCGGCGATCGCCGGCGAGCGCCTCGAGCCGCTTCTCGAGCATCTGGATGCGCTCGCGGGCGCGCCGGCGATTGATCTCGAGCTTCGTCTCGCCGGGGCCGCGACCGCCGAGCCCCGCCTGACCACCGGGACCGGCGGTGAGCCGCGACATCATCGTGTTCTTCTCGATCAGCCGGGGCAGTGCATAGCGGAGCTGCGCGAGCTCGACCTGGAGCTTGCCGTCCCGGCTCGTCGCGTGCTGCGCGAAGATGTCCAGGATCAGCATCGTGCGATCGATGACCTTGATCTCGGTCGCATCGCTGATCGAGCGCGCCTGGCCCGGCGTGAGATCGGGATCGAAGATCACGACCTCGGCACCGAGCTGCATCGCACGCAAGAGGATCTCGTCGAGCTTGCCGCGCCCGACGAGGAACTTGGGATCTGCCTCGGGGCGCCGCTGCACGAGCACGTCGAGGACCTTGACGCCCGCGGTGCGACACAGCTCGCGAAGCTCGGCGACGCGCGCCTCGGAGTCCTTGGCCCGGCCGATCCCCACGTGCACGAGCAGCGCGCGGTCCTTGCCCGCATCGGTGGCGGCGACCCGGCGCGACCGCCCGAAGTCCGCTTCGAGGGCGCTGATGAGCTCGGTGAAGTTCGTCCGCGGGGCGGTCGCGGGCTCGGCCGGCAGCTCGCGCCACGGGCGATCCGCGGGCGCGTCTGCCAGCAGGTGGCCGATGAACAGCTTGCCCGGGCGGCCGGCCGCGTCGACGGTGATCGCCGCGACCGCATCGAGCCGGAGCAGCGCGAGGTCGGTGAGATCGTCGCGCGTGAGCGCCTCGCCCCGGAGATGCGTGTGGACGAGCCGCAACCCACGAAATCGGCCCTGGCCCCCACGCATACGGCCGACGTCGGGGAGGTCGATCTTGGAGGCGTCCCCCACCATCACGTGCTGGATCGACCCGCGCCGATCGATCAGGACGCCGACCTGACGATGGAGCTCCGCACTCTGCGCCGCCAGCTGCGCGGCCAGCTCGCTCGAAACGACCTCGGCGGGGGCGACGCGCCTGCGGTACAGCCTCTCCAGCGCCTTGATCTCGCTGGCCTTGAGGCCGCTGAGGTTACCAGTCACCTCGTCTTGCATGAGCGCTGCAATCTACCCATTGCAGGGAGGTTTGCCACGGATATAGTGGCCCCGTGGCTCGCCGGTTTCGCGCCCTGGTTGCCCACCCGCACGTGGAGGCACTCGGCGAGTTGGCCGAGATGCTCGGCGGGCTCGGGCTCGTCGTCGAGACCGCGAGAACCACCGTCGAGGCGCTCAACAAGCTGCGCGGGCAGCCGGCGCACGTCGTCGTCACGCACCACGTGATGTCGAGCTCGAACCCGTTCGACGGCGTGCAGTTCCTCGAGGCCAGCGTCATGCACGCACCCGAGGCGCTCCGGATCGCGCTCGTGTCGTCGCCCGACGAGGCCGTCGAGCTCGACTACCGGCCCGCCCACGGCGGCATCATCATCCGGCTCGTCGCGAAACCGCACGAACGCAGCAGGCTGGTCGCGCTCGTCGGCGAGGGCATGAAGCTCATGAACCTCGTCGAGGAACAGCGCGAGCTCGTGCGCAAGCTGTCCCTCGATCAGACGAAGCTCCAGCGCCGCGAGACCCTGCTCGACGTCGTCGTCAAGGAACGTACGAAGGAGCTCGAGGAGAGCTACGAGAAGCTCAAGATCGCGAACCGGCAGGCGCTGTTCGGGCTCGCCGAGGCGATCGAAGCGAAGGATCCGTACACCAAGGGCCACTGCGGCCGCGTCGCCGCGTACTCGCTCGTGCTCGCGAAGGAGGCCGGCTATCCCGCCGATGGCCTCGAGACCCTCGAGTTCGGCGCGTTCTTGCACGACATCGGCAAGATCGGCATCCGCGACTCCGTGCTCCTCAAGCCCGGTCCGCTCGACGACGTCGAATGGGTCCACATGCGCGAGCACCCCGTGAAGGGCTACGACATCGCGTCGAAGATCGAGATGCTGCATCCGATCATGCCGGCGGTGCGCAATCACCACGAGCGCTGGGACGGCTCCGGCTATCCCGACAAGATGGTCTCCGACAACATTCCGCTCGTCGCCCGGATCGTCGCGATCGCCGATGCGTACGACGCGATGTCCACCGATCGTCCGTACAAGAAGGCGCTGCCGCTCGAGGAGTGCGAGGCGATCCTGACCAAGACCGCGGGCAAGATGTACGACCCGGACCTGATCAAGACCTTCGTCTCGAGGCAGCTCGGCGCGCTGTATCGCGAGGACTACGACGACCTGCCGTACGACGACGGTCACGCCGCGTCTTCGTGACGTAGCTATTGCTGCTTGGCTCCGACGAGGGCGTAGAGCTTCGGGAGTGAGACCTTCCATCCGCGTACGAATCGTTCCGACATCAGCGCCTGTTCGGGGGCGGCAAGTCGCGGCGCGAGAGCTCGGCCGCGACGCCCGGCATGGAGTACGCGACGCCGCCCTTCGCGGTGTCCCACGGCAAGGGGATCGGATCGGCGTCGCTCGCAGGGACCTCGTTCCACGTGTCGGCGGTGAATCCGATCGCGGGTCTGGGCTCGAGCCAGAGCTCCCGGGACTTCTTGCCCTTCACCAGCTTCCACGTCGCCTCGAGGACATTCGTGCCGAGCTGCTTTCGCACCTCGAGCTGCGCGAGCGGCTGGAGCTGACCGCTCCACACCGTCCACAGCAGGAGGAGATCGCGGCTGCCGTTGTTGCCGGCCTGGCGGACGACCGCGGACACGATCTGCTGGCCGCGCGCGCCGAGCGGAACGAGCTCGAGCCGCTTGATGTCGGCGGCCTTCGCGATCGGTAACGTCACGAACGCGAACCGATCGGTGAGCACGCCGATCACGGTGCCGCCGGCGACGATGCGCTCCTTGCCACGGCGATCCGGGTCGAGCTCCGCGAGGGTGTCGAGGCGGACGTCGGCGCGCTTGAGCTTCACGGTGCGCAGGAAGTCATCGAGCAGATCCTTGCGATCCCCGAGCTCGATCGTCGCGGCGAGCTCGAGCTCGGTCGTGTCCCCGCCGGTGGCCTGGTCGACGTCGTGAAACACGATCTTGAGCTCGAGCGACGGCGTGCTCTGCGACAGCCCGGCGAGCACCGCTCCCGGGAACCGCGCCTCGACCGAGAAGCCCTTGGGCTGGAGTGAATCCGCCACCGCGGATCGCGCGGGCCTGGTGACCTTCGACTTCGCGATCGCGTTGCCCGGCAACACGCTCGCGAGCGTTGGCTTGCCACCGGCGGAGATCGAGATGTCGACCCGATCCTGGTGGCCCTTGCCGACGCGAACGACCCGGTCGTCCTTGACGTCGAGCGCGAGCGCGAGCGCGACGCCGTCCCACGAGCAACGCAGCTCGAGCGAGCCGTCGGGCGCCGCGCCGACCCGGGCGAGGACCTGCTTGCCCCAGTCGTCGAGCAGGCCGTCGACCGAGAGCTCGGCCGTCGACAGGTCATCGCACCGAATCGTGTTCGGACCGGCCTCGGTGCGAGCCGGCAAGCTTGCCACGAGCACAAACCCGAGCCCGAACAAGGCGGTACGGCCGCACATCGGCAGGAACGTAGCCTTCTGGGCGGCGCCGATCCATGCGGAATTCACCTCGTCCTGCCCGGGTTATCAGGATGACGCCCGGGGGCTCGATGCCAACCTTGTCCAAACCACCCATGTCCAAGGTCTCACTCCGCCGCCTGCTGTCGAAGCTGACGGCCCTGGCACTCTCGACGGCGGCGGTCGGCGTCGCCGAGGCCGACCGCGCCGAGAGCTCCGACGCCGAGCTCGAACCGGATCGCGAGATCGATCGGGAGCACCTCGATCCGCACGTGGCCGGCGCCGCGCTCGGACGTGGCCTCGCCCTCGCGCTGGGGGCACTACGACCGTTGACCGCCACCCACCTCGCGGCGACCTGGTCGCTGTCGGACGATCCGCTCCGCCGGCTCGCGGTGGCGCTGTCGCTCGAGTGGAAGTTCCGGCTGGTCGGCGATTCGCTCGTGATCGATCACCTGTCGCGCGACGGCGATCCGGCGATCCGGATCGCCGCGGCCCGTGCTGCCTGGACGAGGCGCCCGACCGGCGGCGACCTCGGGGTCCTCGCGCGGCTCGCCGACGATCCCGATCCCGCGGTCCGTGCGGTCGTCAGTGCCGCGCGCTAGCGGCATCGCGGCGGAGGACGTCGTGGTCCGCGGCGTGCTATAGGGGTCACCGTGCTGGAGACCCTCGCCAAGGGATTTCGCGCCGCTCGAACGCGGCTGACCGGAGTCGCCGAGCTCAACGATGACGTGATCGAGGACGCCCTCCGGGACGTCCGCCTGTCCTTGCTCGAAGGTGACGTCGAGTTCCGGGTCGTGAAGCGCTTCCTCGAGCGCGTCCGCGAGGCCGCGCGCGGCAAGGAAGTCGAGCTCCGCGCGAAGAGCAAGGAGTACGGCACGAAGCAGATCACGCCCGAGCAGGCGTTCATCGCGATCTGCCAGGACGAGCTGATCAAGATGATGGGGCCGGTCGAGACCGACCTGCGGTGGGCCAAGAAGGGCCCGACCGGCATCATGATGTGTGGCCTCCAGGGCTCGGGCAAGACGACCAGCGTCGGCAAGCTCGCTCGCTACCTCGAGAAGACGCACAAGAAGAAGCCG
>Ga0299915_10000574_pt1:0-2500 | contig 27653 bp, 18 predicted proteins | sample RVTome_13_FD_200263 | JGI IMG/M metagenome (GOLD analysis project Ga0299915, IMG submission 200263) | Soil microbial communities from uranium-contaminated site in the Upper Colorado River Basin, Wyoming, United States - RVT92D227 (version 2) ...
GCTGCAGTCAGCTTTTTCGTGGCCGAGCCGGGCACCGCGTTCGGGTCGCGGCGCTGCAGTCAGCTTTTTCGTGGCCGAGCCGGGCACCGCGTTCGGGTCGCGGCGCTGCAGTCAGCTTTTTCGTGGCCGAGCCGGGCACCGCGTTCGGGTCGCGACGTTGCGCAGTCAGCTATTTCGCCGAGCCGCGCACCGCGTTCGGGTCTGGCGTTGCAGTCAGCTATTTTGCGGGCACCGCGTTCGGGTCTCGCGTTGCAGTCAGCTATTTCGCCGAGCCGGGCACCGCGTTCGGGTCTCGCGTTGCAGTCAGCTATTTCGCCGAGTCGGGCACCGCGTTCGGGTCTCGCGTCGCAGTCAGCTATTTTACAGGGCCGGGCACCGCGTTCGGGTCTCGCGTTGCAGTCAGCTATTTTCGCCGAGCCGGGCACTGCGTTCGGGTCGCGGCGTTGCGAAGTCAGCTATTTCGTAGCGGAGCCGCTGCCCGCGGCCTTCGGTGCCGCGCTTCCGGAACCAGCGTTGCCGGCAGCGCTTCCCGAACCAGCCGTTCCCGACCCAGCGCGCTCGACCATGGCGGCCGCAGCCGAGCCGGCGCTGCCGGAGCCGGCGGCCGGCATCGAGGCAGGCTTGAACGTCGACTTCGGGACCTTGTTCTTGATCGGCGAGATCGTCTTCACGTACGCGCCGATTGCGTGGAGATCCGGGTCCGTGATCTTGCTCCAGCCCGCGAGATACAGCTGCATCGGGCCCTGGATGATCGTGCCGTCACGGCGGGTGAGGAACTTGACCGACTTCTCGACGTCGGCTGCGCTCCACGAGCCGATCCCGGTCGTCGGGTCGGACGTGATGTTGGGGCCGTAGAGCTTGCCCGTGCCGAGCACCGGCAGCTCCATTTCGAAACCGCCGGCGAACGGCTTGCTCATGTCGGGCATGCCGTCCTTGCCCATCGGCGAGTGGCACATGCTGCAGTGCATGAGCGTCACGAGGTACTCGCCGTGCTTGACGGGATCGCCGACCGGGTCGGGCGCATTCGCCGGCTTCGCTGCGGGGGGCTGCGGGAGCCTCAGATCCTTGTTCGGTGCGACGACGTTGTCGATCGGCTTCACCGTTCGCAGGAACGCGACGAGCGCCTTCACGTCGTCGTCGGTCATCCGGTTGTAGTTGAGGTACGGCATGATCGGATACAGCTTGCCGCCGTCGGGCCGTACGCCCTCGCGGATCGCCGCGGCGATTTGCGCGTCGGTCCAACCCCCGATGCCGCTTCCTTTGTGTTGCGTGATATTCGGGGCACGCCACGTACCGAACTTCTCCGGCATCTCCATGCCGCCCGCAAACTGCCGCGTGAAGTCCGGAACCTTGTCCACCATCGCCATATGGCAGCTGCCACAGCCGAGCATTCCCGAGAGGTACTCGCCGCGCGCGACGAGCTTCGCGTCTGGTTTTGGAACCTCGGACGTCGCGCTGCCGCTCCCGATCGGGGCGGGCTCGACAACCAGGGGTTCCTTGCCCTCTTGCCCCCGCTTGTTGCTACAACCGGCACCGAGCGCTACGACCGCCGCGAACACGAGAACACGTCTCTTCATGGGGAGCCCATCGTTCTCATGACGAGGCCATTGCAGCAATCGCGGGACGTGCCTTTTCACGCAACGAGCACGACGACGAAACCCTCAGCAATTCAGTGACGTCCGCGCATCACTCGCTGCACGTCCTCGAACCGTGTGCGTGCACGAGTCACGGCGGCGTCCCCCGGCATCGGCACGCTCGGGATCGGCACGCCGAGTTGCTCGACCATCCGCTGACGAAACATGGAGTAACTCGTCCCAGGCACCCCGTCGTACGTAGGAGGCCTCGAGCGCGCTCGTCGCGCCTTGGATTTACGATCATGGCATCGCGCGCCGAAGCCGTAGACGAACGATCACCTGGCGACGACCACGCGCCGACCGACTCGAGCTCGATCGTCTACAGAAACTCCCGCCGAAACGCAGAAGAGGCCCACTCCTGTGTGTCCACAGACCGAAAAAAGAAGAAGGCCCACTCTTTCGAGTGAGCCTTCAAAACCCCGGCAGCGTCCTACTCTCCCACAGGGTTGCCCCTGCAGTACCATCGGCCCTGGAGAGCTTAACTTCCGTGTTCGGGATGGGAACGGGTGTGACCTCTCCGGTATAGCCGCCAGGAAAAACGGTTCGAAGTGCGAAGTTACGGCTGGATTGGTATCCAGCATTCAAGTCAGTTAGCGACTCTGGTGAGCCGCGTGATCGTACTACTCTGTCCCTGTGACGATCTACAAGCCTCGTATGGGAAGGGTGGCGATTACTGTATGTGACAACCTGAACCTACTCCCGGCGCGCCTCGAATCGCAGCGTGGTGCTGCGTGGCGCCGACCGGCAACGCGTTAACGTCGACGGTGGGAAAATAGGTGGTCAAGCCGCACGACCGATTAGTACGGGTAAGCTCCAAGCATTGCTGCTTTTCCACATCCCGCCTATCAACCACGTAGTCTACGTGG
>Ga0299915_10000574_pt1:10000-27653 | contig 27653 bp, 18 predicted proteins | sample RVTome_13_FD_200263 | JGI IMG/M metagenome (GOLD analysis project Ga0299915, IMG submission 200263) | Soil microbial communities from uranium-contaminated site in the Upper Colorado River Basin, Wyoming, United States - RVT92D227 (version 2) ...
GATCAGAAAGGCGCTCGCTGAGATCGACGTCGCGTTCATCGAGCTCGCTCCGGCGATCGACGTGGGCGTGCTGCTCGGGAGCGCACATGTCGCGTTCGGCGACACCGAGAACGCGCTGGCGGTGTTCAAGCGCGTCGTCGATCGCAAGCCGAGCCACAAGCTTCGCAAGCTCGATCACTCGCCGAAGGTCCTCGCGGTGTGGACCAAGGCCGACGGACAGGTGGAATGAACCGGCTGCGTCGTGAGTCGTAACCGCTGTCGAGCGGAGCCGGTCCCGTCGAGCGTGCGTGATCTTGCGATGTTTTGCGTCGTCGGCGTGACGAGTGGAGCCTGCAGTGGCTCGGCTTCCCCGGTGCCGATCGGATCGCGAATCGGACCGGCACTCGCGGCCACGCTCGCGGCGGCCGACCAGGCTCGGGCGCCCTGGCGGTGCGCGTCGGCAGACGGACCGCGCCTCGTCGACGGCGAGCTGAAGCTCGGCGAGCATACGTGGAAGCTCGCAGGAGACACGGTGAGCCTCGAGGGCAGTGGTGCGATCATGATCGGGGTGATCGCCGACGCCGGTGGTTCCGCGCCGCCCACGCTCGCCGCGCTCGGGCGACTTCGGACCCAGCTCGCGGATGCCGACGTCGTGATCTCGCTCGGAGGGATGGGGACGACGCAGCCCGAGCTCGAGGCCACGCTCGGTACGCTCGCCGATCGCGCGCCCTGGCCGCTGATCGCGGTGCCGGGAGATCTCGAGTCCACGACCGCACAGGCCGCGGCGATCGTCGCGCTCCGGGCGCGGAATCAGGTGGTGATCGATGGCCGGCTCGCACGCCGGATCGTGGTGCCGGGGGCCACGATCGCGACGGTGCCCGGCGCCAGCGCGGCCGTCCGGCTCGTCGCCGGTGCCGACGGTTGTGGCTACACGCCGGCCGATGTCTCGACGTTGTTCGCCGAGCTGACGACGCGTCCCGGGTTGCGGATCGTCGCGTCGGCCGAGGCGCCTCGCGTCACGCTGCGCGGCGAACCTGCGGGCGAGCTCGCGTTGACACCGGGAGCGCTCCACGAGATCGACCTCTCGCTGCATGGCCCGGTGACCGAGGCCGGATCGCCTGCCCGGTCCGGCGGTCGCGACGGCGCTGCCATCGCGCTCACACCCGGCACCAGCGACGCGACCACACGGTTGCCCGGTCCGCGTCACGCTCCCTCGGCGGGGATATTGACCGTGAACGGAAATTCCTGGCGATGGAAGCCGATCGTCGACGCCAACTGATTCTGGACCCGACACGCGGCCAGGCCCGAAGTCTCCTCACGAGGAGACCGGGCTCATCGCCCGCGGGGTAGCAAGGCTTTGAATCCGCCGGTGCTATGATCGCCTGCGGCGATGTCCTCGACACCCGCGCAGCGGTTCGTGTGTCCACGGTGTCGCACGTCGTTTGACCAACCGAGTCATTTCTGCCGGGAGTGCGGCGCGGACATGACCCGCGCGAGTGCGCTCGAGGCGGCTGTCCGCGAGCCGGCGCTCGTCGAGCCCGGAGCTCCCGACAGCGACCCGATGATCGATCGCCGGCTCTCGGACTCGAATCAGGCGTGGCTCGGCAAGATCGTCGACGGGCGGTACCGCGTGCTCGAGGTGATCGGCCGCGGCGGGATGGGCGTCGTGTATCGCGTCGAGCACCTGAGAATGGGCAAGATCGCGGCGATGAAGGTCCTGCACCACGACCTCGCGCAGGATGCCGATGTGATCGCGCGATTCGAGCGCGAAGCGGCGGCGGTGTCGAAGCTGCACCACCCGCACACGGTGCAGGTGTTCGACTTCGGCAATGCCCAGGGGGCGCTGTATCTGATCATGGAGCTCGTGCGCGGTCAGGACCTCTCGCGGATCATCGAGCGCGACGGGCCGATGCCGTGGGCGCGCGCCGCGCCGCTGCTCGCCCAGATGTGCGGTGCGTTGCAGGAGGCGCACGAGCTCGGCATCGTCCACCGCGATCTCAAGCCGGAGAACGTGCTGATCACGCGCACGACCGGCGGGCGCGACTACGCGAAGGTGCTCGACTTCGGGCTCGCGAAGCTCGACCAGCGCGGTGCGCCGAAGCGCGAGACCGAGCGGCAGGCGATCGTCGGCACGCCGTACTTCATGTCACCCGAACAGATCCGCGGTGACGACGTGGACGCGCGCACCGATATCTATTCGTTCGGTGCGTTGATGTTCGAGCTGCTCACCGCGCAGCACCTCTATTCGGGTTCGACTGCGGTGGGTGTGTTGACGAAGCACCTCACCGCCGAGCCCGATGCGCCGTCGATGCGCATGCCGAAGATGGGCATTCCGCCTGCGGTCGATCATCTGTGTCGCAAGGCGCTCGCGCGCGAGCCCGAGCAGCGGTGGCAGACCGCAGCGGAGCTTGCCGAGGCGATCGAGGAGGTCTACGCCGAAACCATCGGCGAGTCGACGGGACCGAGGGTCGCGGTCTCTCGCGCGCTCGCGGGAGGGCGGCTCCCGCTCGAAGATGCGGTCGGGACCGCGTCCGACCTTCGGCTGCGACGCTCGGATATCGACGCGTACGAGGCGAGCCTCAAGCGGCGGCGATGGCTCGTGTTCGCTGTCACGGCGCTGCTGTCGATCGCCGCGGCGGGTGCGGTGGTCTGGTACCTGATGCGCCCGGCGGGCACGCTGACCGTCGAGCGCGAGCCGAACGACGATCCGCCCAAGGCGAACGCGATCGCACCCGGCACCGCGGTGACCGGCTTCCTCGGGCGCAGGCGCACGCTGACGGAGGGGGATCGCGACGTGTATCGCGTGGCGTGGTCGGCCGGGAGTCGGCGCATCGTCACGGTCACCGTGACGGGTCTGCCGAATCTCGACGTCAACCTCTCGGTCAGCGACGGACAAGGTCTGCACGGCGTCGTGATCGACGAAGGTGGTGTCGGCGACGGCGAGGCGATGCACCGGCGCTCGGTCGACGGGCCGCTCGTGGTGTCGATCGGTCAGACGGTGGCAGCGGACCTGAAGCTGCCCATCGAGAATGTCAGCGATCCGTACACGGTCACCGTGGTCGAGGAGATCGCTTCGGGCGGTGAGATCGAGCCGAACGGAATCGACGCGGACGCAAACCCACTCGCGTTGCGCGAGGAGCTGCGTGGCTACCTCGATCGACGCGATGACGTCGACCGGCTCCGGTGGACCGGCGACGATGGGAAATACAACGTCACCGTGCGCGCCGACGGCCTGCCACTGGTGTGGCAGATCGCCAATGGCGTGCAGCGGACCGCCGGGCTCGCAGCCGTGGAGCTGCGGCGCGGCGAGATCCTCCGGATCCTGCGTGCGCCGAAGGGTGCGGCGGCGAGCGTGAAGCGTGACGCGACGTGGTCGATCGTCGTGACGCCGTAGGGGCCTCGTCGCCGAGGCCGCCCGAACCGCGCCCCGGTCGAAGAACTTCGAAGGCCGCCGAGCAGCAAGCACGGAGCGTCGTGAGCGCGTTCACTTACGCCGACCAGTAGATTGCCCGCGCGCCCCGGTGACGGCTGCGTTACGATCGCGTCGTGCGAAGACTCCTCCTGTGCGTCGTGGTCGTCGCGTGTGGCGACTCGGTCACCGAGGTCTGCCCGACGGCGCAAGGACCGTTTGCCGAGGGCGATCCGAGCGGGCACGCGCAGCCGCTCGGCGCCGGCGCGAACGAAGCGCGAGCCGGGCGGGTTCGTGCGGCGGACCTGCCGGTCGTGCCGTCGGGGCTCGTGACCTGGAAGGACGGCGACTTCGTGCTCGCGAACGACAAGGTCGCGATCGTGATCGAGGATGTCGGCGACAGCGATCTCTACGATCCGTGGGGCGGCCGGCCGGTCGGGCTCGCGCGCGTCGCGGGTGGACGGATGATCGAGCCGAACAACTTCGGCGAGCTGTTCTTGCTCACGGGCCGCTCGACGGTCTTGACCGACAGCGTGACCGTGATCGCCGACGGCTCCGATGGTGGGACGGCGATCATCCGCGCCCGCGGCAAGCTGCATCCGGTGCCGTTCTTCGAGGCGATCATCTCGATCGTGTTCGCGGAGGCGTGGCTCGATATCGACGCGGCGATCGACTACGAGCTCGCGCCCGGCGCCGAGCACGTAGACGTGCGCTATCGATTCTCGTCACCTCGCGGCAAGCCGGAGGAGCTCGGGAGCGTCGCGCACGCGTTCATGTACACGAAGCGAACGCCGGTGTTCCAGCCGGGCCGCGGGTTCGAGAGCGATGTCAACGGGGCGCCTTACCTCGCGCTCGTCGATGATGGGGCGACGAGCTGGGCGTACATCCCGGCCGACGGCAACCTCGGATCGTCGCTGTCGGTATCGGGCTTCCTCGGTGCGTTCTCGCCGGGGTTCGAGATGCCGGCGTGCGACACGCTCGAGCGGCTCCACGCGAAGATCGTGATCGGTGGGACCGGGCTCGATGGAGTCCAGGCGGCGGCGGCGCGCGTGCGCGGTGAGGCACAGCGGGAGATCACCGGCACCGTGCTGCGGACCGGCGTCGCGGCCGGGGGCATCAACGTCCACGCGATCGACATGACGACCGACGCGTACATCACGCGGGCCAAGTCCGATCCGATCACCGGCAACTTCACGCTGCACGTGCCTGCCGGTGCGAACGTCCGGCTCGACGCCGTGCGGATCGGCGAGGCGATCGTGGCGACGCAGGTCGGCACCGGTAGCGGTCCCGTGACCGTCACGATGCCGGAGCTGGGAAGCGTGCGCGTGACGGCGACCGACAACGGGGTGCAGGTGCCGGTGCGGATCCAGGCGGTGCCCGCGGCCGGCCAGACGACTCCGGTCATCCCGTCGCGCTACGGCGAGGCCGGGCTCCCCGGTGGACGACAGCTCGTGATCTTCGCGACCACGGGCGTCGCCACGTTCTCGCTCCCGTCCGGCTCGTGGGAAGTGATCGTGTCGCGCGGCTACGAGTACGAGCTGAGCCGGCAGACCGTGACGGTCGCGGCCGGCGGCCTCGTCCAGCTCGACGCGATCATGGATCACTCGGTCGCGACTCCGGACGATCAATGCGCCGATTTCCACATCCACACGTGGATGTCGAACGACTCCGCCGACGACTCGCTCGACAAGGTCGCCCAGGCGGTGGCTGATGGGCTCGAGCTTCCGGTGCGCTCCGAGCACGAGTTCGTCGCCGACTTCTCGTCGGAGATCGCGCAGCTCGGCGTCGGCGCGTTCGCGAACGGGATGGGCTCGATCGAGCTGTCCTCGATGGAGGTGTGGGGGCACATGGGCGTGTTCCCGCTGACGCCGAACGCGGCCGCGGTCAACGGTGGGGCGCCGCTGTGGCAGTCGTTCCCGACCGCCGAAGCGCCCGACACGGTGTTCGAGACGCTGTCGCCGCCGACGGTGTTCGACGCGGTCCGCGCACGGCCCGAGGCGCCGCTCGTCATCATCAATCATCCACGCGGCGGTGCGAACTACTTCGACTACGTGGGCTTCGATCCGGCGACCGGGCTCGCGGATCTCGCCTCGGAGTTCGACACGAAGTTCACGCTCGTCGAGGTGTTCAACGACTCCGACTGGCTCTCGAACCGCTCGCGTAACGTCGCGGACTGGTTCGGGCTGCTGCGCTCGGGTCGCAAGGTCTTCGCGGTCGGCTCGTCCGACAGCCACGGCCTCGTGACGTCACCGGTCGGCTATCCGCGCACGTGCATCACGCTCGGCACCGACGATCCGCGCGCGCTGACCACGAGCCTCGTCCGCGACCGGCTCGGCGCCGGCAACTCGACGATCTCCGGTGGCATCTACATCACGGCGCGGCTCGGCTCCGCGGGTCCCGGCGAGACCGTGGTGGGCGCCGGCTCGCCGATGCAGGTGGCGGTGACGATCCGCGCCGCGACGTGGATCGATGTCGACGCGATCGATGTCGTCGTCGATGGTCAGACGGTCGACACGATCCCGATCATGCCGGGCGACGCCGACCCGGGTGATGCGACGATCCGCTACAACAAGACCGTCACGATCCAGACCGCGGCGACCGGCGGCTTCGTCGTGATCGCGGCCTATGGCAACGCTCCGCTCGAGCCGGTGCACGCCCGGACCCCGTTCGGGGTGACGAATCCGATCTTCGTCACGCCGTGACATCCCGCGGCCGTCGGCCCCGGTCGCGATGATACGGTGCGGCCGAAAGCGAGGACGAAATGGCAGAGAGCGTTTACAAGATCATCGAGCTGGTCGGGTCGAGCAGCAAGTCATTCGAGGAGGCCGCGCAAGCGGCGATCACCCGTGCGGCCAAGAGCCTTCGCGATCTGCGGATCGCCGAGGTGGTCGCGCAGGACATGCAGATCGAGAACGGAAAAGTGAAGGCCTACCGGGTGAAGCTCAAGGTGTCCTTCAAGTTCGAAGGCAAGTAAGGCGAGCCTCAGCGCGCTACGGCTTGCGCGCTTTCTCGACCAGCCACTTCGCGACGAGCTCGAGGGTGGCCGGATCGAACGTCTCTTCGATCGCGCCGTACTCCTCGACGCTGCCGGTCTCGGCGTGCTGGTAGAGGTGGTTGAGCCCGGGTCGCGTGACCGTGGTGACGTCTCGATTACGCGCGGCCTTCAGGGCCTCGGAGGTCTTCGCGAGGTTGATCACGGCCGGCACCTGCAGGTCCTTGTCGCCGATCACCGCGAGCACCGGGCACTTCACCTTGCGCCACGCCGCGGCCGGATCCGACTTGAAGAAGCTGACGGTCCACGCGTTGGTGACCTCCAGCAGCTTCTGTTCGACGACGGCCTCGAGCACCGCGTCGTCGGGTTTCGGTTGCCCGGTCGCGCTCGCGACCTCGACGAGCGAGGCCTTCAGCGCGATCCTGATCGCCTTCTGATCGCCCTTCACGACCGCGGCGCCGACCGCGCGCTGTGCCCTGGCGATCTGCGCGGCGACTGGTGCCGGCAGCTTCGCCGCGACCATCATCGCCTCGATCTGCATCGGGATCAGCTCCCAGCCCGGCACGCCGGGCCCCGCAAGCGCGACGACGAACGCGACCTTCTGCGTCCGCGCCGCGATCGTCGGCGCGACGATGCCGCCGACGCTATGGCCGATCACGCCGACGCGCTTCGGATCGACCTCGGGCTGCTTCGCGAGCCACTCGAACGCAGCACGCCCATCGCCGATATCGGTCTCGAGCGATCCGATGGCGCCCTTCGTCTTCCCGGTCGCGCGATCGTCCGTGCGCAGCACGGCGAACCCGTCTCGCGTGAGCCGATCGGCGATCACGCGAAACGGCCGATGGCCGAAGATCGTCTCGTCGCGGTCCTGCTGTCCCGAGCCGCTGATCAGCACGACCGCAGGAAATGGGCCGTTGCCGGCCGGGATCGTCAGCGTTCCGGCGAGCACCCCGGCCTCGGGTGCCTCGATCGTGACCTCGCGCTCGCCATACGGGTACGGCGGCCTCGGGGTCTGGGGACGGGCGATCGCCGGGCGTGCCGCCTCGCCGGGCTTCAGCTGGACCAGCTTCGCGGGGAACGACTGTCCGGCGATCAGCAACGTGCCCGTCGCGGTCGCGCCGGTACGCACGAACACGAACTGCTCGTTGGCGGCCGGCATCGAGGGCTTCACGAGCGTGAACCGGATCGCATCCGGCTCGAGCGCGACGTCGGCGAGCGCGAGGTCGGTGATCTTCGCCGAGGGGATCTCGAGCGTCGCGCTCCACGTACCGCCGCGCTCGACGAAGTTGACGACGATGTCTCGGAGATCCGCCGGCAGCACGAGCGTCCCCGCCCAGACCTCGCGCGTCTCGTTCGGCGGCTCGGGCGTTGCCACCGCCGAGCCGGTCGAGCCCGCCGAGCCCATCGGCATCGCGACCGGGCGCCCACCTCCCTTGTCACCGCACGCGAGCAACAACACCAGCGTGAGCCTCATCATCGGCCGCACGATAACATCATGCCGGAGCACGGGGCTCGAGCGCCGAGCCGGCGCATCGCGGGTCGCCGGTCCCGACGAGAGCGGGGCAAACCGGGCGGCGCAGGACGCTCTCGGCGCCTGCTGCGCGCACGCTCCCAGGAGCGCGATCAGCAGGAGTGCCCGCATCGCGCGTCAGACTGCACGCCGTGTGCCTGTCGATCCGGGTCGAAAGCACGATTTGCCGCGTCGGACGCACCACACCGGGGGTCGGAGTGTTGCGTGCGATTCACGGTCGGCGGTATGACGCCCGCACCATGATCAAGCGTCCGAAGATCGCAATCATTGGCGCCGGCGGCAACGTCGGTGCTGCTGTCTCGCAGTGGGCTGCGCAGAAGGAGCTCGGCGACCTCGTCCTGATCGACATCAAGGCGGGTCCAGCCGAGGGCCGAGCGCTCGACCTCACCCAGTGCAGCCCGTGGGAGGGCTTCAACAACACGAGCTTCACCGCCACCGACAAGGCCGAGGCGATGACCGGCGCCGACGTCGTCGTCATGACCGCCGGCGTGCCGCGCAAGCCCGGTCAGTCGCGCGAAGAGCTGATCAACATCAACGCCGGGATCGTCAAGGGCATCTGCGGTGACGTGAAGAAGTACGCGCCGAACTGCGTGCTGATCGTCGTCTCGAACCCGCTCGACGCGATGGTGTTCGTCGCCAAGCAGGTCACCGGGTTTCCGCGCGAGCGCGTGATCGGCTCGGCCGGCGTGCTCGACAGCGCGCGCTTCCGCACCTACCTCGCGCTCGCCGCCGGCGTCAGCGTCAGCGACGTGCAGGCGATCGTGCTCGGCGCCCACACCGACAAGGACATGGTCCCGATCACGTCGACCGCGATGATCGGCAACGTGCCCGTCGCGAAGTTCCTCACGCCCGAGCAGCTGAACGAGGTCGTCGAGAACACGAAGAAGGGTGGCGCGACGCTCACCGGCCTGATCGGCACGAGCGCGTGGCTCGCACCCGGCGCCGGCACCAGCCTCATGGTCGAGTCGATCGTGCGCAACCAGGGTCGCGTGCTGCCCTGCTCCGTCGAGCTCAACGGCGAGTTCGGCGTCAAGGGCGCGTTCCTCGGCGTGCCGGTCAAGCTGACCGCGAAGGGCGCCGAGGCGATCTACGAGCTCGAGCTGTCCGCGTCGGAGAAGGAAGCGTTCGGCAAGGCGGTCGCCGCGAACACCGAGCTGATGAACATCGCGCGCGGCTTCCTCGGCTAGCGCTCAGAACAGCTGGTTGTCGAACCGCAGCAGCAAGTAGTGCGGCGCGGTGTCGGCGCGGATCACGATCGCGCCATCGGCACCGGTGAAGTTGCGATGGATCAGGTGGGCGCTGTCGGGTTGATCCTCGACCGTCGCGAAGATCGACACGCGTGCACCGAGCTCGAGCTGATCGGTGATCACATCGGCGAGCTCCTCCATCGGCTTCGGGGCGAAGTCGAGGCGATGGACGCCGAGCGTGTTGACGTAGTCGAACGTGACGCCGACGTGCCAGCCCTCCGCCCACGGCGGCCCGGCGAGCACGGCGTCTCGCTCGGCGAATGCCATGACCGGGTTTCCGCTCGACGACTCGACCGCGGCCACCATGCGATACGCCTCGCCACCTTGCCGGACCTCGAGGATGAGGTGGGTGGAGTTCGGGCGCGGGCACGTGGTGCTGCCCGGCGGGACGACCGCGATCACCGTGGCGTCCAGGCGGCCAAAGCCGTTCGTGAGGTCCTGGCCGAAGTTGCCGACGCACGGTGCGGACTTGTCGATTCCGCCATCGAGCCTGACCTTGGCATCGACGTCGTCGACGATGCCTGCGTCCTGGCTCGCTGGTTCGGCCGGCCTGCAGCCGACGAGCAGTGCGATCGCGCACATCAGGCTGCGAGTCATCGCGCCGGGGATAACATGCGCGGCGCTCGCAGCTGTGGTGTTTCTTTTCTACCAGCCGGCCATCTTCACCTTGAGGCTGGCGTCGAGTGCGTCGAGGAACTGCTCGGTCGTGAGGTAGGGCTGGTTCGGGCCGATCAGCACGGCGAGGTCCTTCGTCATCTTGCCGGACTCGACGGTCTCGACGCACACCTTCTCGAGCGCGTCGGCGAACCGCACCACGTCCGGCGTGCCGTCGAACGTGCCGCGATACTTGAGGCCCTGGGTCCACGCGAAGATCGACGCGATCGGGTTGGTCGAGGTCGGCTTGCCCTTCTGGTGCTCGCGGTAGTGTCGCGTGACCGTGCCGTGCGCGGCCTCGGCCTCGACGGTCTTGGCGTCGGGCGTGAGCAGCACCGAGGTCATCAGGCCGAGCGAGCCGAAGCCCTGTGCGACCGAGTCCGACTGGACGTCGCCGTCGTAGTTCTTGCAGGCCCAGATGAAGCCACCGTCCCACTTCATGGCCGACGCGACCATGTCGTCGATCAGGCGGTGCTCGTACGAGATGTTCTTCGCCTTGAACGCCGCCACGAACTCCTCGTCGAATACCTTCTGGAACAGGTCCTTGAACCGGCCGTCGTACTTCTTGAGGATCGTGTTCTTCGTCGACAGATAGACGTTCCAGCCGCGGTTGATCCCGTAGTTGAAGCAGCTACGCGCGAAGCCGATGATCTGATCGTCGAGGTTGTACATGCCGAGCGCGACGCCGCCGCTCGGGAAGTCGAACACCTTGTACTCGGTCGGCTTGCTGCCGTCCTTCGGCGTGTACGTCATCGTCAGCGTGCCGGGGCCCGGGACGACGAAGTCGGTGGCCTTGTACTGGTCGCCGAACGCATGGCGACCGACGACGATCGGCTTGGTCCAGCCCGGTACGAGCCGCGGCACGTTCTTGCAGATGATCGGCTCGCGAAAGATCGTGCCGCCGATGATGTTGCGGATCGTCCCGTTCGGAGACTTCCACATGTCCTTGAGGTTGAACTCCTTCACCCGCGCTTCGTCGGGCGTGATCGTGGCGCACTTGACGCCCACTCCGTACTCCTTCACCGCGTTCGCCGCGTCGATCGTGACCTGATCGCCGGTCGCGTCGCGATGCTCGATGCCGAGGTCGAAGTACTTGAGGTCGACGTCGAGGTACGGAAGGATCAGCTTGTTCTTGATGTAGTGCCAGATGATGCGGGTCATCTCGTCGCCGTCCATCTCGACGACGGGGTGCTTCACCTTGATCTTCGCGATAGCCATAGCCGCGGGTTGTATCACGGCGACGCGAGACCTTCAGCGCATCGGATGACACTCGACCGCGGCGATCACGAACGCGAACAGCACGAAGACTGCTCCGACGATCGCGAGCGGCTTCACGAGGAGCCCGCCGAGCGGAGTCACCGCCGCCGCGACGAGCCACGCCGTACAGGCGGGGGACGAGCTTCTGGGTTTTCCCTGCATGGAGCTTCGATGATGGCCGGCGCGATTGCGGTCCGGCGGTTCGCAAGATCCAGCGTGAATCGGCGATCCGTGGCTCGTTCATCACGCAGTGCGTAGCAGCTCCCGTCCGTCCGTTATTGCGGCTTGTAGGTGCCGTAGCGATCTCCGAGCTCGCGGATCGCGAACACGGGCAGCCGGCGCACCCCGCCGAATTCGTCCACGCGATCGACGGTGCGGCCGGTGAGCTCGGCGACGATCACGAAGTCGTCGCAGTATTTCGGTCCGCAGCTGTACGAACGCCCGCCCTTCTCGAAGTCGCCGACCAGGGTGGTGTTCTTGAGCTCGAACTGCGCGAGCGCCGACCACCGCGAGCCGGTGGTGACCGGGATCGGAATCGTGAACTTGAACACGCCGCCGGCGAAGTCCTTGTTCGTCATTCCGTTCGACGCCTGGCGGACGACGAGGTAGCGGCCCTTGTAGGCCGCCGGCTGCTCGATCAGATCGGCGAAGTTCATCGCGCGGAGCGGGATGCGCTTGGTGTCGGGGAAGCGCTTCGCGACGTCGTCCGCGAACCCGTCGAGCGCGGCGGTATCGGGCAGCTCGTTGATCGACGACGCGGCGACGAACAGCCGATGCTCGCCCTGCGCATCCCACAGCGCGGCCGGCCACACCCCATCCTTGGGCGCCTGGCCGATCACCGAGACGGCGCGGTTCTTGTGCACCTGGGTTCCGCCGTCGCACTGGCCGGCGAGCGCGCCTTGCTCGGTCGGGCACAGCCATGCGCTGTCGGTGACGACGTACTTGTCGGTCCGAGCGAGCGCCTGCGCCGCGATCGCGTTGGCCTGACCCTGCGCGACCGAGGCGTTGATTGCGTCTTGCTGCTGCTTCATCGCGGCGATCATGCAGCCCGACGAGGCGAGGGCGAGAATCGAGATCGAGACCAGAGATCGAGACATCGTTATTCCTTCGAGGCGGTGGTGCAGGGAGTGGAGGGGAACTGGCTTCCGTTGACGAAGCCGTGGACGTAGAGGCCTTCACCGGTGAACAGCTCGACCTGGACGCGCAGCCCGGCACAGCCGAGCACGCGGATCGCGCTGTTCGCCTTCAGGCTGACGCTGCACGCGAGGTCGTTCGAGTCGGCATGCGGGCACAGCACCGACGACCGCGGCAGGTCCGCGGTGCTCAGCGGTGGCGCGACCACCGGCTGCTTCGTCGTGGTCTCGACGTGGATCCAGCCCTTCCACCCGCGTTGCGCGACGGCCGGCGAGTCGACCACCTCGACGAGGATCCACGGATTGCGGTTCGCGAGCGGTGCATTCGGGGCGTTCTGGGCGCGCTGCTGCTCGTAGTCGGCGGCCACGTGCACGGTCGCGCCGGCCGCGATCACCGGGATCGGACGACCCTGGCTGTGGCGCCGGTGGTCTTCCTTGTGAAGCCCCGGCCCCATCACCTCGAGGACCTGCGAGTCCTCGGCGATGTAGAGCGTCTCACCGCCGTGCAGGTTGTTCGGCGGCGGGAGCACGAAGCAGCCGGCGGACGCGAGCGCGACGAGCCCGCACGCCGCGAAGCGTAGCTCCGGGAAGAACAGCGAGGGCGGGCGCTCGAAGCGGGTCATGCCCTCTCAGACGAGGGTCGCGAGCGCATGTCGCGAACAGGCAACGTCGGGCCGGCAGCCCGCCGATCACGGGCAGGGCTTGAACGCCTTCGGGAAGTTCTCGTCGAGGATCCGCTCCATCATCGGGAGTTGGGACGGATCGGTGTTCGCGGCGATCATCCACTGCCGGTACTTCGCCTTCGAACCCGTGCAGTCACCCGCGTTCGCCAGGCAGTGCGCCTCGAGGAACCGCTGCTCCTGCGGATCGGCGAGCTGGATGCCTCGCCTCTGCATCACGGCCAGCACCGGCTTGCAGCTCGAATTCGACGACGTCGCGAGCCGCAACCGCATGTGCGCGCGCTCGGCCCACTTCGACTTCGGCGGTGCATCGATCGGGCAATGCACTGCATCGCTCGAGTCGATCATCTGCTTCGTGCGATCCGTGCCCCAGCCGTGCGCCTGGCCGTACGTCTCGATCGCCGCCGCTCCTCCGACGCAGTCTCCCGCCGCCATCATGCACATCATGCGCGTCAGCTCCGCGATCTCCGCCTGATCCGCCGGCACGGGCGGAATCGTCGCGAGCAGCTTCAAGCAGCCGGCTCCGTCGCCGACCTGCAGCTTGTCGGTCGCGAGCGAGAGGGTCTGGTTCCACTGCGATCGCGGCGGCGGAGTCACCTGGGGCCTCGGCAGCACCGGGATCGGGGTGGTGACGATCGGCGGGGTACGTGCGGCCACCGGTGGCGGTACGAGCTTCGCGACCGCCGGCGAGCTCGGCGTGGTCGCGGGTCCGGGGGGCGGCGGTCGCGTCGTCGTGACCGGCGGCGAGGTCCAGGGGGGCGTGGTCGACGGCGAGGTCCAAGCGGGTGTCGAGGGGGTGGGCGTCGATGGGGTGGGCGTCGACGGAGTGGTCGTCCCGGGCGTCGACGGAGTGGTCGTCGACAGGGTCGCGGGCGTCGCGTCTCCGGAGCGCGTCACCGCGAGCACCGTCACCGTCGTGGCCGCGGCCAGACACGCCGCGCCGATCGCGAACATCACGGCCCGCTTCCTCGTCGGGGCCGGCCGATCGAGCGCCGCGAGCATCGCATCGACATCGGGATACCGGCGCGCCGGATCCGGATCGAGTCCGCGCGTCAGCACGGCGAGCACGCGCCGCTCGGGATCGGCCACGCCCGGGATCGTGGGTGGCTTCGTCATCGCGAGCACGATCGCGCCGATCGTCGCGCCGCGAAACGGCCGTTCTCCGACCACGGCCTCCCAGAACGAGGCGCACAGCGCGTACTGGTCGCTCTTCGCGGTCGCCGCGTCGCCGTTGAGCTGTTCGGGAGCCATGTAGAGCGGCGTACCGATCATCGCGCCGCTGACGGTCAGGTTCGTGGTCGTGTGACCGAGATCGCCGGTCGCGAGGCCAAAGTCTCCGACGAGGACACGCCCGTCGTCCGCCACGAGCACGTTGTCGGGCTTGATGTCGCGATGCACGATGCCGGCGCGGTGGACCGCGGCCACCCCCGCCGCGGCCTGGCGCCAGACGTCCTGGATCTCGGCGAGCGTCCGCGGCGCCGCATCGCGCCACACCCGCGCGTTCGTGCCCACCACGAGCTCGAGTACGAGGCACACCTCGTCGTCGGCCTCGCCGGCGTCGTACAGCGAGACGACGTTCTGGTGCCGGACCTGTGCGAGCGCCCTCGCCTCGCGGAGCAGCCGCCGGCGCAGCGCGCGGTTGTCTGCACCTTCGGGCCGGACGAACTTGAGCGCGACGCGGCGGTTCAGGTTGGTGTCCTCGGCCTCCCACACGACGCCCATCGCACCCTCGCCGAGCTGGCGAATGATCTTGTAGCGGGGCGGCGCGGGCCGCGGCGGTGCGGCGAGCCTCGCGAGCACGGCCACCAGCTTGTGGCACTCGGCGCAGCCGTCGAGGTGGCGATCGACCTCGAGCCGGGCAGCTCCCTCGAGCACGCCCTCGGCAAGCGCCGTCAGCACGTTCTCGTCGGGACACGCCGCGGATGATCCCGATGCCGAACCGCTCGCCAGCATCGTCGAGCTCATCGCTGACCTTCGCCGGCCTTCGTCGCGAGCAGCTTGCCGATCGAGACATCGAGCCGGCTCATCACCAGGCCGATCACATCCTCGAGCTCGTGCTCCTCGAGCTTCAGGCGGAGGGCGAGCTGGCGTCGGGTCTCGGCCACGAGCTGCTCTCTCGCACGCGCGATCCGCCGGGCCGCCGTGGCGCGATGGATCCCGAGCACGGCGCCGAGCTGATCGATCGACAGCCCGGCCACGAAGTGCTGGCGCAACAGGTGGCGATCGCCCGGCTCGAGCCGCTGCGCACCCTCGTGCATCGCCGCGGCCACCGCCGTGCGGTACTCGGCCTTGACGACGTCGAGCGCGAGATCGCCCGGTTGTGGCAACGCGAGCACGTCGTCGTCCTCGGCCGGCGCCTCGCGGACGCGGTCCTTGCGCTTCGCGAGATCGAGGAACACTCGCACCGCGGTCACGCGGAGCCAGTTGTCGAGGAAGCCCTGCCCCGCGTAGTCCATGATCTTGGGCAGCTGGCCCGGCTCGGCGACGAACAGCTTCGTACGCAGGATCTGCTTGAGGTCATCGGCCGTCTGACCGGGACCGGCAAACCGGCGGCACGTCGCGTCGATCGTCGTGCGGTGCGCTCGCTCGAGCTCCGCGATCGCTGCTTCCGAGCCACGCCCCGCGCCGACCGCAACGGCGAGGTCACCGGCGCGGCAGCGTCCGAGGTAGCCGGCGAGATCGGTGGCGGGTGCGCGCGCCGCGATCGCGGTCACGAGCTCGCGATCATCGATCGCGAACGTGGGATACGCCTTCCGCGCCTCGCCACACAGCTCGACCAGCCGCGCACCGATTCCGGGATCCGTTCCCGGCACGATCGCCGCGAAGGTTGCCGCGAGCTCGTCTGCCGTCGCCATCGAGCCAACGGTAGCACCCTGACCCACCGGCGGATCGACCGCGCACCGCCACCGTCTCCCGCCCAGCTGGATCGAGAGCGCGAGCCCGTTCACACCTGATCCGGACGCGAGCCAGCGACCGAAGTCGCATGCCTCATGATCCCGTCGACAGCAGGGTCACGACGACGCGACCCGAGATCTGCGGCGGCGCCGCAGCACGATCGCCGCGATCCCCACACCGAGCCCACCCCCGGGGCCGGCCACGCAACCGCCCTCATCCTCTGCCGGCTCGACATCATCGCCATCCGCACGCCCCGGGCACGACGTGCGCGCGATCCTCGTGCCGGTGACGCTCTGGATCCACGCGACCACCTTGTCGGCACGGACGTAGACCCCGCCATTGCCGCACGGCGCGGTCGGCAACGCGAGCCCTCTGGACACCACGCCGACCAGCGCCGGCCCCTCGGAGGTGTCGAGATAGACCGGGCCTCCGGAATCGCCGAAGCACGTGTCGGCGCCGCGGCCACCCGCCATGAACTCGCCGTGGGGCGCGACCGATGGCTCGCAGGCCGAATCCATCGTGCAGGTCGGATCGATGATCGGGACGTCCGCTTCTCGCATCGCCGTGTTGTGGTCGTCTCCACCGCTCGTCGCGAGCCCGAATCCGACGACATGGACCAGCGCGCCGGCGACGAGCCCCTTGCGCGCGGTACATGCCGCGGCGATCTTTCGCGGCCTGCCGCGCGCGACGTGATCGAGCATGATCACGCCGATGTCGTAGCGGCGATGCCACTCGGGATACGCGCGCGACCACTTCACCTTGATCCGATCGCCGCCGAGCTTGCCGTAGTCCACCGTGTCGGTGAGGACCTCGATCGGCCCGGCCTCGACGCAGTGACCGGCGGTGAGCACGATGTCCGACGCGATCAACGTGCCCGTACACACCGCGTCGCGTGCGATCACGACCACGACGTCGCGCCACTTGCCTTCGGGGACACGCGATCCGCCGACGACCGGAGCTTCGATCGGAATCTCCGACGCTCGCGCGAACGAGCACAGCAAACCGAACACGACAGCGAGAACCAGACCAACAATGATTCGCAACATGGCCACCGGCACAGCAACGCGCGGGCCAACGTTCGATCACACGATCTCGCGTGGTTGCGATCCGCTGTCCGGCCGGAACCCGGACGGCTGTCCGGTGGTCGGACAAACCCGGACAGGAACCGCCGACGATCCACGATCAACGCTGACGGATCTGATCGCCGGGTACGGTCGGGGCCGGATCGCACGCGTCACCCACCCCGTCGCCATCGGCATCGAGCGGCGTGGCGCCGTCCACGAACGGTGGACATGGATCGCAGCCGTCTCCGAACGCGTCGCCGTCCTCGTTGGACTGGCCTGCGTTCGCCTTCGCCGGACAGTTGTCGTCGAGGTCCGCGACGTCATCTCCGTCGAGGTCTGCCATCCCGGACGCATCGGGTCTGCCGTCGAGCCCGCCGCTGCTCGCATCGATCGTTGGTCCCGCGGTGCAGAAGCTGCCGCCGGCCTGCGCGGTACACACCTGGCTGCCCGGGCAATTGTCGATCGACAGATCGCAGGGTGCACCGGTGAACGCGCTCGGGGTGTAGCACCCAGCCAACCACAGGACGCTCCACGCCAGTCGCACGCTCTAGAGTACCGCGTCGTCCACGCCGACCACGAAGACTCGACGCGCGATCGCATGTGTCCTTGTGTGGGCTGGCGATGACCGGCGACGGCGCCGCAAGAGCGCCACCCCGAGCACCAGCGCGAACGCGCCCGCACTCGAACCACCCGACCCACCCGACGCCGTGCAGCCGCCGGAGATGTCGTCCGAGCCACCGGGCGGGTTGGTGTCGTCGCCGCTGCCGCTGCCGCTACCGCTGCCGCTGCCGCTGCCGCTGCCACTTCCGTCA